>OGZS01000599.1_pt1 | contig 16559 bp, 15 predicted proteins | sample 1576901 | NCBI WGS metagenome assembly OGZS01 (sample SAMEA3541563, study PRJEB24748) | human gut metagenome | biome: human gut; feature: human-associated habitat; material: faeces | place: China | collected 2012 | reverse complement strand
GCTTGTAATGGGTTAAGTGATAACAGATGTCTGGAAATATAGGGGCAAATCCAAAGACATTATGGGCGGTATATGGCGAATTTTAACCCTGGTCCAAGAACAGCCATTGCAGCTGTCAGGGATTCCAAGAACGATATAGAAACCTGGAAGAAAAATGGTATTCGTAGGGAAGAGATTGTGACTGTGCTGAATGAACGTTACGGCCTGAATATCTCACTGGTTGCGTTTGATAAGGCTCTTTACAGATTGAGAAAAAGTACAGATGAACCGTCTCTTGCTGATGTGGATTCTGTGTCTGCTGCAGAAACGAATTTCTCTGAAGCCAGTGGGCCTGACAATGGTTTTTTTCTGTCCGGGAATGACTTCATGCGAGCAGAAGAAGAATCTCAAAGAGTGGTTGAGTCATTCAGAGATAGCCTTAGCAGGAAGAAAGGATTCTGATTTATTCAACAAAGCCGTTGATAAATCGCATTCCATAAATAACAACTTGATGTTAGTATAACTAAATATTGTTTGGAGATTACTGTGAAAAAAAAATTTTCGATAATAGTACCTGTATATAACGTTGAAAAATACTTAAGGGAATGTATTCAATCAGTATTAGATCAGGATTTTAACGACTATGAGATAATCTGTGTAAATGATGGTTCAACAGATGGCAGTCTAGATATCATACTGTCATTTGATGACCAAAGAATCAAAGTAATAAATCAGGAAAATAAAGGCCTGTCGGTGGCAAGAAATGTCGCCATTGAATCATCAACTGGTGAATATATATGGTTTTTAGATAGTGATGATAAAATATCACATGGAAGTCTAAAGTTAATAGACAAGATAACCAATGAAAAAAATTATGGGATTATTTTCTTTAATACACATGTTTTTTTTGACACTCCAGAACTGAAAAAAAAAGGCTGGCATGATTATAAGCGTTCAACATTTGGTGAAATGGATGCATTAACTTTCTTTGAAAAAGAAATGACGAACAAAAAACTAATAGTGTCAGCATGCTGCTATGTTTTTAGAAGGGAATTATTAAATGGCAATGCATTCATTCCGCATATATATCATGAGGATAATCACTTTATAGCAACCCTGATTTTTGACAATTATTCAACTATATGCCTCTCGTTGGATGAGGCGTTATATCTTAGGAGGGTAAGAAATGATTCCATAATGACGTCTAAAAAATCAATGAGGCACATCATTGGATATTCAACATGCATCGATGAGCTTACGAAGTATAAAAAAACAAAAGGCATACAAAACAAGAGCTTTGATAGATTTGTGAATGGAATGGTTTTGTCGTTATTCTCTATAGCGGAAACAATAAAAACAAAGGAAGCAATGAACTATGTGGCGAGATATAAAAAACACCCCGACCTATCATTTAAAGATAGAGCATTAATTAATTACCCATTAATTAAAAAGACTTATTTAAAACTAAAAAACGGGAAGGTGTTTAATTACCTAAGGAATGGCATTATTAATAAAAAAAGCAACCCTTAATAAAAGCAAAGCGATAATTAATAAAGGTTTTTCTTTGTTGAATAAATAAGATTTCGGATAGGTATCCCCGTGACGGGTTGGGTTTTCAGGCGATACGCACGCTTTCCGGGGCTTTGTTGAATAAATCGAACTTTTGCTGAGTTGAAGGATCAGATCGGGGTCAGTTTGGAGATCGGAAATTTTTGTACGTTAAGCGCATTATTTAACCAATCTTGGTTCGTAAGGGGTTGATTTTGCGTCAGTGGCTATCGCTTTTAAGTTGTCGCTCTTGCAGTATCGCATTTAGGTTATCCGATTAAGGTCAAACCTCTGAAAATGCCGTATAGCGCGGGAGTACACCCTATTGCTATAGGTAAGTCTGTTCAAAAAACAGGCTTACCGTACAATAATTCTCTATATCCAAACTGACCCCTCGATCAGCATTACACCGTTGCCGCCGCTGCTACGGCAATGAACGTCGGCAAATCCACAATGGACAAATGGGTTCGACAACTGAAAGAAGAGCGAGCGGGAAAATCCCCCACTACTTCATCCATGACACCTGAGCAGATTGAAATACGCGAGCTAAAGAAAAGACTTCAACGTGTTGAAATGGAAAGGGATATATTAAAAAATGCTACCGAGACCTTGATGTCAGACTCCCTAAACAATTCTCATTAGTTGAGAAACTCAGGGCGCAGTTTCCTGTTGCCATTGTGTGCAACGTGTTTGGGGTTCATCGCAGCAGTTATAAATACTGGCGGCAGCACGGGAAGCCTGACGCCACAAGAGTGGCATTACTGAGCCTTGTGCGTGAAGTTTATCGCGAAAGTAACGGCTCAGCAGGAGCGCGAAGCATTACCGCGATGGTCACCACCAAAGGTATAAAACTGAGCCGCTGACGGGCAACAAAGCTAATGAAAGCGCTCAATATTATCAGCTGTCAGCAACCTGTCCATCGTTATAAGAAGGCGTCTAAGGAACACATTGAGATCCCTAATTATCTGGATCGCCAGTTTGCTGTTACCGAGCCTAATCACGCCTGGTGCGGTGATGTGACTTATATCTGGACGGGAAAACGCCGGGCTTATCTGGTGTAGTACTCGATTTGTTTTCCCGTAAACCAGCTGGCTGGGCGATGTCATTTTTCCCTGATTCAGCACTGACAGCTAAAGCCCTGTCGATGGCCTGGGAAGCACGGGGAAAACCGGATAATTTACTGTATCACTCGGATCAAGGCAGCCACTATACCAGCAGGAATTTCAGTCAGTTACTGTGGAGATATCAGATAAAGCAAAGTCTGAGTCGCCGGGGAAATTGCTGGGATAACAGCCCAATGGAACGGTTCTTCAGAAGCCTGAAAACAGAGTGGGTACCGGATAATGGCTACGCTAATTTTAGCCAAGCCAGCATGGCAATAACGAATTACATCACAGGATATTACAGCCAGCTCAGACCTCATCAATATAATGGTGGTTTGACGCCGAATGAATCAGAACGATTGTTCTTGAAAAACTCTAAAGCCGTGGCCAGTTTTTGTTGACCACTACACAATGTTGTATTTTGCATACAGCATAATCGACTGGAATAAAATTGTATTGGAATAGGCTCTAACACTGATATAACGGCAGTTTAGAACCTATCTCAATAGGGATTAATTACCGCATAAAAATATATTATCACTGTAACCAAAACCTTATACAGCCTGACTTTTAAACATCGATATGGCTGGGTAAGGTCATGAATTTAGCTCCTATTGAGATAGGTTCTTAGTTCCGAATGAATCAGAGCCGCTTTTCGTTTATTAATCAGGAATTCCTAGTATTTTTAATAACTTTACATTATTTACATTTGCATCGAATCTTTCTCTTGCTAACTTATGACTTTCTTCTCCCATACTGATTATTTTTTCAGGATTATTAATTAACTTCAGCATTTTTTCTGCAAGATCTTCATGTGACCATTTTTTTACAACATATCCATTCACACCATCAATAATTGTTTCTTTGCAGCCTGGTAAATTAGTAGTTAAAATCGGTCTCCCCATAGCCATCGCTTCTTGTGTACTACGAGGAACTCCCTCTCGATAATAGGAAGGAAGAACAAATACGCTTGATTTTTCAATCCAATCAGCCACATTAGAAACAAATCCGGGATAAGAAATAACTCCTGATTTAATTAAAGTATCTACGTCAGATTCAGATAACCCTCCGGGGTTTTCCTTATCTATAGCGCCAAGTATAATAAATTCAACATTGGGATGTGTTTTTTTTATTTTTTTTGCGGCAGCAACAAACTCATTGACTCCTTTTTCTGCTAGCAAACGAGCTATAAAAATGAATGATATTTCATTTGTTGGTGGCGTGCTTTTACAGTAATGATTCATATCTAAACCAATGCCACCAAGAATATGGCAAGATTTTAATTTTATTTTGTATTTATCTATCAAGTCATGATAATCATCCTTGTTAAGAAGTATTAATGAGTTGATATGTGGAAATATTATTTTATACAGGAGAACCTGGATATTTTTAAGTAACTTTGTTTTTAACGGAGTTCCATGTGGCTGCTCTGTAAATAAAAAACCTAACCCCTCAAGCATAGCGTTATTATTTTTAACGCCTGAAAAAATACCAGCCAACGATCCAAAGATAGAGGGCTTTGAAAAAAAAGATAAAATAGCATCTGGTTTTATCTTCTTTAGTTTTTTACTTAATAAGTAAGTATTCCATAAATCACCAACAAGGTTAATACCACTGCGACTTAAATTATAATCAACAGGAATGGCGCCTGCTTTTTTTATTATTTCCTTGGATGAATCATTATAGTCAGTAGCAAAAGCATAGACTGAAATCCCTTTCTTGGTTAGTGTTTTTATTAAATCCAATCTAAACAAAATCATAGCATTTGCTGTGTTCCCTATTATTGAGATCTTCATTATTTATTACCCTTACCTTTATTTTTCTTTGTTAAAGCGCATCTTCTTCCATATTTTATCAAAGAAAACAAGATCGCAGGCACTGCCATTATTTTACCTTTCAACAAGAAGTTAAATATATTTTTTAACTCCCACTTCTCCATCAACCATAAATTACCACTCAACCCTGACACTCCAAAGTTAAATTTATCGAGAAAAACCAAATCCCTTCCATATATTAATCCACATTTGTTTTTTTTATTATAAACGATAACAAGCCATGACATGTAGTCCTCTGAAAAACGCTGATTCTCATTAAATGGAATAAAAATATCTCTTTTCATAATGACGGCTGGAGTCTGGAAATAATTCTTAAACAACATCATGTTAAATGAAATTATTTTTAATTTTAAATGTTCTTTTTTAATTTCTTGGTTAATTTCTTGGTTATTTTTCTCACCAATGGAACACGTTGAACCTAAAAAATCCAAGTTTTCATCATTAATAAATGATAGTTGTAATTCTAGTTTTTTTGGATGCCAGTAATCATCTGCATCCAAAAATGACAAAAAATGCCCCGTGGATAGTGAAACCCCTTTATTCCTGGAAAATGACGGCCCTGAATTATCCTCATTATTAAAAGCAAAAACATTTCCATACAATGAGCTTAATTTCTTTAAAATATTCCAGCTATTATCTGACGATCCATCATTTATACAAATAATCTCTATATTTCTATGGGTTTGTTTTAATGCGGAAAGAACGCATCTTTCTATAGTTTTTTCGTTATTAAAACAGGGGATGATAATACTAACCTTATGGTTTTTCATTGCTCACTCTTCTTACTTATATTTACAAAGGTAAATAATAATATAATAACAAAGTATAGGACTCTCACTTGCCAGTAGAACAGAGAAATGAACATATAGTATATAGTCAAGAACATACACCCCAAAATAACATTTGATTTTGTGGGGGTTCTTGAAACCATTAATAATGGTTTTGTTAGCACCATCATTACAATTGCTAATATCAAAATACCGGAATCAATAATAGTTGATAAGTAAAAATTATGTGGATCCTGTGTTAATGTACTATAGCCAATACCATTACCAATAAACATTGTCTTTAGATTACTTATTTCAACAATAGCATTTTTTAATCTGGCTATTCTATCACTATTACTTGCTTTACTAACTATTCGTTCTGTTATATTTGGTTCTGTGACAAATGAAGCTCCATTATTCTCAGTCACTACAGCGGGAATGTTTTTCATCACTACAAAAGACATTGCAAGTGAAATCATAATTAGTACCAACAACCTTAGCTGTGTTTTCTTTAGCACAAAGAATGAATAAACACTTACAATAAGAAAGGAAATAAAAAAAGATAAAAAAGAACTCCGTGATAAGGTCAAAAATGAACACATCATTGACAATATGAATATAATATTAATTATGTATTTATTTGGCAATGTGAAAAACATATAGATTGAGCCAATGCATAACATAAAAGCTAACACATTTGGGTCACTTGAACTTTCATAACCCAAAGGAAAATAAGACCATGAGTTATCATAAAAAACAGGAACCGTTAAACGTCCCCAGTCACCAAAGCCAAGTTGAAATAATTTAATCAACAAAAAAGAGCTAACAAAAAGCAGGCCTAAAGCAATTAAATATGATAAATGTATTGGTTTTCTTTTAAAGAAGAAAATAAACCACATAGATATTACTATATATACAGCATGACTAGTAATTAGAGTGATAGATTTATGATTATATACAAAAATGTTAATGACAAGGTAAGCAACTACTAAGCACAGGAGAAAAATATGTGATCTTTTTATAAAAGACTTTCTTTTTATAAGCCAATAGCAACCTAATAGTGTACAGGAAAAGAGAGTGTATACTGTAACCACATGATCACTATTGACTCCCATGACCACCTGTTTATTCCCTCCCATAACTGACCACAATATAAAAGGAAAAGTGCAAATGTATAGATAAAAACACATAGTGATTCAACTGGTTATTTTTATTGTAAATAAGATTCTTCTATAATATCATAAACATGATGCCTCACTCAACATTTTTAACAGATGATATTTTTTATGAACAGACTTTTTTCTAATGCTTTCTGGTTAATGGCATCTCAGATTGGCGGCCTTCTAATCCCCTTGATCGAACTGCCATTGCTTGCCAGAAGACTGGGGGCTGATGAATATGGAAAAGTTGTATATGTTTTAGCTATTTCCATAATGGCTTCTGTTTTCATTGAGTATGGATTCAATTTCAGTGCTGTGAAAAAAATCGCAGGAAGGAAAGATGATAAATATATTTCACAAATTTCAACAGATGTTTTTCTTGCTAAGATAATTCTTAGTATTATACCTATTATTTTAGCTCTCACCCTAATATACACAACATCTAGCGGAATATCTATACCTAATAATTGGTTTGTATGGATTATTTTATTTATCTTATCTTTTGGATTCACTCCGTTCTGGTATTACATATCAATAGGAAATATAATTTTCCCCGCAATACTCGATCTTTTACTAAGAGTGACAGGTTTAATTCTCATTGTTATTTTTGTTAACTCCCCGAGTGACGCAAAAACCACAATAGCCATTCAATCAATGGTAGGAGCGCTAAATACATTAATATCAACTGCTGTTGTTTTTTATTTGTCGGGAGTAGGAGCGATTAATATTAAAAGAGCGCTTAATGAAATTAAAGATGGGTTTAGTGTATTTTTGTATAAAAGTTCACAAGGAATAATGATAACCATGTCATCATCATTATTAGGTTTTTTTGGGGGGGCTAAATCTGTTGGTTTTTTTGTTCCATCTGAAAAAGTAACTAAGGTTATAACAACATTAATGATAACAATGCTAAACGTAGCATATCCGCATTTCGTTAAAAATCTTAGTGATAGCAAAAACAATAGACGCCACATAAAAAAAACAATCCTTAACATATCAGCAATATTATTATTTTTATCATTAATTTTTTCTTTTTTTGTTTTTGTTTTCTCCGAAAAAATAATTTTTTTTGTTTTTGGTATTGAATACGAAAGAGCGATACCATTAATTAAGACTATTATTTGGGTTATACCGTTAAGGTCATGGGTGTTGTCACTTACAATTCTATGGTTCATTCCAATAAATAAAGAGAAATTTATCACAAAAATAACACTCGTTAATATAATGCTAATTTCGTTCACTGCGTGTTTATTTATTTATCTGTTTGGTACTATAGGAATAGTGATGTCAATTTTACTATCAGAAGTAATAACTTTTGTGATATTGACCTATTTCTTTTTCAAAGAAAACTAAGAGCCTATCCCAAAAGGAATTATCGTATAATATAATGAATTACGATAATTTCTGAGGGCAACGTATGGCAGGCAACAAGTGGCAAATCAGTGATAGACTCTGGGAGAAAATGGCTCCTCTCATCCTAACCATGAACCGCTCAAAACCACCTCGCTACTTTGACGACTTGCACGGGAAAACGGCGTATTCAGCGCCGTTTTTTTATTGTTTGATAATCAGATAGGTGTCTTTTTTATCACCATATGACTGCCTTGTATCCACTTTCACACAAGGTTTTCCGTCACACGTGGAGATATCAGCCAGCGGGGCTTTTTTTTGCCAGACCGCTTCCATGCGCTGCATTTTTGCAATTCGGTCATAACCGCTGTCGATAAAATAATACATTCCCCAAAGACACCCGCCCATCACCGCAAATATCGTCAATGCGATATAAATGGCAGACTTCCACGTATAACGGGACATTTCACGTCGCATTGCACTCACGGATTCATTAGCTGCTGTAACCACCTGATTCAGCGCATTGACGGCGGGTTTCTGCTGCGCCAATCCCGTTTGTTTGAGTTCTTTTTCAACCTGAGTTAAGGCTGCATTCACCGATCGCCTGATCGTGTCGGTCATCTTACCGGAGGAACTGTCCAATTCATGGATCACCTGAGCCAATTGTGCTGTTTGGCGGCTTAATTTGGCGGATTCCGCCTGAAATTCTTCAATCAACGCCGCCACACGCTTTTCCTGCGCTTGCTGATGCCCAATCAGCGCCGCAATTTTTTTAATCTCATCACTCATACAAAATCCTGTTTATCGGGAAAATGACCAGCCTTTATCGGGCTTTTGTCGTTTCTGCTCGGCGAGTCGCTGCCGTTCTTTTTCCTGCTGACGCTGTTGCTCAGCCTTAACCATGTCCTGATGAATGCCCTGAAACTCCGCCATCGCATCGTTAACAAGGGACTGAAGATTGATTTCTTCCTGTATGTCCTTCATGGCATCACTGACCAGTGCGTTCAACTTGTCAGACTCTTTTTCAAAATCAAACGCTTTGTCTGAAGTCGCTTTCAACTGAGGCTCTGACGTCTGCTCGTGTTTCAGTGTCAGATTATCACGCTCGCTGAGGGCTTCCCGTAGCGTGGTGGTAACATCAATCACGCTGTTACATTCATCACGACAATGCTGAGCCTGTCGCTCCGCTTCTCTGCGCTCCATCAGGGCGTGTAACTGCGCGGGTTCAAACTGCCTGACCTGTCCTGCGCCAAAATGTCGCTCCGGCTCACGCTCAATCCCCTGTGCTTTCAGGGAACGCGCATCAACGCGGTCGATATGCTGATACCGTTCAAGATGTTTATTCTGTAAGTCAGCCCAGCGTTCCCGCTGGGCGATAAGGTATGCCTTGCGTTCGGTCGGGGTTTCGCCGAACCGCACCTTTTTTGCGCCGCCCCGTTCAGGGTTTTTCGTGTTAGCCCGTTTAAAATAGGGCTGCGGGTCACGCTCGATACCGTCATTAAGCCGTTCAGAAAACATAATATGCGCGTGCGGTTGTTCACCGCCTTCAATCGCCGCTCTGGGGTTATGAATGGCAAATTGATAAGCGTGCCGGTCGCCAATTTCCTGTTGAACAAAATCGCGAACCAGTTCAAGGCGTTGTGCGGGTGTAAATTCACGCGGCAGGGCAATTTCAATTTCGCGGTAGGTACAGCCGTTGGCACGTTCAAACGTGTCAGCGGCTTTCCAAAACTCGGACGGTTTATGCGCTGCCCATGCGGGCATATTACCGGACTCTTGATGCTCAAGGTCATTATCTTTTTCACGGGCATATTTTCCCTCACGCGCAATATAATCGGCATGGGAAGCGGCTTTGCCTTTCCTGCCGGTTTTAACGCTGAGATGATAAGATGCCATGCTGTTTTCGCCCGCTGCAAGCGCGCACCGTTTCTGAACGAAGTGAAGAAACGTCTAAGTGCGCACTGATAATAAAAAGCTTATCAGTGATTCTACCTGCATTTGACCTCGGCCGCCATTCCTGACCATAATTCCCACATCAACATTCAGAGGATAAATGGGCATGAATAAAAGCGAAAAACAGGAAAAATGGGCAGCAGACAGAGTGCAGTACATTCGCGGCTTAAAGTCGCCGAATGAACAGCAGAAACTCATGCTGATACTGACGGATAAAGCGGATAAAACAGCGCAGGATATCAAAACGCTGTCCCTGCTGATGAAGGCTGAACAGGCAGCAGAAAAAGCGCAGGAAGCCAGAGCAAAAGTCATGAATCTGATACAGGCCGAAAAACGGGCAGAAGCCAGAGCCGCCCGTAAAGCCCGTGACCATGCGCTGTACCAGTCAGCCGGACTGCTTATCCTGGCGGGTCTGGTTGACAGCCAGACGGGGAAGCCTGTTGATGATACCGCTGCCTTGCTGGGTGCATTAGCCAGTCTGAATGACCTGTCACGGGATAATCCGAAGTGGTCAGACTGGAAAATCAGAGGGCAGGAACTGCTGAACAGCAAAAAGTCAGACAGCACCGCATAGCAGACCCGCCATAAAACGCCCTGAGAAGCCCGTGACGGGCTTTTCTTGTGTCATGGGTAGATTTCCTTGCATGAATCCATAAAAGGCGCCTGTAGTGCCATTTACCCCCATTCACTGCCAGAGCCGTGAGCGCAGCGAACTGAATGTCACGAAAAAGACAGCGACTCAGGTGCCTGATGGTCGGAGACAAAAGGAATATTCAGCGATTTGCCCGAGCTTGCGAGGGTGCTACTTAAGCCTTTAGGGTTTTAAGGTCTGTTTTGTAGAGGAGCAAACAGCGTTTGCGACATCCTTTTGTAATACTGCGGAACTGACTAAAGTAGTGAGTTATACACAGGGCTGGGATCTATTCTTTTTATCTTTTTTTATTCTTTCTTTATTCTATAAATTATAACCACTTGAATATAAACAAAAAAAAAACACAAAGGTCTAGCGGAATTTACAGAGGGTCTAGCAGAATTTACAAGTTTTCCAGCAAAGGTCTAGCAGAATTTACAGATACCCACAACCCAAAGGAAAAGGACTAGTAATTATCATTGACTAGCCCATCTCAATTGGTATAGTGATTAAAATCACCTAGACCAATTGAGATGTATGTCTGAATTAGTTGTTTTCAAAGCAAATGAACTAGCGATTAGTCGCTATGACTTAACGGAGCATGAAACCAAGCTAATTTTATGCTGTGTGGCACTACTCAACCCCACGATTGAAAACCCTACAAGGAAAGAACGGACGGTATCGTTCACTTATAACCAATACGCTCAGATGATGAACATCAGTAGGGAAAATGCTTATGGTGTATTAGCTAAAGCAACCAGAGAGCTGATGACGAGAACTGTGGAAATCAGGAATCCTTTGGTTAAAGGCTTTGAGATTTTCCAGTGGACAAACTATGCCAAGTTCTCAAGCGAAAAATTAGAATTAGTTTTTAGTGAAGAGATATTGCCTTATCTTTTCCAGTTAAAAAAATTCATAAAATATAATCTGGAACATGTTAAGTCTTTTGAAAACAAATACTCTATGAGGATTTATGAGTGGTTATTAAAAGAACTAACACAAAAGAAAACTCACAAGGCAAATATAGAGATTAGCCTTGATGAATTTAAATTCATGTTAATGCTTGAAAATAACTACCATGAGTTTAAAAGGCTTAACCAATGGGTTTTGAAACCAATAAGTAAAGATTTAAACACTTACAGCAATATGAAATTGGTGGTTGATAAGCGAGGCCGCCCGACTGATACGTTGATTTTCCAAGTTGAACTAGATAGACAAATGGATCTCGTAACCGAACTTGAGAACAACCAGATAAAAATGAATGGTGACAAAATACCAACAACCATTACATCAGATTCCCACCTACATAACGGACTAAGAAAAACACTACACGATGCTTTAACTGCAAAAATTCAGCTCACCAGTTTTGAGGCAAAATTTTTGAGTGACATGCAAAGTAAGTATGATCTCAATGGTTCGTTCTCATGGCTCACGCAAAAACAACGAACCACACTAGAGAACATACTGGCTAAATACGGAAGGATCTGAGGTTCTTATGGCTCTTGTATCTATCAGTGAAGCATCAAGACTAACAAACAAAAGTAGAACAACTGTTCACCGTTACATATCAAAGGGAAAACTGTCCATATGCACAGATGAAAACGGTGTAAAAAAGATAGATACATCAGAGCTTTTACGAGTTTTTGGTGCATTCAAAGCTGTTCACCATGAACAGATCGACAATGTAACAGATGAACAGCATGTAACACCTAATAGAACAGGTGAAACCAGTAAAACAAAGCAACTAGAACATGAAATTGAACACCTGAGACAACTTGTTACAGCTCAACAGTCACACATAGACAGCCTGAAACAGGCGATGCTGCTTATCGAATCAAAGCTGCCGACAACACGGGAGCCAGTGACGCCTCCCGTGGGGAAAAAATCATGGCAATTCTGGAAGAAATAGCGCTTTCAGCCGGCAAACCGGCTGAAGCCGGATCTGCGATTCTGATAACAAACTAGCAACACCAGAACAGCCCGTTTGCGGGCAGCAAAACCCGTACTTTTGGACGTTCCGGCGGGTTTTTGTGGCGAGTGGTGTTCGGGCGGTGCGCGCAAGATCCATTATGTTTAATAGCCGACTTCACCTGGCAAAATCGACACCCTGCCGAAAATCGAGCGGGTATGAAACACCCTCAGAATTTGGATCTCCTCGCCCTTAACTCGGTATGGAATGAGGAACGGATAGGGTTGCAGCACAAGCTCTCGTGTACCAGGAACGCGCCCTGGCCGTCCCATTGCTGGCTGATCTACCAACAAGTGAACCAAGCGATACACCTCTAATACAAACTCCTGGGCCACCCTGGAGTTCTCTTTTGCTAAGTGATCGTGAGCATCCTCAAGGTTCAGTGCAGCCTTACGCAGCCATTTAACCTGCATTGATACCCCACCGATTGAACTTCGCCATCATCTCCTTTTCAGGCACAAAGTCGCCCGCATCCGCTTCACGCAATGCGGCTTCAACTTCCGTGATCTGCCAGGCTTCTCGCGCCAAATAATCCTGGATAGCTTGGTTTGCCAACCATGATTTGGTTCTGCCTGTGGACTGGGCCAATTGCCCCAACTGCTGCTCTACCTCATCCGGCAAACGGACAGACATAACACTCATACACACCCCACCAAACCACAATGTTTACATGATACTACACCTTTACTGAATGACAGGCACGGACAACAGGCAGCAAAAAGGGCGTCCGATTTAACGTAACGCCCCCTTATGCGCAGTGAACAACATCAGTGGCCACCATGGTGGCCGCCTTGTTATGACGAGCGACGCCACTACTCTGACGCGGCTGCGGCAAATACCTCTTTAAACATCGGCACCAGCAGCTTATTGCCGTATTCACTCAAATGGTCGTCATCATAATAGATGGGTCGACCATCTTTGCTGCCCCAACAGCGGCCGTCATGGCACAGATAAGGCAGCGGATCGAGGATCTTAACGCCACACTGGGCCGCCGCCGCATCTTGTGCCGCCCATACCACCTTGTGCCGAGCATGATACTCTTCGAGCGAGATCGATATTTGGGGGGCTGGCTTTCCAAACATCAGCGCACGTTTCATCGTTCTGGCAACATCAACTCCCATTTCTGGAATATCTCTTACCAAAAAAACACGTGAAGGATTATCTATGGTACACATTGTTTTAACAAGGTGATCAGTATATTCATCATTCAGCTTATCATTTGGTTGTTCATATTCTTTTTCAAAAAATACTGATGTTGATGATTTTAAATCCTCATTCCCACCAAATAACGCTTGGGCATGCCTATTTAAAATTATGACTGGTAAAAAATTGTAATCATTATTAATGGTGGCAATAGATTTTTCATTGAACTGACCACATCGATTATCTATATCTCCCTTCCTTTTTAAGCCAATGATCGTCGGGCATCCTGACATAGTCATCTCAATGACCTTGCCACCTGATGCCAAAGGTACTGCACTAACGATGGCATTGGCATGACTATCACCTATTACGACCGCCTTTAACTCTCCATCACCGAAAGAACACTTGGGTGATTCAAAAGTAACTGCGCTAGTTCTGTGGCAACTGCTTCTCATTGGATTGAAGTTTTGTGTTTCCGCTGCAGCTAAATTTATTTTATGTGGTATACGCTGTATGAGTGAGGGCATCGTACGATCAAAACCAATAACAATAACTATTGCCGCCACCCCAATAGCACCGGCAACAACAGTCAATTGGCCACTTTGCACCCAGAGCCCAGCTCTGCTTAAACCTTTACGCGCTGGATTTTCTATACAACGCAGCGATAGTTCACCGAATAACACCGAGCCCAACACACCAAGAGCAATCCATTGTGAATTCGCTTGTTCACCGGCATAAGTCAGCAATACCACCAACGGCCAGTGCCACAGATAAATCGAATAGGAGCTGGTGCCCAGCTGGCGGGCAAGCGGATTGGCCGTTAACCAGGAGCGCTGGCGATTGGCCGCCAACACCAACATGGCACCAACCACCGGCACCAGTGCCAGATAACCTGGCCACAGCATCGCCGGATCGAAGGTAGCTATCGCCCAGATGATTAGCACAAAGCCAACCCCTTCCGCCAACCGAGCCCACTGCCGTGACATGGCGTGCTGGCGAGTAGCCCACCAGACCAAACCACCTGCCAGCATCTCCCATGCACGGGTCGGCAACAGATAAAAGGCCGCGCTAGGCCAGCGGCTACTGGTATAGACCGACAACCCTAACGACAACAGCCCGGCAGCAATCAGCGCTAGCTTGACGCCACGCTTGCCAAACCAGTGCCACAGCAGCAAACAGCCGAGCGGCAGCAGAATATAAAATTGCCACTCCACCGACAACGACCAGGTATGTAGTAACCACTTCTCATGGGAGGCTGCGTCAAAATAGCCCGCTTCGCGCCAGAACTTGAAGTTAGATATAAACGCCACCGCAGTGCCGACATGGCTAGCCAGCATCTTGTAATCGGCATTGGGCAACCAAAACCAGCCCAGAATCAGCAAACTGGCACAGAGCACTAACAGCGCCGGAATAATGCGTCTGGCCCGCGCCAGATAAAAACCACACAAGGAAAAATTGCCACGCTCGAGGCCAGAGATAATGATCCCAGTCATTAAAAAACCGGAGATCACAAAAAACACATCCACCCCGACAAAACCACCTGCAAAGCCGGGCACGCCGAAGTGATAGAGCACCACTGCGACCACCGCCCATGCCCGCAGGCCGTTAATATCGTGGCGAAATGCTTTAGGTTGGATCGGTGGCAGGGACTTAGCCGATGGGTTTACAGGATCAGTTACTTTCATGTGATGCAATATTCCACAACAACTCGCTTCAGGGATTTGCTGACATTTGCATATTCCGGAATCACTGTTCAACTTCACCGGAATACGCAACATTCACGACAAACAGCAAAAAAAGGGCAACAGTATGCACCTATCTAGCCCCGGGCGCATCCTGCACAGATTCTGCTGGGCGTGATGCCACCTTATACCAGCACGATCCCCAGAAGGGGCTCACACCAAGGTAAGGAGTGAGGACTGTGATTGCGGCAGCGACGCCAGTTTTGCGGTGCGCCTAACGCCTTTTATGTTCAACAGCCGATTTCGCATACCAAAACGACTATCCCAGTCAAAAGAAGCCTCCTGTATCGCGTTTTGGCGCATTGCAACGCCCAAGGCAGGGCATTTGCTGCTTGAAAGTTTGCAACGCTTCTGAGGCGGTTTTAGGGCCGGATCCTGCAGGGTGTTTCTGGATCTGGCCACAGTCCCGAACGTGGACGACTAGCGCAGTCTGTCGCGCCCCCTTCGGGAGTCGCCAAGCGCAGCGCGGCAGGCAGTTAGACCCGCATCCAGCGCAGCAGCAGGGCCAGCGCCGCAATCCATGCCGCCACATCCCACGAAGGCCCGGCTAAGACGCTGTAGAGTGGCCCCAGCACCAGCCAGTCCGCAGCCCAGAAGGGGTCAGCTCACGAAACGGATATTTTTGTACGCTAAGAGATGGGTATCGAAGCTGAGGCGGTGCCATTCTTGACGTTTCTCTTGCTGCTGTCAGGTTGGAGTATACGTGACCTGACGGAAATTTCGGCGGTTCCGGCGTACAACCCCGATCTCGGCACATGCCGTGTGCCGAGGGGATGTGCCGAGCTCACGTGCCCAGAAACAGGCTCACATAGCGCTTTTTGCCCTCCGTTTATGTGAGCAGGGGTTTGATGCCCAACGGAACGAAAACGTACGTTAGTGGGGGAACGGTGTCTAAAAAGTCGTTTTGGAGACGCGGCTACTCTATGAAATGCTCAAACCGATTTAATAGACACGCAATGAGCTCTTTTTTCTGTGTCTCTAATCTTTTGAATTAGTGGACAAATTTCCTTAGCGTACAGAACCGTTCCATTGGGCTTCAAACCCCAATAACAAATCACTAACACAAAAATGGGGCTTTTTACGGGGAGAAGATAGGTAGTTTTGAGCGGTTGAGGGGAATTTTAGGTTGAGTGCCTAAGTGGCGTTACGCTTAAGCATCATTATGTTAAATACAGCAGAAAATGTAGTAGCACACTGAATTTGGCCACCTGAATAGAGGTGATATCATCACTTCGCAGTAAAAACAGGTGACATTATGACCGGACGTAACAGACGCAATTTTAGCCCCGGGTTTCGCCTCGAAGCTGCCCAGCTTTTACTCGATGGGGTCAGTTTGGAGATCGGAAATTTTTGTACGTTAAGCGCATTATTTAACCAAT
>OGZS01000574.1_pt1 | contig 17381 bp, 10 predicted proteins | sample 1576901 | NCBI WGS metagenome assembly OGZS01 (sample SAMEA3541563, study PRJEB24748) | human gut metagenome | biome: human gut; feature: human-associated habitat; material: faeces | place: China | collected 2012 | reverse complement strand
TCTGCTGCCAGACGCCGTTGTCCTCCTGCCAGTCGCCGCCGGCATATTCATAGATGCGGCGGAAGCTGACCTCCGGGGTCAGGTTCTTGTAGTCCTTACAGGCCAGTTCGCAGGTTTTGCAACCGGTGCAACGGGCGGAATCAATAAAAAATCCATACTGAGTTGTCATCGGTTACTCCTTACAGCTTCTCAACCTGAACGAGGTTGGTATGCGACGGGTTTCCCTTCGCCAGCGGCGACGGACGCTGGGTGGTCAGCACGTTGATGCTGCCCGCCTGATCCACACGCGAGGCGTCCGGGTTGTACCAGGCCCCTTCCCCCAGCGCGACGACGCCCGGCATCATGCGCGGCGTCACCTTCGCTTCGATATGCACTTCACCCCGATCGTTGAAGATGCGAATACGATCGCCGTTGGCAATGCCGCGCTTGCGGGCATCGATCGGGTTAATCCACATCTCCTGCCGACAGGCGGCCTTCAGCACATCGACGTTGCCGTAGGTCGAGTGGACGCGAGATTTATAGTGGAAGCCGGTGAGCTGTAGCGGGTATTTCACTGTCAGCGGATCGTTGTAGTTTTCGAAACCCGGGGTGTAGATCGGCAGCGGATCGATAACATCCCCTTCCGGCAGCTCCCAGGTGGCCGCGATTTTCGCCAGATCCTGCGAGTAAATTTCGATCTTGCCCGAAGGCGTGGTCAGCGGATTAGCCTGCGGATCCTCACGGAAGGCTTTGTAGGCCACATGATGACCTTGCGGATCGCGCTGCTTATAGATGCCCTGCTGACGGAAGGTGTCGAAATCCGGCAGGTCGGGAATCGCTTTGCGCGACTGCTCATACAGATAGCGCATCCAGCCTTCCTGGGTACGGCCCTCGGTAAACTGCTCTTCGACGCCCAGACGCTTTGCCAGTTCGCTGGTCATCTCATAGATGGTTTTGCATTCAAAGCGCGGCTTGATGGCCTGATCGGCAAAGATAACGTAGGACATGTTGCCGCAGGAGGCATCCAGCGCGAAATCCATCTGCTCGGAGGCGGTACAGTCCGGCAGCAGAATATCAGCGTATTTCGCCGAGGAGGTCATATGGCAGTCAATGACCACAATCATCTCGCATTTCTTGTCGTCCTGCAGGATTTCGTGGGTCCGGTTGATCTCAGAATGCTGGTTAATCAGACAGTTGCCCGCATAGTTCCAGATCATTTTGATCGGCACGTCGAGCTTATCTTTACCGCGTACGCCGTCGCGCAGAGCGGTCATTTCCGGGCCGCGCTCAATCGCATCGGTCCACATAAACATCGAGATACTGGTCTCAACCGGATTCTCCAGCGTCGGCATACGCTCAAAAGGCAGACTATACGAGCCCTCGCGCGCCCCGCTATTGCCGCCGTTGATCCCGACGTTACCCGTCAGAATGGCGAGCATTGAGATGGCGCGGGTGGCGATCTCACCGTTGGCGTGACGCTGCGGACCCCAGCCCTGGCTAATATAGGCCGGTTTGGCGGTGGCAATTTCGCGCGCCAGTTTAACAATGCGTTCGCGCGGAATACCGGTAATCGTCGAGGCCCACTCCGGCGTTTTGGCGATACCGTCAGTGCCCTGGCCAAGAATGTAAGCTTTGTAATGACCATTGGCTGGCGCACCGGCGGGCAGCGTTTTCTCGTCGTATCCCACGCAGTATTTATCGAGGAAAGGCTGGTCGACCAGATTCTCGGTGATCATCACCCACGCGAGGCCCGAAACCAGTGCCGCATCGGTCCCCGGACGAATCGGGATCCATTCATCTTCACGCCCGGCGCCGGTGTCGGTATAGCGCGGATCGATGATTATCATCCGGGCATTGGATTTCTGCCGCGCCTGTTCAAGGTAGTACGTTACCCCGCCGCCGCTCATCCGCGTTTCGCCGGGGTTATTGCCGAACAGCACCACCAGCTGACTGTTTTCAATATCCGATGGGCTGTTGCCGTCCGCCCAGCCGCCGTAGGTGTAATTCAGACCGGCAGCAATCTGCGCTGATGAATAGTCGCCATAATGGTTGAGATAGCCACCGCAGCAGTTCATCAGACGGGCAATCAGCGTTTTCCCCGGCGGCCAGGAGCGGGTCAGCGTCCCGCCGAGCGTGCCGGTGCCGTAGTTCAGATAGATGGATTCATTGCCGTACTCTTTAATCAGCCGCTGCATATTGCTGGCGATGGTATCCAACGCCTCTTCCCAGCTGATTTGCTCGAACTTGCCCTCACCGCGTTTACCAACGCGCTTCATCGGGTACTTCAGACGGTCCGGATTATAGACCCGGCGGCGCATTGAACGCCCACGCAGGCAGGCGCGGACCTGGTGCAAACCGTCATAGTTATCATCACCGGTATTATCGGTTTCGACGTATTTAATCGCGCCATCCACCACGTGCATGCGCAGCGGGCAACGGCTACCGCAGTTGACGGTGCAGGCGCTCCAGACCACCTTCTCACTGGCGGGCGCCGGCGTATCGGCAGCATGCGACAGTCGGGTAAAAGGTAACGTTAGTGCGTTGCTGGCCAGCGCCAGGCCGCCTATTGCCGTGGTTTTCATCAGACCACGGCGGCTTACCTCAGCAGCCAGTAAAGCATCAGGGGCTTTAATTTTCATGGATACTCGCTTTGGTTGCTCACAATAAACTGACAAGCGTTATATAGACATATATATAATGCTTTGCGATATTATTGGTTTTTTATGCTGGTTTAATCCAAAGGGAGTATCACTGCATTCGCGAAAAGGATTATTGCCCGGTATCAATAAGGGCGTAAAAAAAGCGCCCGCAGGCGCTTTTAAAAGAAGGAGTGAGAAGTTTAGCCGATATATTCGAGGCCGCGCATATACGGGCGCAGCACTTCCGGGATCTCGATACGGCCATCAGCCTGCTGATAGTTTTCCATCAGCGCCACCAGGGTACGACCTACTGCCAGGCCAGAACCATTCAGGGTATGAACGAGACGGGTCTTCTTATCGGACTTGCTGCGGCAGCGAGCCTGCATACGACGCGCCTGGAAATCCCAGACGTTGGAGCAGGAGGAGATCTCACGATAAGTGTTTTGCGCCGGAACCCATACTTCGAGGTCATAGGTTTTGCAGGCGCTGAAGCCCATATCGCCGGTGCACAGCGCGACCTTACGGTACGGCAGGCCCAGCAGCTGCAGCACTTTCTCGGCGTGACCGGTCATCTCTTCCAGCGCGGCCATAGAGTCTTCCGGGCGGACGATCTGCACCATTTCAACTTTATCGAACTGGTGCATACGGATCAGACCGCGGGTGTCGCGGCCATAGGAACCGGCTTCAGAGCGGAAGCACGGCGTATGGGCGGTCATTTTGATCGGCAGATCGTCTTCGTCGATGATTTCATCGCGCACCAGGTTGGTCAGCGGCACTTCCGCCGTCGGGATCAGCGCGTAGTTGCTGCTGTCAGCCTCTTCTTCCAGCGGACGGGTATGGAACAGGTCGCCGGCGAATTTCGGCAGCTGGCCAGTGCCATACAGGGTGTCCTGGTTTACCAGGTACGGGACATAGTTTTCGCTGTAGCCATGCTGTTCGGTGTGCAGATCCAGCATGAACTGCGCCAGGGCGCGGTGCAGACGGGCCAGCTGCCCTTTCATCACCACGAAGCGCGAGCCGGTGAGCTTAACGGCGGCGGCAAAATCCAGCCCCCCGTGCATTTCACCCAGCGTCACATGATCGCGCACCTCAAAATCGAACTGACGCGGCGTACCCCAGCGGCTAACTTCAACGTTGTCGTTTTCATCGCGACCAACCGGCACATCATCATGAGGAATATTCGGGATCGCCAGCGCGATATCGCGAATTTCCGCCAGCAGCGTTTCCAGCTCGGATTTTGCAGCATCCAGTTGTTCGCCAAGCTTGTTAACTTCCAAGCGTAATGGCTCGATGTCTTCCCCGCGCGCTTTCGCCTGGCCAATGGATTTCGATCGGGAGTTACGCTCCGCCTGCAGGTTTTCCGTTTGCACCTGCAGAACTTTACGACGCTCTTCAAGCGCGCGAAGTTTATCTACATCCAGCTTAAAGCCCCGGCGTGCCAGTTTTTCTGCGACTGCGTCTGGCTCGGTACGCAGCAGATTGGGATCGAGCATGCTTATCCTGTGCTTATCGAATTAAAAAAGAAAAGTGGCCGCAGACTACGACCACGGAAATAGTGTAATAACCTTACCGCAACGCCTCAATTAGCGGTAGCGTTTTATCGGGCTATTTTGATCCTGTTCAGCGAGCCAGGCGAGCTTTTCGCCAATTTTGCCCTCAAGCCCCCGGTTTGTCGGGTGATAATAGCGCGTTTGCGCCATTTCCTGCGGGAAGTACTGCTCGCCGGCGGCGTAGGCGTTGGGTTCGTCATGAGCGTAACGATACTCCTGGCCGTAGCCCATCTCTTTCATCAGCTTCGTCGGCGCATTGCGCAGATGCACCGGAACGTCGTAGTCAGGACGATCCCGCGCGTCGGCCAGCGCCGCTTTGAAGGCGGTGTACACCGCGTTGCTTTTCGGCGCGCAGGCCAGATAGACGATGGCCTGGGCAATCGCCCGTTCGCCTTCCGCCGGCCCGACGCGGGTAAAGCAGTCCCACGCCGAAATGGCGACCTGCATCGCCCGCGGGTCGGCGTTGCCGACATCTTCCGAGGCAATCGCCAGACAGCGGCGGGCAACGTACAGCGGATCGCCGCCGGCGGTGATGATCCGCGCGTACCAGTAAAGTGCCGCATCCGGCGCGCTACCGCGCACCGACTTATGCAGGGCGGAAATCAAATCGTAGAACCGGTCGCCTTTATTATCAAAGCGCGCGCTGCGCTCGCCGGCGATCTCGGTCAGCAGTTCCGCCTTCAGCACCCGCTTGCCCGAGTCATCGCTTTCGGCCATATCGGCCATCATTTCCAGGGTATTCAGCGCTCGCCGCGCGTCGCCGTTCACTAGCTCGGCAATGGCCCTGCGGGTCTCATCCGGCAAAACGATATCCTGGTCGCCGTAGCCGCGGGTTTTATCGTTCATCGCCTGGTCAAGCACCCGCTCGATATCGTCGGTGGTGAGCGATTTCAGTAAGTAGACGCGGGCGCGGGAGAGCAGCGCCGAGTTAAGCTCAAAGGAGGGGTTTTCGGTGGTCGCGCCAATAAAAGTGATGGTGCCGTCTTCAATATGCGGCAGAAAGGCATCCTGCTGGCTTTTATTAAAGCGATGCACTTCGTCAACAAACAGGATGGTCCGCCGGCCGGCGTTGCGATTTTGCCGCGCGCGCTCAATAGCCTCGCGAATCTCTTTCACCCCGGAGGTTACCGCTGAGATCCGTTCGACATCGGCGCTGGCGTAGCGGGCAATCACTTCCGCCAGAGTGGTCTTGCCGGTACCCGGCGGCCCCCAGAGGATCATCGAATGCAGGTGCCCGGCCTCAATGGCCCGCGGCAGGGGTTTACCCGGCGCCAGCAGGTGCTGCTGGCCAATATACTGCGCTAAATTTTCTGGCCGCATGCGAGCGGCCAGAGGTTGAAACGCGTTGTCGGAAAAATCGAGCGACAGATTGCTCACTTTCGCCTCTACTTACGTTGATCGTCCACCGTCACCCCTTTCGGCGGCGTAAAGGTGAACTTAGCTGCGTCGACGGCGCCGTTCTGCTGCGATTTCAGCTGATAGCTGCTGCGCTGATCATCCTGCTCGACGGCGCTGAACTGATGGATAGTGCCGTCCCGACCGACGTTGATCGTGAACTGCTTGAGGTTGCCGCTGCCGCTTTTTGGCGTCAGCACAAAATCATCGCCATTTTGCTTGATATTATATTGCTGCCAGTCGCTGGACTGGTTGCGGGCAATCAGCATAAACGGCGTGTTGCTGGTGGCGTCTTTCAGCCAGGTCGCCGTGGCCTGCTCGACGAACGGATTATAGAACCACAGCGTTTTACCATCCGAAACGAGGACGCTCTCATCCGGCTGGGTCATATGCCAGTTAAACAGGTTCGGGCGTTTCACCCACAGGTCTCCCTGCCCGTCCTGCACGGCGTTACCGCTGCCGTCGGTAACTTTTTGCGTGAAGCTGGCATGGAAGCTGCTCACTTTATCAAGACGGCTTTTTAAGTCGCTGGCCGCATCTGCCCAGACCTGGCTGACGACCATACCAGACAGTAATGCACAGGTGATTGCGAGTTTTTTCATTGTTCTTCCTTAATGTGCGTCACTCCCGACGCGGGAGCCTCTTCTGCCCCTACTGTAGGACCGCCGGCGGCGGTGGGACAGAAGAATTGGCTGATTTTGCGCTTATTTACCCAACTTTGCACTCATTCAAAGGGCGGCGGCGCCAGCACTTCGCGGTTACCGTTATGGCCCTGCTCGCTGACGATACCCTGCGCTTCCATCTGTTCGATAATACGCGCGGCACGGTTATAGCCGATGCGGAACTGACGCTGAACCCCGGAAATCGACGCTTTGCGCTTCTCGGTCACAAAGTTGACTGCCTGATCGAACAACGGATCCAGCTCTTCCCCGCCGTCGAAGCCGCCACCGCCGCCTTCGCTTTCGCTGTCGGAGGTAATGCCATCCACATATTGCGGGCGACCGCGGGCTTTCCAGTCCTGAACCACGGCGTGGACTTCCTGGTCGCGCACAAACGCCCCGTGGACACGCACCGGCGTGGTAGAGTTCGGCCCGGAGTAAAGCATATCCCCCATACCCAGCAGCGATTCCGCGCCGCCCTGATCGAGAATGGTACGTGAGTCAATTTTACTCGACACGGTAAAGGCGATGCGCGTCGGGATGTTGGCCTTTATCAGGCCGGTAATAACATCTACCGACGGACGCTGTGTCGCCAGCACCAGGTGGATCCCCGCCGCGCGCGCTTTCTGCGCCAGGCGAGCGATCAGCTCTTCCACCTTTTTGCCGACGGTCATCATCAGATCGGCGAATTCATCCACCAGCACCACGATGTACGGCAGTTTTTCCAGCACCGGATGTACGGCGTCCATGCTGTCGCCAGGCTTCCAGTACGGATCCGGGATCGGACGTCCCATGCGCGCGGCTTCGGCGATCTTCTCGTTGTAGCCCGCGAGGTTACGCACGCCCAGCGCCGACATCAGCTTGTAGCGGCGCTCCATCTCATTGACGCTCCAGCGCAGCGCATTGGCGGCGTCTTTCATGTCGGTGACCACTTCCGTCAGCAGGTGCGGAATTCCTTCGTAGACCGACAGCTCGAGCATTTTCGGGTCGATCATAATGAAACGCACATCTTCCGGCTGCGCCTTGTAGAGCATGCTGAGGATCATGGCGTTGACGCCAACAGACTTACCGGAACCGGTGGTACCGGCCACCAGCAGATGCGGCATTTTCGCCAGATCGGCTACTACCGGATCGCCAGCGATGTCTTTGCCCAGCACCACGGTGAGCGGAGATGGGTTATCACGGAACTTGGCGTTGTCGAGCACTTCACGCAGGTAGACGGTCTGGCGTTTTTTATTCGGCAGCTCAAGCCCGACATACGGTTTGCCCGGGATCACCTCCACCACGCGCACGGCGACCGTTGACAGCGATCGCGCCAGGTCCCGTGACAGGTTAGAGATCCGTGCGGCCTTAACGCCAGGCGCCAGATTCAGTTCGAAGCGGGTGATCACCGGCCCCGGTGAGTAGTTCACCACATCCGCTTTAATGCGGAAATCGGCGAGTCGCGCTTCCACCAGGCGTGCCATCTGCTCGAGAGCAAAGGTATCCACCGGCTCGACTTCACTCGGCGGCGGGGTAAGCAGATCCAGCGACGGCAGTGGCGTGGTCGGCTTTTGCAGCGGTCGACTATCGCCATTGCGCATCAGCAGCGGGTGGATCAGGCTCTCCTGCGGCGCAGGGGCGGCAGGCTGATGCCCCTGAGGGGCAACCGGTTGTTGCGGCTGCACGGGCTGCGACGCAGTCGGATAGGACTGCGGCTGCGGCGGCACAGGCTGATGGTGTATCGGCTGATGCTGCGCAGGTTGATAACCCTGCTGCGGAGCGGCCGCCGGTTGTTGATAGCGCTGGGCCGGCTGCTGCGGCTGGACTTCCGGCGTCGGCGTAAACAGCGGTTCGCTCGGGCCGTCATTGACCAACGTTTTCATCGGCGAGAATTCATAATCTGCCGGCGAGAACGGGTTGGCGCCCGGCGGCTGCTCGGTAGCGTACCGCTGCTGCTGGGTAGCGGCAAACTGACGCGCCAGCTCCGCTTCCGCCGCGGCGTCGGCCTCATCGTCATCAGTCACGTTATCGTCTTCCCAGCGATGACCGTAGCGCTGCTGCTGGGTGGCGGCGAACTGGCGAGCCAGTTCATCCTGCTCCATAGCATCCGCTTCCTCATCCGAGAGCAGCTCATCATCATAATGCGGATCGCGCTCCGCCTGCCGCGCGCGCTGTTCCGCCTCCCGCTGCGACGGTAGCTTGATGCCGTAGGAGGCCAGTTCCCGACGCGTAGGAACACGCACGCGATTGGGCCGCGGTAGTTTTGGACCGATGCCCTCTTTCACCTGAACCCGTGGGCCGCTGGACGCCGGGCTGAACAATGGCGTAGCCGCAGCGGATGCGGCAGTGGACGAGGTTGTTGCCGCCGCGCCGCCGCTGGCGGCGGTAGCCTGATGCACCCCAGCCGCTACCGCAGAGACTACGGTTGTCTCCACTGGCGGTTTGGACGCAGTGGTCGGCGGCGTCAGCAGTTTAGTGGCAATCGGACTTTCCGGCTCAGGAATTGGCTGATACCAGGAGGCCAACAGCTCGCGTTCGCGCGCCCGCTTCTCTTCCACTTCCTCGAAATAATAGAGCGGCGGACGTTTCACTTCCTCCTGCACGACCTCGGGCTCTGGCTCCGGTGGGGGAACTGGCGCGCTTTGCGGCTGATACGCCGCTGGCTCCGGCTGATACGGCTGCGGCGCGGGCTGGCCGGCATGCGGATCGTAAGCTGGCTGCTGATAGGTCTGAGGCGCAGGCTGACCGGCATTCGGATCGTAAGCCGGCTGCTGATAGGTCTGAGGCGCAGGCTGACCGGCATAGGGATCGTAAGTTGGCTGCTGATACGGCGCTGGCTCAGGCTGATAGGCCTGCGGCGCAGGTTGACCGGCACGCGGATCGTAAACCGGCTGTTGATACGGCGCTGGCTCAGGCTGATACGCCTGCGGTGCGGTTTGCCCCGTTGGCGGCTGATAAGCAGCCTGCTGGAACGGAGCGGGTTCAGGCTGATAGGCCTGCTGCGGCGGATAGCTGGCTTCCGGCTGATAAGCTGGCGCAGCGCCGTGATGGCCCACCGGTGATTCTGCCCACGCCTGCGGCGCGGCAGTAGCCGCCGCCGCTGCGCTTACCGGCTCAGCGATACTGTGGCCATTCAACAACGGATCGTAAGGGTCGAAATCGCCCGGGCGCACGGCGCTGGCGCCGGAGAACAGCACATCATCCTCTGCGGGACGCGCGGCGCTGGCGCCGGAAAACAGTACATCGTCGGCGGCAACAGGCGCCCCGCTGGCGCTGTATTGCACCACCTCTTCACCGTCATCCATCCGTTTGCCGGAGAAAAGCGCAGCGTCGGTTTTACGCCCCATAGGGTTGGTAAACTTCTCGGCCAGACGCTTACGCCGCGCCAGCGCGCTGCGTAAGATACGGGCGCGACGCGATTCCTGCGGCCTGGCCGCCTCTTCGTCGTCGTACTCTTCCTCGTCGTCTTCGTATTCGCCTTCATCGACCCAGGTATCATCCCGACGGGTACGGTTGCTGGCAAAGGTGAGAACGGACAGGATGCCGCCGCCCAGCTTTTCCGCAATGCTGACCCACGACCAGCCGGTGAACAGCGTCAGCCCGGCCGCCCAGATACACAACAGGGCGATGGTGCCGCCGCTGCTGTGCAGCAGGGGTTGCAGCGTGGTGCTCAGCAGGCTGCCGATCACCCCGCCGGAGGCGAAGTACCAGATATCATCGGCGTTAATCGCCGCCAGACCACAGGAGGTCAGGATCAGGGCTAACGCACCGATGAGGCGAAGGGAAACGGCAAAATAATCAATGTATTCGTCGTTTTCCTGATGCCGCCAGGCAAACCAGCATCCGCCGATGATGATCACCGGGATGGTGTAGGCCATGACGCCAAAAATGAAAAAGAGGGTATCGGCAAGCCACGCGCCGGGGGCGCCGCCTAAATTATGAATAGGCTCATGCCATGCCGTTTGCGACCAGCTGGGGTCCGAGGGGTTAAAGCTCAGTAGTGCCGCCATCAGCCAGATGGCGAAGAGGGAGCAAAGGATGAGCATCGCCTCAAGGAGTCGGCGCCCGCTGCTGAGTTTGGTTAGTTTGACTTCTTTGTCTTCGGTGTATTCCTGGCTCAAGAAAGGCTCTCCAGGTATCAGGCTGTTTCCTGCCTGCTGCTAAAACGGACAACAGCGCCGGGTCTCCCCGGCACTGTTGCTGTATGGATTAACAGGAGTGTAATCAAACTACGTCGAGTTTGCACCTGTTCCGTGTTAGCGCGTCTTAATAACCAGACGATTACTTTGCTTGACTTCTTCCATTACCACGTAGGTACGGGTGTCGTTAACGCCCGGCAGGCGCAGCAAGGTCTCGCCCAGTAATTTACGATACGCTGACATATCCGGTACACGGGTTTTCAACAGATAGTCGAAATCACCGGAAACCAGATGACACTCTTGAATTTCTTCAAGTTTTTGCACTGCGGCGTTAAATTGCTCAAACACATCCGGTGCGCCACGATTCAGAGTAATCTCAACAAATACCAGAAGTGATGCATCCAGATAATGCGGGTTGAGCAGCGCCGTATAGCCCTGAATAAAACCCTGTCTTTCAAGACGACGCACACGCTCAAGGCAAGGCGTCGGAGAAAGTCCCACCCGTTTAGAAAGCTCGACGTTAGAAATTCGCCCATCTTTTTGCAATTCATTCAGGATGTTACGATCAATGCGGTCGAGATCTTTGCCAGGGCGCTTCTTGCTATCTACCATTATTATTGTCTCTCTGTATTCCTTCCCTACTCCTGTTCCGGCTCTGAGCCTTCACTGCCAGAGCCCATCCTGTTATCACCCGTACGACATTGGGTAACCCAGGGGTACGTGAGAAGCCCGTTGCCTGACGGCAGTCACCGACATCACGCATGGCGTCTGTCCACACCATGCGTAGATTTCGTTAACCCGGATAAAAATGGCATTTGCGTGCATGAAAATTCGCCGCACGCTAAATACTGCTTTTCTTCTTCCTTGAATGTTTTCGCAAAAGCACAGGTGATTGTCAAAGCAAAACATCGATTTTTAGTACAAGATGCCAGATATTCATCATCCGCCCTGGTTGATTCTCATTTTTTCGTCTTATAATTGTCCCGCCGACAGTAGAAATAGTTATATTCCTTGCCGGGAAAATCACCAATTCATTGGCAGCTTCTATTGCACACATCGTTAACAAAATCGCTGTGCTCTTTTTTTACGACAACAAATTCCCTACAATCCCAGCCCAATGTATGCCAATTATTATGGGGATCTCATGGGCACAGCCAAACACAGTAAACTGCTTATCCTTGGTTCTGGACCTGCGGGATACACCGCGGCGGTCTATGCCGCACGCGCCAACCTGCAGCCGGTGCTGATCACCGGGATGGAAAAAGGCGGTCAGCTGACCACCACGACGGAAGTGGAAAACTGGCCAGGCGATCCGAACGATCTCACCGGTCCGCTGCTGATGGAGCGCATGCACGAGCATGCCGCAAAATTTGAAACCGAGATCATTTTCGACCATATCAGCCGCGTCGATTTGCAAAACCGCCCGTTCCGTCTGACAGGCGACAGCGGCGAGTACACCTGTGACGCGCTGATCATCGCCACCGGCGCTTCCGCCCGTTACCTGGGCCTGCCTTCCGAAGAAGCCTTCAAAGGCCGCGGCGTTTCCGCGTGCGCTACCTGCGACGGATTCTTCTATCGCAACCAGAAAGTGGCGGTGATCGGCGGCGGCAACACCGCAGTGGAAGAGGCTCTGTATCTGTCGAATATCGCCTCTGAGGTACACCTGATCCACCGTCGCGATTCCTTCCGTGCGGAAAAAATCCTCATCAAACGCCTGATGGATAAAGTGGCAAGCGGCAACATCGTGCTGCATACCGATCGTACCCTCGAAGAGGTGACCGGCGACCAGATGGGCGTCAGCGGCCTGCGTCTGCGCGATACCAAAAACAGCGACAATGTCGAGTCCCTGGAAGTGGCTGGTTTATTTGTCGCCATCGGCCACAGCCCGAACACCGCCATCTTTGAAGGCCAGCTGGAGCTGGAGAACGGCTACATCAAAGTGCAGTCCGGTATCCACGGCAACGCGACCCAGACCAGCATCCCGGGCGTGTTCGCCGCCGGCGATGTCATGGACCATATCTATCGTCAGGCCATCACTTCTGCGGGCACCGGCTGCATGGCGGCGCTGGATGCGGAGCGTTACCTCGACGGTTTGGCTGACGCTTGCAAATAATCTTTACAAGTCAGTAACAAAGGTAAAGAAGGCGACGAAAAGTCGCCTTTATTTTTGCTGCGATGTAACATTGCCGTGCCCAATACTCCGATAACGACACCTGCAAAGCGCGCAATGAATAAAACCCGTCAACAAGAGTTAACCCGCTGGTTAAAACAGCAAAGCATTATCTCCCGTCGCTGGTTGATGATTTCCCGCCTGCTTGGCGTGGCGAGCGGTCTGCTGATCGTGGCGCAGGCATGGTTCCTGGCGCGGATCCTGCACCGGATGGTGATGGAGAATATTCCAGCGACCGCCCTGCTGCTGCCGCTCACGCTGCTGGTGCTGATCTTTGTACTACGCGCCTGGGTGGTCTGGCTGCGTGAGCGGGTCGGCTTTCAGGCCGGGCAGCATATTCGCTATGAAATTCGCCGCCAGGTTCTTGACCGCCTCCAGCAGGCAGGCCCGGCGTGGATCCAGGGCAAACCGGCCGGCAGCTGGGCAACGCTTATTCTTGAGCAAATCGACGACATGCACGACTATTATGCCCGCTACCTGCCCCAGATGACGCTGGCGGCCTGCGTACCGCTGCTGATCGTTATTACTATTTTTCCGATTAACTGGGCCGCCGCGCTAATCCTTCTCGGCACCGCCCCGCTGATCCCGCTTTTCATGGCGCTGGTCGGGATGGGCGCCGCCGACGCCAACCGGCGTAACTTCCAGGCGCTGGCCCGCCTCAGCGGCCACTTCCTCGACCGCCTGCGCGGCATGGAAACCCTGCGTATTTTTCATCGCGGTCAGGCAGAAACCGATAATATTCGCGACGCCTCGCAGGATTTTCGCCAACGCACCATGGAAGTCCTGCGTCTGGCCTTCCTCTCCTCCGGGGTTCTGGAGTTTTTCACCTCCCTCTCCATTGCGCTGGTAGCGGTGTATTTTGGCTTTTCTTACCTTGGCGAGCTGAACTTCGGCCACTATGGCGCGGGCGTCACGCTGATGGCGGGATTCCTGACGCTGATCCTCGCCCCGGAATTTTTCCAGCCGTTACGTGACCTGGGTACCTTCTACCATGCCAAAGCTCAGGCCGTGGGCGCCGCAGACAGCCTGAAAACGTTTATGGAAACGCCGCTGACCCAGGTAGAGCGTGGCGAGAAAACGTTAAATGACAACGATCTGATTAGCGTGGAAGCGCGCGACCTGGTGATCAAATCTCCGGAAGGTAAAGTTCTGGCGGGGCCGCTTAATTTTGCGCTGCCCGCCGGCGCTCGCGTGGTGCTGGTCGGCCAGAGCGGATCCGGGAAAAGCTCTTTGCTGAATACACTGCTCGGCTTTCTGCCCTATGAGGGGTCGCTGATGGTCAACGGCGTAGAGCTGCGCGAGCTGGACGCTGAGCGCTGGCGCCGCCTGCTGAGCTGGGTAGGACAGAATCCGCAGTTGCCTGCCGCCACGCTGCGGGAAAACGTGCTGCTGGCGTGGCCCGAAGCTAGCGAAGCACAGCTTAGGCTGGCGCTGGACAAGGCCTGGGTCAGCGAGTTTATCGCCCTGCTGCCGCAGGGGATCCATACCGCCGTAGGCGATCAGGCGGGGCGTCTGTCGGTAGGCCAGGCGCAGCGTATCGCGGTCGCCCGCGCGCTGTTGGTGCCGTGCCGCCTGCTGCTGCTGGATGAACCTGCCGCCAGCCTTGACGCCCATAGCGAACAGCGAGTCATGCAGGCCCTGACCCACGCCTCCAGTGAGCAAACCACGCTGCTGGTCACCCACCAGCTCGAGGGGCTGGCCGACTGGGACGACGTCTGGGTGATGCAGGACGGACAGATTATCGAACAAGGCGACTATGCCACGCTGGCCCGTGCTGGTGGGGTCTTCTCGGCGCTGCTGGCCCATCGTCAGGAGGAGATTTAAATGCGCGCACTTTTACCCTATCTGGCGCTCTATAAACGCCATAAATGGATGCTGCTGCTTGGCGTCGTGCTGGCCATTGTGACCCTGCTGGCCAGCATCGGCCTGCTGACGCTCTCCGGCTGGTTCCTCTCCGCTTCAGCGGTGGTGGGCGTCGCCGGGATCTACAGTTTTAACTATATGCTGCCTGCCGCGGGCGTTCGCGGCGCGGCAATTATCCGTACCGCCGGGCGCTACTTTGAGCGCCTGGTCAGCCACGACGCTACCTTTCGCGTGCTGCAGCACCTGCGCGTTTTCACCTTCAGCAAACTGCTCCCCCTCTCTCCGGCGGGGCTGGCGCGCTTTCGCCAGGGTGAGCTGCTCAACCGGGTGGTGGCCGACGTTGACACCCTGGATCATCTCTACCTGCGGGTCATTTCGCCGCTGGTCGGCGCGCTGGTGGTGATTGTGGTCGTCACCTGCGGATTAAGTCTGCTCGACGTCACCCTCGCGCTGACGCTCGGCGGTATCATGCTGGCGACCCTGCTGGTTATGCCGCCGCTGTTCTATCGCGCAGGTAAGCCAGCCGGCGAAAGTATGACGCAGCTGCGCGGCCAGTATCGCCAACAGCTCACCGCCTGGCTGCAGGGTCAGGCGGAGCTGATGGTATTTAACGCCAGCGACCGCTACCGCGCACAAATGGAAAAGACCGAGCTGAGCTGGCAGGATGCACAGCGGCGCCAGGCCGAGCTGACCGCGCTTTCGCAGGCGGTAATGCTGTTAATCGGTGGCATCGCCGTGGTGGCCATGCTCTGGCTGGCCTCAGACGGCGTCGGCGGCAATAGTCAGCCCGGGGCGCTGATCGCGCTATTCGTATTCTGCGCGCTGGCGGCTTTTGAAGCCCTGGCGCCGGTTACTGGCGCTTTCCAGCATTTAGGCCAGGTGATCGCCTCCGCGCGGCGGATCTCGCAGATTACCGACCAGCAGCCGGAGGTCACCTTTGTCGAAGATGAAGCCAGTTTGCCAGCGCAGGTGGCCCTAACGCTTCGGGAGGTCACCTTCCGCTATCCTCAGCAGCCCTCCCCTGCCCTGGAGAATATTTCCCTGCAGATTGCCGCCGGAGAGCACATCGCCATTCTTGGCCGGACCGGCTGCGGAAAATCGACGCTGTTGCAGTTGCTTACCCGCGCCTGGGACCCGTCACAGGGAGAGATTCTGCTCAACAATCAGCCGCTCTCCGGCCTCAGCGAAGCCACTCTGCGGCAGGCAATGAGCGTAGTGCCGCAGCGCGTGCACCTGTTCAGCGCCACCCTGCGCGACAACCTGCTGCTGGCGGCGCCTGAAGCGGATGATGCTCATCTCAGCGCTACCCTTGAGAAGGTGGGCCTCGAAAAACTGCTGCAAGATGGTGGTCTTAACGGCTGGCTGGGCGAAGGCGGGCGTCAGCTCTCCGGCGGCGAACTGCGCCGACTGGCCATTGCCCGCGCGCTGCTCCACGATGCGCCGCTGATGCTGCTCGATGAACCGACAGAAGGTCTGGATGCGGCCACCGAAAGCCAGATCCTGCATCTGCTGGCAGATGTCATGCGCGACAAAACCGTGCTGATGGTGACCCATCGCCTGCGGGGCCTGGCGGGTTTTAATCAGATAATAGTCATGGACAACGGCCAGATAATTGAGCAAGGTAGTCACGCGGAGCTGCTCGCTAAACAGGGCCGGTACTTCCAGTTTAAACAGCGTCTGTAGGCTATTCTATTATCTAATTTTTGCTGATGCGTATTGAGGTTAAAATGCGTCTGGTTCAGCTCTCCCGGCACTCTATTGCCTTCCCCTCTCCGGAAGGCGCCTTGCGAGAACCTAATGGCCTGCTGGCGCTCGGCGGCGATCTGAGCCCCGCACGGCTGCTGATGGCCTATCAGCGTGGTATTTTTCCCTGGTTTTCCCCTGGCGACCCGATCCTCTGGTGGTCGCCCGACCCCCGGGCGGTACTTTGGCCAGAGCAATTCCATCTCAGCCGCAGCATGAAGCGCTTTCATCAGCGTTCGCCCTACCGGGTCACGCTCAACCACGCCTTTGGCGAAGTGATTGAGGGCTGCGCCAGCGATCGTGACGAAGGCACCTGGATAACCAGCAGTATCGTTCGCGCCTATCACCAGCTGCATGAGCTGGGTCATGCCCACTCCATTGAAGTCTGGCAGGAGAATACCCTGGTGGGAGGAATGTACGGCGTAGCGCAGGGAGCGCTGTTTTGCGGCGAATCGATGTTTAGCCGGGCAGAAAATGCCTCCAAAACCGCGCTGCTGGTATTTTGCCAGGACTTTGCGCACAGCGGCGGTAAATTAATTGACTGCCAGGTACTGAACAACCATACCGCGTCATTAGGCGCAGTGGATATTCCCCGCCGCGATTATCTGGACTATCTGTCGGTATTACGCGGCTACCGACTGCCCGAGCGATTTTGGGTGCCGCGGGTGCTATTTCCTGGCGGATAATAAAATGTTTTCAGCACATTTTGCGTCAGGATGGTATAATTGCGCGGTAGAGTAGCTTCTGCCTGTTGCCCCGCCGCCGTTTGGGAATAATAAGAGTCAGATAACGCCCATCGTTCTGTCACTCCCCTTTACGTTTGCGCCTGTCACGCGGCATGGCCGTGTGTGTCCCGGGCAATGCGCCAAAACTACTTCGGCGATTCATACCCGTCATATTTCCGTAGCCGCTGCGCTGACTATGCGCCTTGCGGCAAGGTGAATGATTCAGGGTAGATACGTAAAACTTTACTTACATGATGAACTTCGGCATTATCTTGCCGGTTCAAAACTACGGTAGTGATACCCCAGAGGACTAGATGGCCAAAGAAGACAATATTGAAATGCAGGGCACCGTACTTGAAACGTTGCCTAACACTATGTTCCGCGTAGAACTGGAAAACGGTCACGTGGTAACCGCGCATATCTCCGGTAAAATGCGTAAAAACTACATCCGCATTCTGACGGGCGACAAAGTGACTGTTGAGCTGACCCCGTACGACCTGAGCAAAGGCCGCATTGTCTTCCGTAGTCGCTGATTGT
>OGZS01000573.1_pt1 | contig 17402 bp, 21 predicted proteins | sample 1576901 | NCBI WGS metagenome assembly OGZS01 (sample SAMEA3541563, study PRJEB24748) | human gut metagenome | biome: human gut; feature: human-associated habitat; material: faeces | place: China | collected 2012 | reverse complement strand
GTCAGGATCACGTTTCCGGAGGGAATCGTGATCCTGATGGAGACGCGGGATTAGATGCGGCGTTTCTCTTTGTATAAATTAAGCCCCTTGCCGTTACCGGCAAGAGGCTTAAAAACTTTTTCGCGACCTATTTATTATTCGCATGGCCGGGAGCGAACCACGTTTACACAGCCTATTTATATTCCGCATGACTGGAATTGGCTTTCAAGATAGAAACATTATGATAAGTTGAGAATATAAGCTGTAAGATTTTAATAGTAGAAATTTTACAGTTTTTTAATTGTTTAATTAGTGAGAATAGTGTTTTACAACCAAAAGATGGTGAGTTACAACATATTTCGGAAATGCATGTTTTTGTCGGCTATACTGGATTTATGATTAAGAGAATGCGGGGTGAATCTAGTGGAGAAGAGAAACTATAAAAGAGGAGACAACAAGAAGGCAAAGATGTTGAAAAAGGCATGTGTCGGAATTGGAATCACATGCGTCCTTTTGACTGGATGTCAAAAAACGCCGGAGGAAAGTGCGGTTGTTAGTAAAGCAGGTGGACTGAGTGAGAATGTGATTGCAAAGCCATTGGAGGAGGGAGAGACAAGAGAAAACGATATTCCGGCACATTGGAAGATGGAGGAATTCAGAAACAAAAATCGGATGCTGCTGAGCGCGGATTTGGATTTGGACGAGCATAAACTGGGGAATCTTCCCGTTATTGAGATGAAGAATCATGTGTTAACGGAAGAAGAACTGAAAGAATTGGTGGAGTATTTTGCAGAGGGAGAAACGTTGTATGAGTGCCAGCCATATACAAAGGATGTATATGAAGAGGTAATTTCAAGAATTGAGAATAAGGAAGGAATATATGCATCGTCCTATCCCTGGTTGAAACGATTGACCATCAGGCAGTGCGCAGAGGCAGGAATAGAATTTGCACCGGAGAAGCCAGCGATACAGGAAAAGGAGAAAATAGAATTTACGACCAGATTTGTGGATGAGGGATATGAAAAGGCTGTTATGGAGAAAGTAGGCGCGGCTTCGGAAGGGTTTGATATGTATGAAAACAGAGAGGAAAAGGTTTGGTTTGAAGCCGATGCAGGAGGTGTCGGAACTGAAAGGAAAGGACGTATCAAAGCAGAAACTTATGATCCGGAGGTTGGAAACAGCAGTTCATTTAGCTGGACAACCGGACTGGAAAGTTACTCTTATTTAGAGTTTGACAGCAGTAGGATGTTCTTTACATATCAGACGGAAAATACATTTACACCTCAGATGCTGGAACGGATGGATTTGTTTGAAGAGCGCTATACGAACAGTACGTTTGATAAGGCGGTAGGAGCGGCGCAGGCAGAACAGGTAATAAAAGAGTTGGGGATTGCCGATGTGAGTCTCTCCTCGGAAGAGCAGGTTTTATGGTTTCCACAGAACAGCTATACAGAGGGAAGTGACAGGATAGGGGAGTCTGATGATCTGTGGTGGATGGCAGATCCGGCAGCAACAGAGTGCGGATATCGCTATATATTTTCCAGAGAAATCGGTGGCTTGAATGTAATGGTCGGCAATACGGCAGTGCTTGAAACTACGGAGGAAATGTATTCGCCGCCGTTTCCGGCAGAGACAATCACAATCACTGTAACAGAAAGTGGAGTGAAGTCCTTTGTCTGGGAGGGAATGTCGGAAGAAGTCAAACGGATTACAGAGAATACGAAATTACTTCCTTTTGATAAGATACAAGAACGTCTGGCGGAGCAGATATTCTACTGGTATTCCGGATGTACTGCGGGACAGCCGGTGGATGATCCGACACAGTTTCAGTATCGCGTGACAGATGCAAAGCTGGGGTATACCTATATTAATGCATATAAAAATCCGGAACATGCGTGGCTCGTACCGGCATGGTCTTTTATGGCAATAGAGGGAACAGGCGGAGAAGACAGGCAGTACCTCTCGTATCTGATAGAGGCGTTGGAGGGACGTGCGATTACCGGGGAGTGAGAGGAATTGAATGAGATAAAAAGAATTGGTACAAATGTGCTTTTCTGGGTGGGGACTGTATTACTTGCAATGTTATTTTTGGCAAGCGGCGCTCCCTACATAGAAACCCTGCTAAGAACACAGTATTGCGCAGAGGGAATTGGATGGGTGGAAGGATTTCGTTATTGTACGACGAATGAAAATGGATTGTTGTTTTTGCCAATCTGCGTACCGATTGCCGCAGGTGCGTGTGCGGAAACAGAACTGCGAACCCGATACGCATTGTTTTATTGCAGCCGGACAGGAAAGAAACAGTATTATATGAAAAAAGTGTTAGAAAGTGCCTTGCCTGGCGGATTGATGGTGTATTTTGCAGAAATACTGGTATTGTTGGGTGTATATATCGGATTGCAGAATATCACTTCTTATACAGAAGAGATCCGGACAGGTGTGATTGTGGGCATGATTCTGCTGAGTCTGGTACGTGGGTTTTTAAACGGCTTTTTCTGGGCAGGGGTGGGGAGCATGACGGCTGTACTGACGAGGAATCACTATCTTGCGTATGCGATGCCCTTTGTTTTGTATTATGTGTTGACCTTGTTTCAATCCAGATATTATCCCAAACTGTATTTTTTAAGTCCGAGATATTGGGCGGCGCCCGTATACTATGGGAATTTATTCTGTATTATGGTGCTGTTCGGATTATGTATTGGCTGTGCATGTGGTCTTATTCTGGCGGTGAAAAGGAGGTTGGATTATGTGTAATATCAGACAAATATTTCAGCTTGCGGGACAGAAATTTTCCGGGTGGAAGAGAAATCCACGGATTGTCATGACGTTTTTACTGGCATTCGTACTCTGTTTGTTCCTATCAGACGAAGTGCTGACTTATTCACGAAGATATGAGACTTCGCTGCAGATATTAGAACTATTTATCTGGACATACGGCGATGCTGCGTCGGTCATGCTGTCTTCACTTTTGCTTGTGTTATTGTTTGCAGATATGCCGTTTGTAAATCAAGAAACTCCATATCAGCTGATTCGGACGAAACGAAGTGTATGGCTGGCGGGACAGCTGGTATATGTGATCGCAGCCACGATATTGTACAATTTGTTTTTGGTTATTGTACAGAGTGTCTTTGCAACAGCCTTTGCATTTCCGGGAAATGTATGGAGTAAGACGGCAGCGTTGCTGGGATATGGCGGTGCGTCAAAAGGCATTGTCCCGGTGTCTGTCAAGACCATGGAACAGGTACTGCCTTACGAATGTGCTTTGCAAGTATTTTTGCTGATGCTCTGTTATTCTTTGTTCATTGCAGCTGTGATGCTGTGTCTGAATCTTTTGATTGGAAATGCAGCCGGAGTGATAGGAGCTTTTGCAGTGAATTTGTATGGTTTTTTATTGAATCCGAATTTATTTCAGAAATTGTTTCATCTGACGGAAAATCAGTTGTATCGGGCAAATGTCCTGTGCGGATGGCTGTCGCCGTTGAATCATGCCACATTTCCGATGCATAATTTCGGTTATGATTATCTGCCGGAGATCAGTACAAGTATCGGGATATTTCTGGCGGCAATCATTCTTTTGATGATTCTGTCGAGTATAAAAATGCGGACATATAGTTTTACATTCATTCAGATGGACGAATGAGAGAAGAGGTGTCAGATAAAATGAAAGCAGTGGTAGAGATCAATAAACTGTCTAAATCGTTTGGAAAAGAGAAGGTACTAAGAGAAATTTCCCATTCTTTTGAAACGGGCAGGATTCATGGAATCATAGGATTCAATGGTTCAGGCAAGACGGTTCTGTTCAAATGTATTTGTGGATTTTTAAAACCGGACAGCGGTTCTGTGAAGGTGCATGGGCAGAGAATCGGAAAGGAGATTGATTTCCCAAAATCTCTTGGAATGATCATTGAGAATCCGGGATTTCTTCCTCATTTGAGTGGATATGCCAATCTGAAACGCTTAGCAGACCTGCAAAGGCTCATTGGAAAAGCGGAAGTGATGGAGGCGATTGCACGTGTAGGGCTGGATCCGCTCTCCAAAAAGAAAGTCGGACAGTATTCTCTTGGAATGAGGGAACGTCTGGGAATTGCACAGGCAATCATGGAAAATCCGGATCTGCTCATATTGGATGAGCCTTTTAATGGTCTGGACAAACGCGGTGTAGCGGAAGTGTGCAGATTGTTTGAAGAGCTGCGGGAGCAGGGAAAAACGATTTTGTTGGCGGTACATAATATGCCGGAGTTTGAAGGGCTGTGTGATACAGTCTGTGAAATGGATGCCGGCGTACTGACTCAGGTGAAGTGACAGAATGTCAGAATTGTAAAGACACAGCAATATTGCTATAATTGTGGTGTTATATACGTGATTGAAAGAAACAGGGATGAGAAAATTATGATCAATATTGCTGTATGTGAAGATGATGTCTTTCTTGGCGGTCAGATAGAGACAATGCTGTACAGACAGGCAGAAACAGAAGGCGTGGAAATTCAGACGGAAGTATTTACTTCTGCGGAAAATTGTCTGAAATATTTAAAAGAAGAATGTATGGTGGATTTATTATTTCTGGATATTGAGCTGGGTAAAATGAGTGGAATCGAACTTGCAGAAAGGATTCGCAATGAACTGCACAATGATTATATGCAGATTGTATTTGTTTCCTCAAAACAGTCGTATGCTATGGAATTATTTGAAAGCCATCCGCTGCATTTTCTGGTGAAACCGTTGGATGAAGAGAAATTGACAAGGGTCTTTCGCAAAGCAGTAAAGCTGATTGATAAAAGTGAAGAAACTTTTCAGTATAAAAAAGGGCATTCGCATAAGAAAGTCTTGCTTTCTGAAATCATTTATTTTGAGGCGAGCAACAGAGAAATTATTATGCATACAAATACAGAAAATGAAATCTTTTACGGAACATTGAAGAATATTTATCCGAAACTTCAAAAACAGGGATTTTTCTTCTGTCATAAATCATTTCTTGTACATTATGATAAGGTGAAAATATTTGAAACAAACCAACTGGTTATGCAAAACGGAGATATGATACCAATCAGTCAGAGTCAGAGAAAAGCGGTCAAAGAACTGCAACTGGAGAGAGAGTTAAGGGATTTGTAAAATGGAAATAAGTTTGTATCAGATTATGTTCATATTAGAAAATGCAGCATGCACCTATGCAGTGTATCGGATTTTAGGGATGTTTTATGAGGAACAGAACAAGAAGAAAGGATATCTGAATTTTGTCGTATATGCGTGCTGTTTTTTGTGCGTCACATTGAGTGCGTTTGTAAATAATCCGTCTCCTCTGATGGCAGGAGGGCGTATGGGGTATTATTCAACGGATATCCATGCGTCAGATACAGGAACGCTGCTAATGTATGTCATAGAATTTATCGGAATACTGGCGCTGACATTTTTTTATGAAAGAAATGTATGGAAGAATAGTTTGATAAGCGTGGGATTATTTGCGGTATTCAGAGGTGCGGAAGCATTCGTATTTCAGTATCTCAATGAGACAAACAGGATAGTGTGGCATCAGATCGAAAAAGTGGCGCTATTTCGCATGGTAATGTCGATACTTGTGATTTATGCAATCGTATTTACCCTTGTAGGAATTCAGAATATACGAAAAGGAGTAAGAAAGACATTTTTTTATTGTGTATTTGTGTTGCTGGCGCCGTCTGGAATTGGTTGGTTTTTAATTCAGATATTGATCACTGCTATTTATCAGGTGCCAATGTACTACGATAAGAAAATGATTTTGCTGTTTGGGTTCTGTCTCTGGTTTTTCTGGGTGTATGATTTTATTGTACGATCGTTGTCTGATACGTATGAAAAAATATTGCTTAAAAAAGAAAATCAGTATTATGAAAGTCAGTTAAAAAACATAGAACAGACGGCAGTAACATGGAAAAAATTGCGTCATGATCTGAAAAATCATTTTATAGTTTTAAAAGGAATGTTGGATTCAGGAGAAGAGGAAAAGGCAAAGGCATATCTGGATGACTTTATTCAGAATGAATTTGGCAATAAACAGGAAGTACAAAGTGGGAACACGGCAATTGATAGTATTTTGAATTATAAAATGATGGAAGCAGAGCAGCATTCGGTTGTCTTTGATCTGGATGTTCAGATTCCGGAGCAAATGGCGGTTTCATCACAGGTTATGAGTGTAATTTTGGGAAATGCGATTGATAATGCAATAGAGGCTGCGAGGGAGACAGAAGAAAGACGTGTCAGTGTGATATTGCAATATACGAAAGGTAGATTATTGATTCAGATCAGTAATCCGTATAGAGGAGAATTACATCTGGGAACTTGCGGAGAGTATCTAACCGGAAAGGTAGAAAAAGAGGATCATGGATTCGGATTAAAAAGTATCAGAGATACGGTGGAGAAAGCCGGAGGAGTAATGAATATCGAGGGGAAAGAGGGGATGTTTATATTGACGGTATTATTGTATGGAAACACACTTGCCAAAAGTTGACAAGCAGTGATAAGAGGTGTTGCAATCGAAGAAGCGAATAGACGAAAAACTATATATGATTTTCATTAAATTCATATAAGTTTTTGGAAAATGTCCCACTTTGTGGTCCACTGATTCTTAAATGTTTTATCGAAGCCTTAGTACAGTAAAGTGATTATTATTGAAAAGAATAATTTAAAAAGAGTTGATATTTTTGCGAAGATATCATATACTATTCTTAGATAGAGGACTATCTTCGGGAGAGTTCCTGCCATATAAGTGGAAGATTTTAAACTCGGGAGAGCTCCTGCCATATAAGTGGAGGATTTTAAACTCAAAGGGAGCGTTAGCTCCCTTATTTTCGTATAAGGATAAATAAAGGAGATACGGATGGAAGAACTCAAACTATATAGTGTTTCGGACGATTATGTGGAATGGTTGCGTAAGGAATTTCCAAACGTATATTCCAATAAAATAAATTCCAGAACACACACCAGAAAATATTTAGGGGTGGTTCTGCAGATTGGGCAATATCATTATTATGTTCCAATGTCCTCACCGAAAGATTCAGATTATCAGATTGCAGGAAAAAATAAAGTCATTAAGAAAAGCATTGTGCCGATTATTCGAATTGTAGTGAAAAATATAGATGGTGAAAAAGAATTGAAGGGAACCCTTAGAATCAGTCATATGATTCCGGTACCTGCATCAGAACTTGAATTATATGATTTGGAAAATGAATCAGATAGTACATATAAAGACCTTGTTCACAATGAAATGATTTTTATTCGTAAGCATCGTGAGAAAATTATTTCAAATGCAAAAGTGATGTACAAGCAAAAAGCATCGAATGATACAACTGCCGGGTATGTAAAATCAGCGTTGGATTTTCAAGCACTTGAAGAGTTATGTGATAGGTATGAGAAAGCAAAGGAGGTGTTGAACCATGTGTTACTTGCTTGCAAAGAGGTTTGATAGTACAGGAAGTTTGGCATTGCAGACTGCTCATGGTCAGCATTTGGCAGAATTTAAAAGAAAATTGATTGAAAAAATAGGATATGATGATATTCAGCTTGTCACAATCAGAAGACCATCAGCTTATGGAGAATATGAGCCATATCATTTTGTTGATACAGAAGAATTTGAAAAACAAGTTGTAAATATGTAAGAGATTAAAGGTGATCTACTAAGGTGGGTCATCTTTTTTATGGGAAAAATATAGAGAGTAAGAGAAGGCGTCTATGACTGATGATGGGATTGAAAAAGCCATCCAGCAGAAGCATGTACGTCTCATGATCATGGCTCCCATCCAGGTGTATCTGGGAGCCAATGTCAAAGTGGGCTGGAATAGATGAAGATAAATGATGACAGGAACGAGGCGTATGAAAAATGAAGTCCCGATTTGGGAGGAAAGAGTTTGAAAGATTTATCTCGGAAAGTGTAGAAATATAGAAGAAGGGAAAAGTGTTAGAATTTGAAACTGAATATTCACAAAGATACCATGGTATGGTAGAATATAAATTACTGTATTAGAGGTTCTTGAGAAAGGAGCTGAAATATGGGGAAAGATATATCAGGCAAGGATGACTTTGTATAATATGCTTGAATATGCGAAAGAAAATAAAGTGTTATATAGGAATCCTTGTAAAAGGTCAGTGCTATGAAAAGCAGTATCGAGTTGTTTTATAAACTGGATTACGAACAGAAAAAATCAAAGGATTTATAGGAGGAAATAGAAGAAATGAAATTAGGAATCGGAATAAAAGTGCCTATTTCATGTATCTCTTTATAATACCTTGAAGGTCAATAAATCGGGATAAATAAAGGAGTTCACATATTTTGTACTAAGATATATTTTGATATAAATTCATGTATCTTTTTCAAAAATGGCACTCGTTGTGGCACTCGATTTGATAATGAAAATAATATGATTAACAGATAGTTGAAGCTCCATATAGCAAAACAGAGTTGATGTAAAGCAGACAGTCATCAAAAACTGTCTGCTTTTTTAATCGTAATTGATAGTAGTGGTATGGAAGGGCCTATATCCATTTCGAAAAGACCATTTAGAGTGATAGAAATTAATAGTGAGATTAGTGGGTGTTCCATTAATTTGATTATGTTTTAACTCTATTTCCTGTACTATTTTGTCGGTATTCCAGTACTGATATACAATAACTTGCAATTTTGTGTTACGGTTAGCCCCATTACTGAATGACATACTGTTATATACAAAATAATCGGGCAAACTAATATAATAGAGAATACCTATAAGCAAGATTAGGATAATAATGACAAATGATAATTTCTTTTTCATTTGGATATACCTCGTTTTCTATATAATTATGGGATGACTATATAATACCTCACTATATAGTGAATTACTACATAAAGATTTATTGAATATACTTTTATGTAGGGGTGAGGAGATGAAGTATGGACATTTGGAACTTCATATAGAAGAACTGTTGAAAGAAAAAGGAATTAGCAAGAATACTATTTGTAAAGAATTGGATATACCGAGGTCTAATTTCAACCGTTATTGCAGAAATGAATTTCAGAGATTAGACGCACAGCTAATCTGTAAACTGTGCAGTTACTTGGATTGTGGAATAGAAGAATTGATAGAGTATGTGAAAGAATAAGAGCCTGTCGGATTGAAGAAAATTCGTGCAGGCTTTTGTTATGTCAAGAAATAGAAACAATATAATGAGGTCAAGGAACAAGGCGAAGCCGATACGCCGTAGGGCAGTCCTTGACGGAATGGAAAAAGATAAATGTAAAAATGGATATAGAGGGAATTGAGAATTGCAAAAATGCTCAATTCCCTCTTGTTTGTAAGTTTTTGCATTAAAAAAAGGGTATGTCCTCATTTCCTGAAATTACGCCTGTGCTTGAAAAATCGTCTCGATGTTGAAAACATTCAAGAAAATTTGTAATGTATTCAGGATTAGCTAAATTTAATACTAGGTGGTATATGGCTTCTTGGTTTTGTTTGGATATGGATTTAAAACACCATTCTATGTTATCAATTCTAGATTGAATATATTTAGAATTTTGAATTAGAAAATTTTCATCAATTTCTAGTACATCGAGAGCGTCTTGAAAATAGGCAGATGAGGATGAGCCTCTTTCAATCATAGAAGCAATAGTTTCACGAAGGTCCCGATATCCTGTTTTTTCTTCTATAAGAAAAGTTAATGAATTAATTGTTAATTCTTTTTCCGACATAGCGATTTTTAATCCATGAGAGTAGTCGATTTTGTCACTTGGATTATCCTTGGCATGTTCCATTTTTTGCAAAAAGTTGAAAATAATGAACCGATATTCATCGGAAAGAGTGTTATATGCTTTTCTGAAAGTAGTGTAATTCATAAAAAACCTCCTGATATTAGTTAAATATTATTCTAACATATATTCTTGATTATTAAAATTTGTATGTGCAAAAATGGCTATAAATTGCACATGTATTAAAAAAGGTGTGAAGATTATAATGTAATTACAGCAAGCGAGTCAGGTGGGACGCCACCGAGGAAAGGAACGAAAAACATGGCAGGAAAAAAATTATATGATGCAATGGTAGCAGAATTAGAGGGTTTGTTAGATGGAAACACTTTTGATTTACTTTCTTTTGAACAAGGAGTAAAGAAAAATGAAGACGGAAGTCAAACTCCATTTACAAAAGTGGAAGTTGAAATACCAAAAGGGAATGGAGCTTTTAGTCGTTGCCGATTTAGTTGCAAGTTACCGCCAATCCAATTACAGGTATCTGAAGAAGAAATTGACGATGGTGTATCAGTTACTTTAGTAGGAGTGCAGGTGACTTTTATTTCCTCTCAGAAGGAGATATATACTAAGGCGGAGTCAATCCAGAGAGTGTAATGGAAAGGAGAAAATTCCATGCAAAATAAACTTGTGCAGCATGACTTCACAAATCAATTATTTGGTTGTTGTCCTTCAACGGATATATATTCCTATGAGAATGTATTTCAGGTAAAATATAAACTTACAGAGATTGATAGTGTAAGGCTTTATAAGGGAATGTCGAAACTGAAGAAGAAATACCAATCTTCTGAATTTCGGGTAATCATTTTATTTGTTTCTTCTGAGATACTGCAAGTTATCATAGGAACAGAGGAAGAGATTTCTAAAATCGGAAATGAAGATTTTAAACTAGAAATCTGTTAATGAAAAAGGTGTCGGACAATCAGGTTCGACACCTCATAAATAAAGGAGATTAAAAATGAATTTTAATGAATATTTAAACAAATTTAACAAGACAGTTGAAAGAATTTACGATTGGTTTGGTACTTCTCCAGTTAATTTATCTTTGTCCTGTGAGGACGCTTTAAGGGAAAAAATTAAGCCTATTTTGAAAAAATATGCGTTGTATGATGAAGTAGTAAATATGAGGGATAAATATTTTAATGGCTTCGGACTCTTGGAAGTTGAGTTTGTTGGAAAAGAAGCTGAATTAGATAATTTTAAAATTGTAGTTGGAAAAACAGTTCATGACTATATATATTCTTCGTTCCTTGGATTTACAAGAACTAAAATGGATACACAGAAGATTGATGAAAATATCTATGTTGTGAGGGTATATTATTCGTTTAGTAAAAAAACATTGAAGAATTTTCAAGAATATTTTGAAGAAATATCGAACCATAACAAGCAGGAAGCATTAGCAAAGGAGATTATTGTAGATGATGAACTGGAAAGGGAAATGGAAGAATGGAATATATAAAAGTCGGTTTTACACTGATTAGTGGTGTGATTGTTCCAGTCCGGATTTCGTTGCATAATCACATAAGCTGGCTAGTATGCGGTCCTTCCTCGTCCGGGAAATCGCTCCTAAGCCTATACATTTTAAATCAGCTTCAGCAATACGCAACTGATATTTTTGTAGCAGATTTCAAGAATACTAAAGATTATGAAGGAGTTACTTTGAATTATGGCATTGGTGCTGAATGTGTGACTTTGTTTCAAGAGTATTATGAACGATATCAAGCTATTAAAGCAGGTATAGAAAAGGGACGGATTTGGTTTGTGTGGGACGAGATGGCGGGAAATTTAATATGGCTAGAAGGTCAGGATAAGAAACTTGCTCAAAATATAAAAAACAAGATGGGAGAGATTTTAATGATGGGCAGGGAACTTGCAGGTGGTTCAGCAGGTATCATATCCATACTTCAAAGACCTGACGCAAGTAATTACAGCAATGGGAGCAGGGATAATTATCACGTTAAACTGTTGCTAGGGGCAAGTTCTATAGAAAGTAGAAAGATGATGGGATTTTTATCAGATGAGATACCAGAAGATTTTAAGGCAGGAGTTGGGAAAGGGTTACTTATGACAGATGAAAAACCATTTCCTGTTGCTTTTACAGTACCTCAAATAGATAAAAACAGAATGATAAAGCTTTTACAGAAAAAAGGATTTAAGGAGCAAATATAAGTGTATGACTAAGCCAACGGAACGAAACAAGCCCAACGGGCTTGTGGAGTTTCGGGGGCTACTTACTTGATATAGTACGCTTAATTAAGTACGAATTAAAGGAGAGGATAGAGATAGCGTACCAAACGAAAATAGTTGATTACAAATATAAGAAGAAGGTTGTGAATTATAATTTGCCAATCCAGACGGGTGGTTGCAATCAGATGACACGAAAAAGCTATAAAGAAATGTCGGGAGAAGAAAAAAAGAATTCTGATGAAAGAAGAATTAAATATTATAAAAAAATATCCTCAGAATTGATAGAAGTAGCTTTAATGAACCCGTTTAAAATCATGGTTACATTGACTTTTAAGGAAGATATTCAGACGTATAAAATAGCAATAAATAGATGGAGAAATTTTATGCGGAGAATGAAGTGGAAATATGGAGAGGTATCTTATATTTGTGTATGGGAAAGGACGAAGAAAGATAGAATTCATTTTCATGCTCTGCTTGATTTGAATATCAAATTTGATGTATTAAATGACCTTTGGGGTTATGGATATGTGTGGGTATCCAAAATTGAAAATGGAGAAGGTAAACTCAAATCCATACTTTACATGACGAAATATATGGTTAAATCAATTCAAGAGCGAATTCAATCGGGAGAAAGTGTTAGAGGAGAAAGGTTTTTCTTTTGCTCTAAAAATTTGGATAAGCCTAAAATCGAAAAATTAGAAGAAAGGCTCAGTATTCAAGATTTGATTTTTGAGAATATGGAAAATATCATTAGAGATGGTGTTTATGAAATTAAGGATTTCAATGGTAAAGTGATTAACAGAATGGAATTCGTTGAGTATAAGACAACAAATAGGGGTGATAATAATTGACTGAGAAAATACCATTGTGGGAAAAAGCGAACCTTACAATAGAAGAAGCTGCTGAATTTTCCAATATTGGACAAAATAAGATATCTGAGTTACTTAGGAAACCTAGATGTCCGTTTGTGTTATATGTTGGAAAAAAGAAATTAGTAAAGAGAAGGGAATTTGAACGCTTTTTAGAAGAGAGTGTTGAATTATGAAAAAATAGCTGATTTACATTGAATTTGAAGCTCTGTTGTGGTAATCTATAAGTTGCTATATTGGAGCTTCTTTTCTTGAAAGGAGCTAGAATAGTGGGTAAAGATTTAAGAGGAAAGGAGCTTGGGGAAGGGATTTATCAGCAGACTAATGGAACATATTGTGCAAGGTTTGTAGATAGGTTCGGAAAGCGAAAATCAAAACGCTCTAAAAAGCTACAAGAAGTAAGGCAGTGGCTTGCAGATGCGACTTATATAAATGAACATAGTGATATAGAACAGGCTACTAATATGCTGGTAGATGCTTGGTTTGAATACTGGATTGATGTAAAAAGAAAAACGGTTCGTCCTAATACTGTTAGAAATTATACAGAACGGTATCATAGAAATATACAAAAAGTGATAGGAAAAAAGTTGCTAACAGAGGTAAAGCCAATTCATTGCCAAAAAGTTTTCACTAATATGGCAGATGAAGGATATAAAACATCTACAATATATCAGACACGTATTGCACTTTTTAATATGCTTGAATTTGCAAAAGAAAATGATGTGATTTTGAGCAATCCTTGTAAGAAATCAATAAAAAGTGATATGGGAAAACCTTCACAGAAAAAAGAAGCTCTTACGATTGATATACAAAAGAAGTTTTTGGAACAGGCAACAGGACAGAGTTATGAAAATCAATACAGATTTATATTACAAACAGGGCTTCGCACTGGTGAATTAGTAGGACTGAAATGGACAGATGTTGATTTTGAGAAGAAAACAGTAAAAATTCAGCGGTCAATGGAATATAGGCATAGTGTTGGAGAATGGAGAGTAGGAGAGCCAAAAAGCAAATCCGGTTATCGTACTATTCCCTTAACAAATGAAGCGATTAGAATACTAATGGTACAGAAAGAAAAGAACAAGAAGATAAAAGTCATTCCTATGGAATGGGCGGAATACATTTTTTTGTGTCGAAAGGGAGAACCAGTAAAAAATAGCACTTATGATACAGCATTATTTAAGATATGTGAAAAAGCAGGGATAAAGAAATTTTCCATGCATGTATTAAGACATACCTTTGCTACAAGATGTATCGAAGGCGGTATGATGCCAAAGACCTTGCAGAAAATACTGGGGCACTCGAATATAGGCATAACCATGAATTTATATGTTCATATTACAGAAGAAGAAAAACAAAAAGAAATAGATAGGGTGGCTTGTGCGTTGAATGTCGGATAAAAGTACATATATTTAGATACTTCGTGGCACTCGTTGTGGCACTCGATGGATATAAGAGGAAGCACAAACCCCGAAAAATAAAGGTTTATAAGAAAGGAAATAGAAAAAATGAAACTAGGAATCGTAGGGTTACCAAACGTAGGAAAGAGTACATTATTCAATTCATTGACAAAAGCAGGCGCAGAATCTGCAAACTATCCGTTCTGTACCATTGATCCGAATGTAGGTGTTGTGACAGTGCCGGATCACAGATTGGATGTGCTGGGCGAGATGTACAACACAAAGAAGATCACACCGGCAGCGATTGAGTTCGTAGACATCGCAGGGCTTGTGAAAGGAGCATCCAAAGGAGAAGGGCTTGGAAACCAGTTTCTTGCTAATATCCGGGAGGTCGATGCGATCGTGCATGTCGTAAGATGCTTCGAAGACAGCAACATTGTCCATGTGGATGGAAGCATTGATCCATTGCGTGACATTGAGACGATCAATCTGGAACTGATCTTTTCCGATCTGGAAATTCTGGAGAGAAGGATTGCAAAGGTTGTGAAGCTTTCCAGAAATGACAAGACAGCGGCAAAAGAGCTGGAATTGTTAAAAAGAATCAAAGAACATCTGGAAGAAAACAAGATGGCCAAGAGTTTTACAACAGATGATGAGGAAGAACAGGAATGGCTGACAAGCTATAACCTGCTGACTTACAAACCGGTGATCTTTGCAGCCAATGTAACAGAGGATGATCTGGCAAATGACGGTGCAGACAATGCAGGGGTTCAGAAAGTTCGCGAGTATGCTGCAGAAGAAAACTGTGAAGTATTTGTTGTCTGCGCACAGATTGAACAAGAGATTGCAGAGTTGGATGAGGATGAAAAGAAATTATTTCTGGATGATCTTGGACTTGAAGAGTCCGGTCTGGAAAAACTGATCAAAGCAAGTTATCATCTGCTTGGACTGATCAGCTACCTGACAGCAGGAGAACAGGAGTGCCGGGCATGGACGATCACAAAAGGAACAAAAGCACCACAGGCGGCTGGAAAGATCCATACAGATTTTGAACGTGGCTTTATTCGCGCAGAGGTGGTAAGTTATGATGATTTAATGGCATGTGGAACTCATGCGGCAGCAAAAGAAAAAGGTCTGGTCAGACTGGAAGGAAAAGAGTATGTCGTTCAGGACGGAGATATTATCGTATTCCGGTTTAACGTATAAAATTGGAGGCAGGAAGCATGCACTATGATATTAGTTTTCCACATCTTGGAATTCATCTGGAACATGTCGGAAAGACGATTTCCATCTTTGGATTTGAAATTGCATATTATGGGATCATCATAGGAACCGCAATCCTTCTTGGTTTTGTGATTGCCACCGCGGAGGCAAAGCGTACCGGGCAGGATCCGGAGAATTATCTGGATATGGGGATGATCGGTGTGGTCTTTGGCATCATAGGAGCCAGGTTGTATTATGTGATTTTTTCTTGGGACATGTATAAGGATAACCTTCTGGAGATTCTGAATATCCGGGAAGGCGGACTGGCAATTTACGGAGGTGTGATCGCAGCGGTACTGACAGTCATCATTGCGGCAAAAATCAAGCATTTGAGTGCACCTCAGATTTTTGATACGATCGCACTTGCGCTGTTAAACGGACAGATGCTGGGACGTTGGGGAAATTTCTTTAACAGAGAGGCATTTGGGGAATATACGGACAGTCTGTTTGCGATGCGCCTTCCCATTGACGCAGTCAGAAGTTCGGATGTGACAGAGCAGATGCGCATGCATATCCAGAGTATTGGCGGTGTAGAATACATTCAGGTTCATCCAACATTTTTATATGAATCCCTTTGGTGCTGTGCACTTCTGATCATACTGTTTGTGTATCGAAAGCATAAAAAGTATGAAGGGGAATTGTTTCTTCTTTATATGTTCGGATATGGACTTGGACGTGTATGGATCGAAGGGCTTCGTACAGATCAGCTGATCCTCCCGGTGGTTGGACTTCCGGTTTCGCAGCTTCTGGCAGGAGCGCTGGTAGTGGTAATGGGAATCTTGATTGTGTATCTGCGAAAGCACCATTCCAGATACGCAATGCTGGCATTGAAAATGGAGCCTGTGAAAGAGTGAATGATAGGGGAGAACGAAAAACTGCAGTAAAATAACTGCAGTTTTTTTGAACTTTTTTGTCTTTTTCAGGTGAAAAAGACTCCAGAATGCAAGAATGGAAAAGTGAAATTGCATAAATAAAATCAAAAATAGCTTGAAATCAAAGGAGAAGTAGTATATAATGAGTGAATCTGAACACTAGTTTATAATAATACTTTAGTGCGGTGATCTATTAGCGCTAGGAATGATAAAATTGATCAAACAGATAGATGTGGCAAGGAGGAAATGGTATGAAATTTGCAGAGATGCCTTATCAGAGAGTAGATACAGAGGCTGTTGTAGCAGCTTTAAAAGAACTGACACAGGAGCTGAAGGCAGCAAAAAGTGGAGAGGAACAGTTTGAGATCCATCAGAAGTTTTATGCGCTGCGTGATGAGTATAATACGACGATTCAGATCGCTATGATCCGCAGTGATGTAGATACTGCAGATGAGTTCTACAGCGAAGAAAAGAATTATTACAATGAGGTTCTTCCGACGATCAACAATCAGGAGACAGAGTACAGAAAAGCATTGTACTATTCTCCGTACAGAGAAGTATTGGAAGAGAAGATAGGAAAAGTGGCATTCAAGAGTATGGAGCTTGAATTTAAAGCTATGGATGAGAAGCTGATCCCGCTGATGCAGGAAGAAAATGCGTTGACAACACAGTATGACAAGTTGATTGCAAGTGCAAAGATCGACTGGGAAGGGGAAGCTTTAAACCTGTCTTTACTTCGTCCGTATATGACGCATGAAGATCGCGAGATCAGAAGAAAGGCACATGAAAAATACAGTGCGTTTTTTCAGAGCAAGGCAGAAGAACTGGATGAGATCTATGACAAGCTGGTGAAGAATCGTACAGCGCAGGCAAGACTTCTTGGATATGAGAACTATGTGGAGCTTGGATATTACCGGATGAACCGTAATTCTTATGGAAGAGAAGATGTGGAGAACTTCCGCAGACAGATCAAAGAGTACTTTGTACCGCTTGCAGAAAAGATGCATGACAAAAGAAGAGAAAGACTGGGACTTGAGAAGCTTTCTTATATTGATGAGAACATGTATTTCGTGGACGGAAATCCAAAACC
>OGZS01000560.1_pt1 | contig 18031 bp, 17 predicted proteins | sample 1576901 | NCBI WGS metagenome assembly OGZS01 (sample SAMEA3541563, study PRJEB24748) | human gut metagenome | biome: human gut; feature: human-associated habitat; material: faeces | place: China | collected 2012 | reverse complement strand
GGATTTAGGTGCTCTGAATTCCCGGAAAAAGTGCACTACTTAAATGGAATATACATTATACGAAGGTATAAAGCTTGCTTTTATGTCATTAACTGGCAACAAACATACTGATACGCATGAGCCATTAAGAAATATTTTAGAAATCAATTACTGTCATAAGGGAAGAATTGGGTGGAAAATGTCTAATGGAAATAGCGTTTACTTAGGTGAACATGATTTTTCATTACATACAATGGAATATTGCTCTAACTCTACAATAACTTTACCTAATGAATACTATGAGGGGATTAGCATTTATATTGACTTAAATACCCTTTCTGAAGAACCGCCCGAATTATTAAAAAATACTGGGATTACAGGAAATAGTATACTTGATAAATTTTGTAAAGATGGAAATTTTTCAGCTTTTATTGGCAATGAAGAAACAGACGCTATCTTTTCATCATTCTATCATCAGCCAAAAGAATTTCAACTTGCGTATTGGCAAATAAAAGTGATAGAACTCTTACTGTATCTAAGTAAATTATCGTTCGATACAGAAAAACGATTGTCTGAATATCAATCTGAACAAATTGAAATTGTTCGCAATATACACAAATACCTTTTAGATAACATAAGCCAACGGATAACAATAGATGAAACAGCACGCAAATATCTTATCAATCCTACTACATTAAAGTCCGTCTTTAAAGCTGTATACGGTACTTCTATTGCCTCACATATAAAAGAACACCGAATGAAAATGGCAACTCATTTGCTAATGGAGACAACAAAAAGTATAAAGGAAATTGCGAAAGAAGTAGGGTATGAAAGCCAAAGTAAATTTTCTAAAGCTTTTAAGGAATATTATGATGTTTTACCAACAGAGTATCGAATATTCCATTCAAACAAATTAAAATAATTTAATGCTCTATACAATAGCTTTAAATCAATATTTTATGTGTAATAGGGTTTTGCATCAAAAAAAGATACTATGATAATCTCGTAGTATCTCTCCCTAATTGGAATATTATATTTTTGCAAGCAAGTAAACATAGGTTATTTCTTAATATCCCTTTTTTTGGAAACTCCTCGTTTTCTTACACCTATATATAAGGAAATATCTGTATTATTCTTCGAAAAGTGTCGCTATATATCAAGCCGCTATAAAACAAGAGAGAATGTCCTCGAACATTCTCTCTCATTTACATAATAAAATATCACCTTTTCTGTTTTCTTAAATGTAATACATATTTCCATACATCAATTGGCTTAAGTTTGGCTTAAAGGCTTACTTTTTAGCATTTTTACTTGCTATTTTTTCTGCTTAAAATCTTCTCTTAGTACAGCTTTGCTCCTGCCGGAATCTTATCATCCAGGATCAGAACATTGAGTCCTTCTCTTCCTTCTACAAGGTGTGTAGCGGAGATGATCATACCGCAAGAATCAATTCCCATCATCTTACGTGGTGGAAGGTTTGTGATTGCAAGCAATGTCTTTCCTACTAAGAATTCTGGCTCATAGTAATCGTGAATTCCGCTTAAAATCACACGATCTACGCCACTTCCGTCGTCTAATACGAACTTCAGAAGCTTCTTAGATTTTGGAACTGCTTCACATTCTTTTACCTTTACAGCACGGAAATCTGACTTGCTAAATGTATCGAAATCAACCATGTCTTCGAATAATGGTTCTACTTCTACATTAGAGAAATCAATCTTTTCTGCCATGTCAGATGTAGCGGTAAATGTTGCAACAGATTTTGCCGGAGCAGACTGTGCAGCATTGTTAGCTTCATTCTTTGCGGCTCCCATGCTCTTCATTGTCGGGAACAATAATACATCACGGATCGCAGCGCTGTCTGTTAATAACATACATAATCTGTCGATTCCGTATCCGATACCACCTGTTGGAGGCATACCGATTTCAAGGGCATTCATGAAGTCTTCATCTGTTGTGTTAGCTTCATCATTACCTTGGCTTAATTGTTCTTCTTGATCTCTAAAACGTTCTCTTTGATCGATTGGGTCATTTAATTCTGAGTATGCGTTACACATTTCCTATCCGTTCATGAACATTTCGAAACGTTCTACATATTCTGGATTTTCTGGTTTCTTCTTAGTTAAAGGAGAAATTTCGATTGGGTGATCCATAACAAATGTAGGTTGGATTAAGTGATGTTCTACATATTCTTCGAAGAATAAGTTTAAGATATCACCTTTTTTGTGACGTTCTTCAAATTCAACGTGTTTTTCTTTCGCAATTGCTCTTGCTTCTTCTAATGTATGAATTTCATTCCAGTCAACACCTGCATATTTCTTAACAGCGTCAATCATTGTAATTCTTTCGAATGGTTTACCAAGATCCATTTCGATACCATTGTAAACGATTGTTGTTGTTCCAAGAACTTCTTGTGCTACATAACGGAAAAGATTTTCTGTTAAGTCCATCATTCCATTGTAGTCTGTGTATGCTTGGTATAATTCCATTAATGTAAATTCTGGGTTGTGTCTTGTATCGCAACCTTCGTTACGGAATACACGGCCGATTTCGTAAACTTTTTCCATACCACCAACGATTAATCTCTTTAAGTATAATTCAAGAGAAATACGAAGTTTGAAGTCTTCGTCTAATGCGTTAGAGTGTGTGATAAATGGACGAGCTGCTGCTCCACCTGCATTTGCTACAAGCATTGGTGTTTCCACTTCCATAAATCCTTGTCCGTCTAAGAATGTTCTGATCGCTCTTAAAATTTGAGAACGTTTGATAAATGTATCTTTTATGTCTGGATTCATGATTAAGTCTACGTATCTTTGACGGTAACGTAAATCTGTATTTGTTAAACCATGATATTTTTCAGGTAAGATTTGTAAGCTCTTTGATAATAATGTTACTTCTTCTGCATGGATAGAGATTTCACCCATTTTTGTGCGGAATACATCACCTTTGATACCAACGATATCACCGATGTCCATTTTCTTGAATGCTTTGTATTCTTCTTCACCGATGCAATCTCTGGCAACGTATGATTGGATATTTCCTTTTAAATCTTGTACGTTACAGAAAGATGCTTTACCCATAACACGTTTAGACATGATACGTCCTGCGATAGATACTTTTTTACCTTCCATTTCATCAAAGTTATCTTTGATTGTTTGGCTGTGTGTATCTGCATCATACTTTGTGATTACGAATGGGTCGTTTCCATTAGCTTGTAAATCTGCTAATTTTTCACGACGTACTTTTCTTAATTGATTAAGGTCTTGTTCTTGTACATTTTGTTGTTCAGCCACGATCTTTCCTCCTAAACGTTCTTAAAATTATTTGCTTCTTGAGATTTCTAATACTTTGTATTCAATAGTTCCTGCTTGTGTTTCTACAAATACTTGTTCGCCTACAGCTTTTCCAAGTAATGCAGCTCCAAGTGGTGATTCATTTGAGATTTTACCTGCTAAGCTGTTTGCTTCTGTAGAACCTACAATGCTGTATTCCACTTCTTCTTCAAATTCTTCATCGTATAACAATACTGTACATCCGATGTTAATTTTATTTAAATCTACTTCGTTTTCATCAACAATTTCTACATCTTTTAAAATCTTTTCGATTTCTTCAATTCGTGCTTCGATATCGCGTTATTCTTCTTTTGATTCTGCTAGTCATTGGAATTGTAAGATTCATTCAAAAACGGAGAAAACGAAAAAATATTGTGAAAAAACAGAAACTCTAATTACCAAAAAAATCGCTGCTGTGATTCTAACAAACCACAACAGCGATTTTTCTATTCTTCATTTAACCCCTTCACAGCCTTTTCTACTTCCTCTACAGGACAGCCCAGTAACTGCGCCGTTTCCTCCATATTCTGCAGTTTTGCATACACCCGCCGCAACATCTGCACCCTTTCATTCTTTCTCTCACACGCTTGCTGCTCTAGTTAATTTCTCTGCTGTTCCAGTTGACTCACCTGTTCCTTTAACGCCTTCCTCTGTACATTAATCTCATCCTGCATCTCATCTATCATCAACTGCACTGTATTCCGATCCAGCTCTAGCAATTCCTTCGAAAACATTCTCATCACCTCATCCATGTTCTGGCACATCTGATACGCCTCCTCATACATTGCCCGGAACTCCGGATACTGCTCAATCAATCAGACAACTACTTCCGGATCATCCATGCACAAGAACGCCAGCCATGCCTCCAGTTTATTATCAAACTTCGTTTTCCTCATATTCTCATTTTTATTGTGATAGATTTCTTTATAGATGTTAAGTGGGATGCAAATATATTCCTGCAGCAGATTCCACTCCAGTCCGCTGTCAAATACCTGTTTTGATTGATGTCTGTATCTGTCTGGATATGCATGGAACTCCTTCGGACTCTTTTCGAATAAAACAATCATACCATCTTCTAACCTCTCCGGTGTATACTCCGGGTTCATCTCTTCTTTGAAGAAACCGTCATATAGGAACTTAATCCCCCTCACCCCGGTACAGAAATCCAAAAATTCTCCTTGCTGTTCTTCCGTCCATTCTTCAAATAAATCTCTCAATTCTTGCTTTGAATTTCTGCAAGCAAAGTTTCCCGCTCTTTTAACATCGGGAAATACCGTTTCAACGTTGTTGCCATAGGCACATCCTCCTTCTTCTGTGCAAAATCATTCTCCATTATGAATGTTTTTGCAGTTTTTCAATTTACTGTTTTCACTTTTACATTCATGGACCGTGCCTGACTTAGGCAGCGAAATAAAACTCATAATAGAAATACCGCAGGAAGAACATCCTGCCGAAAATTTTTATTTTCTAAAAATATAATGGGAAGTGTATATCTACCTTAGCATACACTTCCCGTAAAATCTATGTGTTTTTTGTTGATAACCTCTGTGAATTTGTTAGTAACCTTTTCGCCTTTTTCACAGTTAGTTTTCATGTTTCAGAAGTCTTACCTCGCCTGTAATCCCAGAGAAACTGGACGGTTTCACTTCCTGACCTATATATTTTGCATATGGATTTGGATATTTTGCCATCTCTCGTTCCAACGTAGTTGCAACTTCGATTGCAATTTCATTTTCGCCATCCTTTACATAAGAGCTCAATTCATAGCGATAGCTTGGAACAATCTGAATCCCCAGACTTTTTCCGTTCAAAAATACCTCTACACCTTCGTATGCATCACTGATTTCTAGAATATATGTAGCCGCTTCCTCTCCCTCAAATCGATTTTCATAACGTACAAATCCGGAAAATTCCGGTTCTTCTTCGTGCAATCGATCTGGAATTGTCACTTCTTTTTTCGCTTTGAAGTGTGGATACTCAATACTTCTGCAAATACTTCGCTGCCACGTCCCTATAAATGGAATTTCTACGCCTTCTCCGGAAATCGGTGTCGTCTTCTCCTTCAAAATAGCCTCTGCTTTTTCTCTTGATTCAAATACGAGTAAATAGCTCTTCAATGGTTCTAATACAAGAGAAACCTTTGTTATGCCAGTTGTCTCATCCCTTACTGCCTCTGCATCCTGAATGGTATTTTCCCACGCCCCATATGCATAACACGCTCTGGACTCCGGCATTTCTACAGTTCCCTCATAAATACTATTTCCTTCATTGACAAACATGTATACTGCACTTCCATCCACATGTTCATAATGATAATACCGAATTCTGTTATTTTCCGGCGTAATAGTAATCTCACTGATTCCCGATTTTCTCAGCCTCTCTGCCAGTTCTGAAAGAGGAACTACTTCTCCCTCTACACCTTCCGGCAAGCCATCCACAAAATACACCGGAAAATGCGCCGCTTGGAGTTGTTTCAATGCAGCTTTCATATGCGGTGTTATAAATTGTAATTTTGGTACTATCAATACACGGTAGTTTTGTGTATTCACCCGGAAACTTCCTTCCACACGTTCTGCATCATATGTAATTTCCATATCATACGCATTTTCAGGCAAAAACACATCCTGGGGAATATAATCATAATCGATTTGATGATCATATAACTGATGCCCTACTACATCGGAAGCCATTGCATCACCCATCCACTCACTTTCTCCATGATACAACACCGCTGCCGGTGCAATATGCACGCCTCCATTAAGCAGTTCCAATACCCGATTGCTATATGCCATCAAAGCCCCAAAATGACGATACTGTGGGTGATTTCCATGGGCATAAAAATGCGGCGGACAATCCGGATCCGGATATTCCTTTGCCGAAAAAGCATGTGGCACAAAATGATTGATTCCACGTACCATAAAATGATCTAATAAATATTTTTCCAGGCGAACTCCCTCGCCCCATCCGTAAGCTCCGAAGATTTCACACATGGAGTTTCCTTTTTTCAGCGGTTCAATCGCCGCTGCTGAGGAACCTAATTTCCCTAATCCATAATGATAAAAAGAACCGTTTCTACTGTGGAATGGAGGCATATTAAGATCCAAGTCCTCTTGTCCGGGCATCACCTGTCCGCCAATATCATCGATTCCTGCCATATCCTGCCCAGCCAGACCGCGGAAATAATGCCCAAGAGAAGACCCTGTCTTAGATGCATGATTATTATCCTCGATCAAATGTCCGATATATGCCACTCCATGCTTTCTGCACCACTCACCGATCGGCCAGGAAAAATCCTTTTCCACCAATCTGGACACGTGATCCATATATGCATAACGCACTGCTGCCGTTTCTGCCTTGTCTGCATTCTGCTCCCAGAGAAGTGCCAGCCGACCCACAAAATCTTCCCCCAGTTCTTCCTTCAATTCCGCTTCTAGTTCTCGGCTCCAAGGATAATCCATTTCCTCTGAACATCCCAGACCATTATTATGATCATACAAATGTCCATTTCCCAGTTCCGGCTCATCGGAAAAGAATCCGGCGATCGTTGTTCCGAATTCAGCCTGATAATGCTCCCAGTGTGGCTCATACACTGCCTGGATCTGCACCTTGCAAGATTCCCGATCCATCATGTTAATGTAATCCCGGTGTGGTCCTCTGTTTCGGGTAAGCTGCAGTACATAAACCTTCCATTCTCCTTCCGGCACCTCCCACAACAAACCATTTTCAGAAACCTCAGATATCAAATTTATTCGATACTCTTTCCTGAGAAATCCACCTGCTCCGTCTTGACGAATTGCATAAATTCCAAGTAATCTGTCATCCTCAAATTGCTTTGTAGCTCCATCCGCGGAATTATGAGTCATCATCTGCTCCATCATATTGGGCTCAAAAGGACGGGCCTTCTTGATATCTTCAGCAGGAATCACAATTTGCTCCCCCTGCCGTCCCCGATACTGTCTGCATGTAATACTCTGGCGGTACAACTCCAACGGCTGATCCTTCATTGCCCCATTTGCATACCCGGTCGGGAAATGACTGTCATCCAGAATCCAGACCTTCATTCCATATCGTTTCGCCTCTTCCAAAATGATGTCCATGTCATGCCACCACTGTTCTCCGCAAAAATCCGGATGCGGTCTGCTCTCTACACAGACGGCTCCGATATTTGCCTCATGGATGACTTTCATATATTCCCTGAGAACCGTTTCCGTTTCTCCATGCTGCCAGAAGAACGGAAAGATATAATTTCCACCCTCTCCTTTTTGCAATGCTTTTATTTTCTCGCTCATCTTATGTCTTCACTGCTCCTTTTTGATTCCCTGCAGGATACGGTTCACCTGCTTGATGCTTTCGGCATCTGCGCCTCCTTGTTTCAAAAGACTTTCTACTGTGATTCTGCCCATCATTCTCTGCAATGCCGGATTGTCTTTGACTGCTTCCGCCACATCTCCCCGGCTCTGAGCGCCCTGTTCCATCAACTGATTGATAACCGCTCCTGCCTTTGGATTCTCTCGAATCTCGCCCAACTTATCAAATACAGAATAACAGGTTTCATCATATGTACTTGCATCAAACCAGTTCGCAACCGGCTTTGCCTGCACCATGCGATATGTCGGGTTTTCTTCTTCCACCCTTCGAATCTGCATCTGATCAGACACTGCACCACTCCTTGCTTCTATCGTATGCTCTCCCTGAAGCGCAACCGGAAAAGTAAAGATCGTTTTTCCTGCCTTTGTTTCTACTTCATTTCCATCCACAAACAACGTCACTTCCGGCTGATTGGAATATACTTTTACCTCTGTCATCTCTTCTGCACGATCTGCATACCGTTTTCCACACAAATGCACAAAGGGTTCTTTCTGATTCCAAGCTGCCTTATATAAATAAAACGCATCCTTTTTCAAACGACGGTCAATGGTAACCAATCCCTTTTGATTCTCCCCATGTTTTCCACCTTCGTCTCTTCCATCTGCGGCGAAATCAAACAGATTCCATACGTGCGTCGCCCACAGCCAAGGGCGTTCCTCAATCATTTTCAGCATATGCTCATGGTACACTGCCTGATAACTTTCTGTATAGTCTCCCTTCTCCGGTTTGGATGACTGATACTGTGGGTTAGCATCTGCCCCATACTCAGAAAAGCCAATGACACGATCCGGATATTTCTCATGATATTCGTCAAAAAATTCCTCATTCTGTTCCAAATCTCCAAGATACCATCCGAAATACAGATTGTAACTATTAATATCCGGAATTTCCAAGATCGGACTGTCTATTTCCAGCATAAATACATTTGCCATAGTCGTAGGACGGGTAGCGTCCAGCCGATGACAAAGATCGTTTAACAGTCTGTGATTTTCCAGCAAATCCTCATCCACTGCACTTGCAGCTGTAATTTCATTGGACAGCCCCCAACAGCAAATGCTTGGATGATTGTAATTCTGTACGATCAGCTCCTCCATCTGAGACAGCGTATTGGCACGCGCACTGCTCATATGCATCGTAATATACGGAATTTCTGCCCATACAACCAGACCATTTTCATCACACAGATCATAAAATTCCTGCGCATGCTGATAATGAGCAAGACGAAGTGTCGTTGCCCCCAGTTCCTTGATAATCTCCATATCACGCTGATGGTCTTCCAATGACAAAGCATTTCCAACACCTTTTACATCCTGATGCCGACTCACTCCTCTCAGCGGATAACTGCGGCCATTTAAAAGAAATCCTTTTTGTGAGTCCATTTCAAATGTTCTGCATCCAAACCTCGTACTCACTCGGTCACCACTTGCAAGAACCGCCTCTGCCGAATACAGATAAGGGTCTTCTAATCCATCCCAAAGATGTACCTGTTCAATCTCAAATACCGTCTTTGCGTAATTTCCCGACACTTCAACGTTCTTTGTCTCTTCCGCTGCGGTAATCGTTACCTCTTTCGGATTCCCGGAAGTCCATACTTCTACCGTAACGTTTGCTTTTTTTGTCTCCAGATCCACTTCCGGCGTCAATTTGATACCCGGTGTTCCACAATAATCCAGCGCAAAATGTTCTCTCGGCACTACAAGAAGATTGACACTTCTATATAATCCTCCATAAAAAGTAAAATCTGCCTTCTGCGGATAGCAGATCGTATTATCCCCATTATCCACCGCAACTGCAAGTACATTTTTCTCTGTCAAATACGCTGTCAGATTGACGCGAAATGTAGAATACCCGCCTTCGTGATGAAACAGTTTTTCTCCGTTCAAATACACATCACTGATCATAGCAGCACCAAGAAATTCCAGATACACTTCTTCCTCTTCTGTCTTCTCTACCTCAGTAAGCTCCTTGATATACCAACAGGTTCCGCGATAGTAATCATTCCCACCATCTTGTCCATCTTCGGCATTCCATGTATGCGGGAGCGAAATCCGTTCCCCCTCTGCCTGCATAGCTTCCGCTGCATTTCCTGCCTGTTTCACAAATTTCCAGTTATCATTGATTGTCAGTTTCATCTATTTCACTACCTACTTTCTTTCCAACACCTTTTTTACAGTACCATGGGTGATTCCATTCTCATTATAAGAATCCACCCGTACAAAGCACTCCTGCTCTTTCACCAATGCGCCGATTCTTTTTTCTATCTGTTGTTCTACTGCCTTTTGCACCGATTCCGGATTCCTGTAAATCTGATAGCTGTGATACAATTTCCTTTCCTCATGTCCCCATAAAATGTTATATCCGATAGCATCTGCAGTTTCCCCGATCGATACTAGAAGATCCAGTCCATCCTCACTTTTTACTGCGTGATATTTGGGTGAAACAGGCTTGTCTCCGGCGCCCTTTCCAAATACACGAAATCCTGATATACAAGGTTCTACATGATACGGAATCTCCACAATTGTCAAACGTAAATATCGAACCTGCAATCCTTCTTCCCTTACAACCAGATCATGAGGCAGGTCTGTATCAACCTTCGACTTATCTTCAATCATAAAATACTCCGCCCCATCCAGAGAACCTTCTAACTTCCAACGTGTCACAAGCTCTCTCTCTTCAATATAACGTGGCTGTGTTTCACTGCCCTGTATTTTCCCCGGTGAAGCAATCGGGAGCGCATCATCGGCAAAATTAATCTGGATCGCACGCACATCCATCACCGTTCCCAAATCTGTCTCCAGCCACTGTCCGCTCTCAGAATCTGCTGCTCTCCACCACGTTTTTGCATTTTCATCAAATGCTTTCTCCGGTTCTTTTCCTTTTACAAAAGAAGAGGCTTTTGCCGGTTTTGCATAATTCAGCAAAAACCATTCCGGCTCTTTCCAGGGATCCATCTTACCATCCTCAACCGCAATAGGCCAGTCTCCGTAATTCTGATTACAGAATAGTTCTCCATCCGAATCAAAACCAGCCGGCCACAGACCAACCCGGCGTTCAAATTGATGATTTACACTGATCCGCATTGTTGCGGTATGCCAGAGATTCTGCTGTAAATCCCTCATTGTAGATCCATGCCCGGCTCCCGGCATAAAACCACCCGGATGATAAGAATACGGGTTATTCTTTGCCAATATAAATGGTCCCAGCGGATGCTCCGCTACATAGACACCATCCGCATAACCATTATATTCTGTTCCCGGACAGGCATACTGCAGATAATATCTTCCCTCATATTTATCCATCCAGGGTCCCTCAATAAAAGGACGTCTCGTAAACATTCCTTTAATTGCAGGAATATAAACTTTCGGTATTGACTCCTCCGGCATCTGACTTTGTCGTACAAACGCCTGGAACATCACTTCAACCTCTTCATCGCTACGAGGAAATTCACAATGATCTTCTCCCATTCGTTCATAACCGCGGCAATACCCATCTCCGAAAAGTAATTCCTTCCATTCTGTTTTCGGTTTCATGGTCTCCGGCTCCAATTCTACACCCCAGACAGGCGTCTGGTTAGAACATCCCCAATAAAAATAGATCTTTCCGTCCTCATCAAAGAACAAATTTGGATCCCAGAAATCAAACGTTCCCGGAATCTCTTCATAAGGTCCATTTATAATATCTTTGGTCCGGTAATAATTGCATACCGTTCCCTTTTTCGATGCACAGAAATATACATAGTCTCCGCACACACGTGCATCAGGTGCATAATCATACAACGGCAGGTTCTCCGGGAGTCTATATGACTCCCAGTGAACCAGATCTTCTGATACCCATACCGATAAATTCATAGACGCAAAAAGATAATATTTTCCATGAAATAAAATCATCGATGGATCTGCACCCTCCCGGTCGATCTGCAGCTTTCCATGAGTTCTCGGATCCATATTAAACTGATACCGATACGGAACATTCATCGGGTTACAATAATACTTTTTCAAGTTTTATGCCTCCTTTTTCAGCGCTTCTTTTTTCGCTGCAATCCGTTTCTGAACTTCTACCATTTCCGCCTTGTTCAATTTACAGAATTTCATAGCCACCAATGTACAGATCCATCCGATAATCGGAAGTCCGAACGTCAAGAACATGGTCAGCCAAAAAATTGCCGGTGTACTTGCATCACCAGGCTGTGGAACTGTTGTTTTATAACCAACCAGCGCAACTGCACCTGCTGCAATCGCCGCACCACAGGAAGAAATCAGTTTATCAAGAAAACTATAAGTTCCTGTTACCACTGCCGGTACATAACGTCCGCTTCTGTCCAGCTCATAGTCGATCAAATCTGACATAAACGCTGTATTTGCTGTTGTTGTACACATATTAGCTCCATTTTTACAAAGCGTGAATACCACGTAAATAATTGTCATCACGCCCATTTTTGCAATATCCTTCGGATTAATAATCACAAAGAATCCACACATAATCACTGAAATTGCAATACAAATTTTGGTCCATGTGACAATGGTCTCCATATTGCCATACTTTCCTGCATACTTTGCTCCTCCGATTGCAAACAAAATAGATGGAAGCATTCCAATTACAGTCAGGATCGTAGAAATCCCCATATTACCGATAATAATTCCATTTAACAAGGTTACAATGACTGCCTGGGAAGCTGTTACCTGTGCAATTTTATCAGATGCAGCAGAAATAATATAGCACTGCAGCGGACGATTGCCTTTCATCACCTCTAACATATCTTTAACTTTTAACGGCTCTCTTTCCTTTGTCAAACCTTTAAAATTTTCCGGTTTATCATATTCACTCACTCCAATACATACCAATGCGACACCTACTGCAGCCAAAAGCAGACAAAGCTTACATGCTGCGCTTAAAAATTCCTGATTATATGTACCGCCAAATTTCGGAAGCATGACAACATTTAATACAATTGTCAATACCATCGGAACCATGTAATTCAACGCGGTCACCCACACCCCAAGCGTCGGACGCTGTCTCGGATCGTTGGTCATCAACGACGGAATTGTCTGTGCTGTCATATTCACAATTGTATAACCAATCACATAGATAACATAAAATAATACAAATGCCACTGTTCCCAGACCTTTTCCTGCCGCCCAGTCATACATACACAACAGTGCAACTGCTTCAATCACGAATCCGACAATCAGTAAAATCCGGATTTTTCCATATTTTGTATTTACCTTATCATATAAAAATGCTAACATCGGGTCTGTCACTCCGTCTAAAATACGGGTTCCTGTCAAAATCACACCAATTGCAGCCGTCCCGATTCCAAATCCGATACTTGCAGCATAACTTGCCATTCCAATCAGTGAATATACTGTCATTCCAACAAATGCATTACATGCATATAAAATAATCTGCCACAGCTTTGCACGACGATACTGTACGCCATCGATTTCACTTGCGCTCAATTTCTTACCCATAACTTAAATTCTCCTTTTATTTTCCACCTTTTTTCTTCTGTACTCACTTGGTGAGCTTCCCACTTCTTTTTGAAAACACGAATAAAAATAACTTCTGTTTCCGAATGCAAGGCTGTCACTGATGGATTGAATACTTGCCGTACTCCCTGTCAGCATCGTTTTTGCCCGCTCTATTTTTTCGTGAAGTACATATTCATTCACACTGACTCCCGTTTCTTTTTTAAATTTACGAGAAAAATAATATTCGGTATATCCGGATTGTTCTGCCAGTTTCTTCACAGAAATAACTTCTGACAAATGTCCTTTGATATACTCACAACTATTACGAATACAATCAGATACATTCGGATTTTCTCTGCTTTCACGCACTCTTCCCACATAATCTTCCAATAATTTCTGACAAACCTTTGTCGTATCGGTCATGGATTTGCATTCCTCGATCTTCTGAGCATAATAATCATTCAGATTATATGCGATTTCCGGTGAAAGTCCGCCCCGCATACTTGCTCTGGAGCAAATAGTCAAAAGCACCAGTGTATTATTCTTATGCCGTCTCAACGTATCTCCGTAATCCACTTTCATCCCGGCGCTCATCATTGAGGAAACTTTTAGCATCTCCTTATACCGTGGACTTCCCTCTTCCAGCATTCTGCAGAGATTCTGCTCCGCCTCCCAGATACCTGAATGTTTCTCAGAACCTCCCAGCTGTATTTCCTGTTCCATTTCCGGAAGAATATTTACAATTTCAATCTCGTGAGCTTCGATTCGATTTTCATTCATCGCATATTCAAACATCACCGCATACTGCGTCAATATATTCCCCGGAACAATCGGAATTTCTTCAAATACGCGAAACAATCGGGAACGGAGCGGCACAGAAAGATTATAAGAATCCAGTTTTTTTCGAAGAATCAGCATACTATCTCGCCCGCTGTAGATCGGACCGATATAATAAACCTGTTCTACCTGCTCTTCTTTGTGTTCAAATCCTGCAATCCAAAGCAAGTTGTTTCCTGCCTCCAACACTACCGGATACAACTTTCCCTGTTCCTGACGCTCTCTTAGAATTTTTTCCATTCCTACATACGCAAAAAATTCTCCTGAAAACAAATCATTCTTCCATGTTGTCTCCATCAAGTGATACTCTGCATCGTATTTCCAATAACATAGTTCGTAATTACAGTTGAGCAGTTCCAGAAAAAACTGCATCCGTTCCCTCTTCCCCATCTTGTTCCCTTTCTTATTCTCAGATTGTGTTCATCTTCCGATATGGAAATAATATCTGATAGTCTGCATCTCCCATCCCCCGCACCGTTGCTCCGCAAAGTACTTCCGGATGTTCTGAAAGGGAGAGCATGATTACTTGACAAAATGTGGATTTTAACGAAAACCTGTCGCCCTCTAGAGTCTCGAACCGGACATCATTTTCACAATTCTGCACATCTTTCATTAAGGATTGTAAATCTGCATCTTCCGAATAAATAAATTCAAACTCTTCTTTTCTCATATATTTCCCTTTATCTAACGTTGATTTCCCAAATAATAAAAACTATCCTTCGGCATTCGTTTCTGTGTTGTTCGATCAACCCCAATCAAACCAAAGGTCATAGAATACCCTTTCTGCCATTCAAAATTATCCAGTAAACTCCAGTAACAATAGCCTTTTACCGGTATTCCGTCTGCGATACAGTTTTGTACTCCTTCAAGTGCCTTTTCCAAAAATGCAATCCGCTGGCTGTCATCCGCTACTGCAATTCCATTTTCAGTTACAATCAAGTCTTGATGAAATTCTTTTGCCACTTTTCGAATCACATGTTCCAGTGCCTCCGGATAAAATTCATAGTTCATCTGTGTCAATTCTGCATCTGCAGGATTCCCCATTCTTCCCTCTTTTCCAAAACGAGAACGCGTATAATTCTGTACTCCTAGAAAATCATCTTCTTGAATATATGGAAGATAATGTAAAAACTCATCCTCCCATTCTTTCTCTGCAAATGATTCACCGCCTATTTCTACAACCTGCACATCATGAAGGGATAATGTAAGACCAACCTTCATATCCGGATACAGTTCTTTGATTACTGATTTTGCCGCCTGATGCGCCTTCATAATCAATAGGTCGCCCTTTCGAGTTCGCATAGAAGTAAAGTTTTCCACTTTCTCTACACCAAACACCTTTTTGTTTTCCTCAGCCTGCGCCTGCTGCCCTTCTAACATTTTTTGGAAATTCATTCCCATCTGCACATTTCCGTCTTTGTCACCTGATGCCTCCATCTGAGACGTCATTATTTTCTTATAACGCTCTGCAATTCCTGCAATCTGCAACCCGATATTTGCCTCATTAATCGTACACACATACTGAAGTTCTTCCCCAAGATGTTCCATGACATAGCGGACGTACTTCGCGAAGTCTTCTACAACGCTTTCCGCTTCCCAACCACCTTTTGTAATAATCCAGATTGGACTTGAAAAATGATGCAGTGTCACAATTGGCGCGATCCCATATTCCTTACAGCAGCGAATCACACTGCGGTAGTGTTTGATTTCCTTTTCCTCAAACACACCTTCTCTAGGTTCAATTCTTGCCCACTCCAATGAAAAACGATACACATTCAATCCTGCCTCTGCCATCAATCTAATATCCTCTTCATATCGATTATAATGGTCTACTGCATCTAATGATGGTTCCACATAGGCAGTGTGCTCCATCTGCTCCATCGCCCAGCAATCACTATTCGTGTTATTCCCTTCCACCTGATGCGCAGCAGTTGCCGCACCAAGCAAAAAGGATGTTTCAAATTTCTTCATATTGAGTCTCCTTGTCTCACTCTTATTTATCTGCATCATACAAAATAAATGCAAATGCTGCGTTCATATTTTCGTTTTTGTGTATTCATATTCGTTACATTTTAATATATATCTAATTTTAAAACATTTTCTCAAAAATACGAACTCCTTTTTTGATAATTATTCGATAAAATATTTCCTATATAAAATAAAACAAAATAAAATAAATAAAAAAATAAGAATGGAGTATTACAATGATATACAAAGCAGTACAACAAATCATGCTGGGCACTGTATGCAAAACAGAACTGCAGACAAAAGAAACCTTAACCACAATCAAAGCGGCCGGATATGACGGAATCGAACTCAACGGCTTTATGATTCGTCCAACCCCGTTTCTGGTTCGTATGCTGACCAAATTCTCCGGTATGCCGGTTGGTAAAGGCGGCAATTATAACTGGAAAGAGCTAATCCAGCAAAGCCAGTTAAATGTTGTTTCCATCCACGAGGACTTGGGAACCATCCAGAGGGATCCGGATTTTGTCATCCAAGAAACCAAAGACTTCCGGACAGATACTATCGTTATTACAGGAATGTATCGTTTTGATTATTCTGACCGAAAAGCCGTCTCTAAGTTGGCACAAGACTTAAACAACGCGGGCGAACAATTAAAACAAGCCGGAGTCCAACTTCTGTACCACAACCACAACTGCGAATTCCGGAAAATTGATTCTCAGATGACCGCTTATGACTTTTTGATACAAGAAACCAATCCAGATGTCGTAGGATTTGAATTTGATTCTTATTGGCCCACTGAATCCGGTGTATCCGCACTCCAAATAATGAAACAACTTGGAAATCGAATGAAACTCTACCACATCAACGACCGCGGAACCCGACTGACAGGACCTTCCATGACACCGATTTTAAAATCAGACAGCATAGAACTGGGCTGTGGAAATATGAATCTGACTGCCCTCATTGAACAAGCGGTTCAGGCAGATGTTTCTGCGATTATTTTGGAAAGTCACAAAAACTGGATAGAAAAATCTCCAATAAAATCACTCCAAAAAAGTGCGGAATTTCTAGACGCCCACCTTGGTTGACTACCTGTGACTCCAAATTTTGATGCAGATCTCTGAGTATTCTGCACAAAAAAAGAGTGTTTTATTTCCCCACATTGCGTATCATAATATATACAGAAACTGTACACCAGTGAGGTATTGTTATGGACAAAAAGAATTTATTCTCTTCCGGAAAATTTGCGAAAATGTAAATGATACAATAAATATGTACATTTACTGGAAAATAAAAATGTACAATCAAGGTCAACATGCTATTGTATTCATGGAGGTGCTATCCATGAACGAAGCATTGAAGATTCAGCTCAAAATTCTTAAATTGAGTGATATAAAACCAAACTTTTCAGAACTCGCACGGTTTTATGATCTGGATCGCAGAACTGTCAAAAAGTATTATGACGGATACGAAGGCAAAGCTGCCCACAGAAATAAAGCAAGCAAACTTGATAAACATTATGATCTCATCAAACAGAAACTTTCTATACAGAGGCGCGAATATTCGCGCCGTGTATGAGTTCATTCTTTCTGAGAGGGATCCAGATATCGGTACCTACTCAAACTTTAACAAATACATCAAATCCAAAGGGCTTAAGTCGGTAAAAACTGTTGTTGGTGTTAGAATATAAATAGTACAAAATAAACATGACCATTTTCAATAAATAGTATATGATATTCATAAATCAAGGAGGAGAGTGGTTATGGCAAAAGGTACAAAATATTCACAACAGTTTAAAGAGGATGCGGTACAGTATCGATTGGATCATCCGGAATTGCCACTTCGCAAGACGGCAGAGAATCTGGGAATCAGTGAATCTGCGCTGAAAAATTGGATGAAAGCAGCAAAGGAACATGAAGGCTCGGTCCCTACCCGTGGTTCTGGTAATTACGTGTTATTCGGCAAATTAAACGCTGCCGTTTCCATCAGATTAAAACGGGTCTTTCAGAGCACCTAACGATGGGATGAAGCATATATTTTTGGACGCTTCAGGCACGTTATTTTATGAGAAAAAACCAT
>OGZS01000556.1_pt1 | contig 18144 bp, 16 predicted proteins | sample 1576901 | NCBI WGS metagenome assembly OGZS01 (sample SAMEA3541563, study PRJEB24748) | human gut metagenome | biome: human gut; feature: human-associated habitat; material: faeces | place: China | collected 2012 | reverse complement strand
ATAAACCACCATATAACCCGTTATCTCTTTCTCAAGTTTTTATATTAGCAGTACTTGTAATAAGCAACATATCCACGTAACCCCTCATGTTCAAAATAGTTCTCCATGCCAGAGAAGTTCACAATTATCGATACAAAAAATTAAATTTAATCAAAGTGTTATTTGTATGATTCTTAAATCGTTAAGAAATTTTAATCTATTATTTTTTTAATGTTGAATTAATATCTATTAATTTTTTCTTTAGGTTAATAGTTTGTTTTTTAAGCTTGTTATTCATTGATTAAGTAATAAATCTGAAAATTTGTCTTTGTTTTGAGGCTAATGAGTGGTTTTACATTACCGTTTCTATACGCTGTTGATGAATAGTTCTTATGAATAAAGATATCCAGTTCATACTTTAAGTGAAAATTGATAAAGTGCGATTCGTATTGTCTTTTATTCTAAAGACATCGAGTGTAGTTAATATTCCTTGTAAAAACAGGGATAAACCGAACTAGTTAAAGTTTTTATTATGTTCCCTGCATCAGCGGGGATAAACCGGACTTGTTATCATTTTTTAAGTTGTCGAACTTATGTTCCCCGCGTCAGCGGGGATAACCATTCAGGTATGTTCAGGCCGGGCAGTTTCCCGCCCGGCCTTCCTCACTTACGCATTCGACCAGCTCTGGATCGAATCCACATTCCCCAATTCCCCATGCATCACTTCATACGATTTTTTCAGTATTACATCATTATGTTTGGTTAGGTCTTTGAAAATGCCTTTATTCATCGCGTCGTAGCGTTTGGCATTGCTCTCAATCGGTATAAAGATATCTTTCACGCGAACCATTTTGTCGACAGCCGTTGCGTAATCCGGGTATAGTCCCAGACCTACCGCCTTATTAATCGCTGCCCCCAGACTTGCACAACCGTTAATGGCGTTACGTCGTGCCGGAAGGTTGAACATGTCGGCAAAAATCTGCATAAACAGATCGCTGTTCGAACCGCCGCCAGTAATGATCACATGCTTTGCAAAGTGATTCATTTCATTACACATATTGTCGTAATTGTTCTTCAGCGTCAGCGCCACGCTTTCCAGTATCGAACGATATATCCATGCGTAATCCATGCTGGAATCAAAGCCAATCATAATCCCGCGTTTGTACGGTTCCCACGGATTGGTCAGCCAGTCCAGCACCGTCATCAGACCATTACAGCCTGGCGGCACACAAGACGCTTTTTTGTTGAGCAAATCTTCCGGTGAAAGATCCTGTGCTTTGGCATCCTGAATTAACGACTCGCCTAACATGTCGCGTAGCCAGCTCACCGTCCACATGCCTTTGCGAATACCGTAACCTTCATACAGCAAGGTTTGCGGAATAGAAGACATAATCGGCCAGTACGCTACCGGATCTTTCGGTAGTAATTTGCCGTTCATCATCAACGCGATGTAAGTGCCAAGAGAAATTACCGCAGTTTCATCATCCAGTAACCCGGCTCCCAGTGCTTCTACCGGTTTATCACTGGTGGTACAAACAACCGGCAGCCCAGCCGGGAAATGTGTCGCCAGCGCGGCTTGAGGAGTGATATGCCCAAGAACAGTGCCCGGCATTTGCACATCAAACAGCATATGACGGGGGATATTAAACTTCTCCATGACTGCGGCATCTTCACTCCATGCCCAGGTCTTATAATCCACCGGCCACTGACCAAAATAGTTGGCGATATTGTCTTTAAACTCGCCGGTTAAGCGATGCGTCAGATAACCCGAAAAAGAGGTGACATATGCCACGTCAGGATTCGTATGTTCGTAAGGGCGTGTAACGCGTGCATCCTGCCAGCTAATCAACGGCGCAGCTGGCGTGCCATCGGCTTTCAATAACGCACGGCAGCAACGGATGGATCCCAGACCAATACCGACAATATCTTCTTTATTTCCGGCAAACTGACTCATCAAATCGTGACCGGCAAAACATAATGATGCCCATAAATCGTCGTCAGGATGTTCTGCAGTATCGGCATCTGGCGTGTGCATCGGCTGCAATAAGCCTTTGCCTTCGCAAACCACATTACCTTCCAGATCGTACATCACCACTTTTGTGCTCTGACTTCCACCATCAATCCCTATGATGTATTTTTTCGACATGATTTTTCTCCTGTAATTTTCTGGACTTACTTGCTGCTAGCCATAGCAGGGGCGCTATCAGCAGTACGAATTTTTTGGAACAGCAAAAAGGTAAAGACGATCACCATGGCAAGCGCCGCCATGCCCATCAGCCACATATTGCGGTAGGCTTCTGCAGCGGGCAGGGTGTCTTGCCAGTAGCCGATAATCGGGTAAACGAAGACATCCGGCAGGAATCCAATCACCGAACAAATACCTACCGTGGTGCCCATAATGTAAGACGGTGTTCTCGCTTCGCCAGGGCAGGCCCAGTACAGCCCGCGTGAGGCGTAACAGGTGAATCCCAGCAGTAAAATCAGGCCAATCCCCATCGCGACCGATTGCGGGTTAGAGTTCGTGACGAGCAGGGCAGTTAACGCCAGCAAGCCGAGTACGGAAAGGATTTGGATCACGCGGGTAGGGGATTTCACTTTGCTGTAGGTGGTGATAATGCCGCCAAGTGGGCCGCACAGCGCGCGGAAGATTTTGTTGATCACAATCCCCATGTAGCTCGCCGCCACCAGCGACATGCCGTACATTTCGGTCAGATAGTTGGTGGAGTAACTCAGAATGGCGTAGATGGTGAAGACGCCAAAAATCACCATGCTGCAATACCAGGTGGTGCTGATGCGCAAAACGGCCAGGATGTCGCTAAGCTGGAATGACTGTTTTTCTTCGTTATTGGCACTGCGCAGGTTGTTGTTATCGCTAACAAAAAACCAGCACAGAATCCCCAACAAGATGTAAACCACACTATAGATGATAATGACCGTTTTCAGGCTGGCGCTGTCATCCGGTGCAAAGCGAGAAAAGACCCACATGGTAAACACCGCCAGCGACATTACACCGACGCCGCGCAGCCCTTCCATCCAGCCCATAATTTTCCCTTGCTCGCTATGATCGCCAAGCAACGATGCAGCTTTAATCGACACCGACCACAGCATTAAAATCGTCGTTATCGCAAAGGCGATCTGAATACAGAGCATTACCCACAGCGGTGGATACGTTGCCATTAACAGACCCAGTAATCCGGTAATGATCATCGCGGAAGTAATCATTTTGCGGTGTGAAAATTTATCGGCAATAACGCCGCTGGGGGCATAAAGAATAATGGCCGCAATACCAAATGTACTCATTATTAAACCTATCTCGGTATTGCTGAATCCCATAAATTTCGCCATGGGAATTTGATAAATATAACGTAAATAAGCCAGGTCGAAACTAACGCCGCCGCTAAAACTAATTATCGCGAGGGTTATCCAACGGCGATATGAGTTGTGTTGCATATCGTATTCCCATTTGTAATAGACAAAAAAAAGAGAAAAGTAAGCCGCCCTTTCAGGTGGATTACTTTTCTCAGGTCTCTAGTAATTGCAATAAGAAATAACATGGAAAGCAGTGGTGTTGTGTGAGAGTAATCACGCTTCTGCTTTTTAAAATTATTTGACAATTCGAATATCACACTGTGATTACGATCACATTAGCGATTATGCCCTTATGATAAAAATTATCTCCAGTTACCAGAGATAATGAGAAAGGTAACTTCCCTCTCGCGGGGGAAGTTACCTTTCTTTTTTTTTGCCTTACGGAAATTGGAGCTAACTATGTCAATCGAATCTCTCAATGCGTTCTCAATGGATTTTTTCTCCCTGAAAGGTAAAACCGCAATTGTTACCGGCGGGAATAGCGGTTTAGGCCAGGCATTTGCCATGGCGCTGGCCAAAGCAGGCGCAAATATCTTTATTCCAAGCTTCGTTAAAGATAACGGCGAAACAAAGGAAATGATTGAAAAACAGGGTGTTGAGGTGGACTTCATGCAGGTGGATATCACCGCAGAAGGCGCGCCGCAGAAGATTATCGCTGCTTGCTGTGAGCGTTTCGGTACAGTTGATATTCTGGTTAACAATGCCGGTATTTGTAAGCTGAATAAGGTGCTGGACTTCGGTCGTGCCGACTGGGATCCGATGATTGATGTGAACCTGACCGCCGCATTCGAGTTAAGCTATGAAGCTGCAAAAATTATGATCCCGCAGAAAAGCGGTAAAATCATTAATATCTGTTCATTATTCTCTTACTTAGGTGGACAATGGTCACCTGCATATTCTGCCACTAAACATGCTCTTGCCGGATTCACCAAAGCTTACTGTGATGAACTAGGTCAATATAATATTCAGGTAAATGGTATTGCCCCTGGCTATTATGCAACAGATATTACGCTGGCGACACGCAGTAATCCAGAAACCAATCAGCGCGTTCTTGATCATATTCCGGCAAACCGTTGGGGCGATACTCAGGATTTAATGGGCGCAGCCGTATTCCTCGCAAGTCCGGCATCGAATTATGTCAACGGACATTTATTAGTGGTTGATGGTGGTTATTTAGTGCGCTAATCCATAACGGTGGTTTCTGTTTTCTCTTATTAATGATTATTCCATTTTTATTATCAGGAAGGAATTACTATGTCTTTATCTCGCGCAGCGATTGTCGACCAGCTAAAGGAAATTGTTGGTGCAGATCGCGTAATTACCGATGAAACAGTATTAAAGAAGAACAGTATTGACCGTTTTCGCAAATTTCCGGATATTCATGGCATTTATACTTTGCCGATTCCGGCAGCGGTCGTAAAACTCGGTTCCACAGAACAAGTATCCCGTGTGCTGAATTTTATGAATGCGCACAAAATTAACGGTGTGCCGCGTACCGGTGCTTCCGCTACCGAAGGTGGGCTGGAAACCGTTGTGGAAAACTCGGTGGTGCTCGACGGCTCTGCCATGAATCAAATCATTAATATTGATATTGAGAATATGCAGGCCACGGCGCAATGCGGAGTTCCGCTGGAAGTGCTGGAAAACGCGTTGCGTGAAAAAGGTTACACCACGGGGCATTCTCCGCAGTCAAAGCCGCTGGCGCAGATGGGCGGCCTGGTAGCAACCCGCAGTATCGGGCAGTTCTCCACACTCTACGGCGCAATCGAAGATATGGTCGTTGGTCTGGAAGCAGTATTGGCTGATGGCACCGTAACACGCATTAAAAACGTACCACGCCGCGCGGCAGGCCCGGACATTCGTCACATCATCATCGGCAACGAAGGTGCATTGTGCTATATCACTGAAGTAACTGTGAAAATCTTTAAGTTCACCCCGGAAAACAACCTCTTCTACGGCTATATCCTGGAAGACATGAAAACCGGCTTCAACATCCTGCGTGAAATCATGGTGGAAGGGTATCGTCCGTCGATCGCTCGTTTGTATGACGCTGAAGATGGCACCCAACACTTCACCCATTTTGCTGACGGAAAATGCGTGCTGATCTTTATGGCTGAAGGTAACCCTCGCATTGCGAAGGCGACGGGCGAAGGGATTGCGGAAATCGTTGCCCGCTACCCGCAATGCCAGCGCGTGGACAGCAAGCTGATCGAAACCTGGTTTAACAACCTGAACTGGGGACCGGATAAAGTAGCTGCCGAACGTGTGCAGATCCTCAAAACCGGCAACATGGGCTTTACCACCGAAGTGTCCGGCTGCTGGAGCTGCATCCACGAAATCTACGAAAGCGTTATTAACCGTATTCGTACTGAGTTCCCGCACGCCGACGACATCACCATGCTGGGCGGTCATTCCTCTCATAGCTATCAGAACGGCACCAACATGTACTTCGTCTACGATTACAACGTCGTTGACTGTAAGCCGGAAGAGGAAATCGACAAGTACCACAATCCGCTCAACAAGATCATCTGTGAAGAAACCATTCGCCTCGGCGGTTCGATGGTGCACCACCACGGTATCGGTAAACATCGCGTTCACTGGAGCAAACTGGAACACGGCAGCGCGTGGGCGTTGCTGGAAGGGCTGAAAAAGCAGTTCGATCCTAACGGCATTATGAATACGGGTACTATCTATCCGATTGAAAAATAATGTGTCAGGCAGCGTTCCGCGATGACGGGGCGTTGCCTTTTCGGCTTCTCAGGCGAGAAGCCGTTCTTATTACCGGACAATGAAGGGGTAAAGATGAACACTTCACCGGTGCGAATGGATGATTTACCGCTTAACCGTTTTCACTGCCGCATTGCTGCGCTCACTTTCGGCGCACACCTGACCGACGGTTATGTTCTCGGCGTCATTGGTTACGCCATTATTCAGCTTACGCCCGCCATGCAACTGACGCCGTTTATGGCGGGAATGATTGGCGGCTCAGCACTCCTTGGTTTGTTTCTTGGCAGCCTGGTTCTGGGCTGGATCTCCGACCATATTGGGCGACAAAAAATCTTCACCTTCAGCTTTTTGCTGATTACGCTTGCTTCGTTTTTACAATTTTTTGCCACCACGCCAGAGCATCTTATTGGACTGCGCATTTTGATTGGCATTGGTCTGGGAGGCGATTACTCAGTCGGTCACACCTTGCTGGCTGAATTTTCCCCGCGCCGCCACCGCGGTATTTTGCTGGGCGCGTTCAGCGTGGTGTGGACTGTAGGCTATGTGCTGGCAAGTATTGCCGGACATCACTTTATTTCCGAAAACCCGGAGGCCTGGCGCTGGCTGCTGGCATCGGCAGCTCTGCCCGCATTGTTGATTACGTTATTACGCTGGGGAACGCCAGAATCGCCACGCTGGCTACTGCGCCAGGGGCGTTTTGCAGAAGCTCACGCTATCGTGCATCGCTATTTTGGTCCCCATGTTTTACTGGGCGATGAAGTGGCAACGGCGACCCATAAACACATCAAAACCTTGTTCTCTTCGCGCTACTGGCGGCGCACAGCGTTTAACAGCGTCTTCTTTGTCTGCCTCGTAATCCCATGGTTTGTGATTTATACCTGGCTGCCAACTATCGCCCAGACTATTGGTCTGGAAGATGCGCTGACTGCCAGCCTGATGCTTAATGCGTTGTTAATTGTGGGCGCGCTGCTGGGATTAGTTCTGACGCACCTGCTGGCACATCGCAAATTTTTGCTGGGAAGTTTTTTGCTGCTGGCGGCAACGCTGGTAGTGATGGCTTGTTTGCCTTCCGGCAGTTCATTAACGCTGCTGCTTTTTGTTCTCTTCAGCACCACCATTTCGGCAGTCAGTAATCTGGTGGGCATTTTGCCTGCGGAAAGTTTTCCTACTGACATTCGCTCGCTGGGCGTCGGTTTTGCCACCGCCATGAGTCGGTTGGGCGCGGCGGTAAGTACTGGCCTGCTGCCGTGGGTGCTGGCGCAGTGGGGAATGCAAGTCACCTTATTGCTCCTGGCGGCAGTGTTGTTGGTTGGTTTTGTCGTGACCTGGCTATGGGCACCAGAAACCAAAGCACTCCCGCTGGTGGCGGCGGGAAATGTTGGAGGTGCGAATGAACATTCTGTTAGCGTTTAAAGCCGAACCGGATGCCGGAATGCTGGCGGAAAAAGAGTGGCAGGCGGCGGCTCAGGGTAATAGCGGACCGGATGTTTCGCTTCTGCGAAGTTTGCTCGGTGCTGATGAACAGGCTGCCGCCGCGCTGCTGTTGGCGCAGAGAAAAAACGGTACGTCGATGTCTTTAACCGCGTTGAGCATGGGGGATGAACGGGCGTTGCACTGGCTGCGCTATCTTATGGCTCTTGGGTTTGAGGAAGCTGTATTGCTGGAGACGGCGGCAGATCTGCGCTTTGCGCCGGAATTTGTCGCTCGCCATATTGCCGAATGGCAGCATCAGAATCCGCTGGATCTGATAATTACCGGCTGCCAAAGCAGCGAAGGGCAGAATGGGCAAACGCCATTTTTGCTGGCGGAAATGCTGGGCTGGCCCTGCTTCACCCAGGTGGAGCGTTTTACTCTCGACGCGCCGTTTATCACCCTTGAACAGCGTACTGAAAACGGGCTGCGCTGTTGCCGGGTTCGCTTGCCTGCGGTGATTGCCGTGCGTCAGTGCGGTGAAGTGGCCTTGCCAGTACCGGGAATGCGCCAGCGAATGGCTGCGGGGAAAGCAGAAATTATCCGTAAAACTGTTGCTGCCGAAATGCCAGCGATGCAGTGTCTGCAACTGGCAAGAGCAGAGCAACAACGCGGAGCGACGCTGATTGATGGGCAAACGGTAGCAGAAAAAGCGCAAAAGCTATGGCAGGACTATTTACGCCAAAGGATGCAGCCATGAATATCGCAATTGTGACAATAAATCAGGAGAATGCCGCAATAGCAAGCTGGCTGGCGGCGCAGGATTTCAGCGGTTGTACCCTGGCGCACTGGCAGATTGAACCTCAGCCTGTAGTGGCGGAACAGGTGCTGGATGCGTTGGTGGAACAGTGGCAGCGAACGCCTGCGGACGTTGTTCTCTTTCCGCCGGGAACGTTTGGCGATGAACTGTCGACCCGGCTGGCCTGGCGTTTACATGGTGCAAGCATCTGCCAGGTGACTTCGTTAGATATTCCAACCGTAAGCGTGCGCAAATCCCACTGGGGAAATGCGCTAACGGCGACGCTGCAAACAGAAAAACGCCCGCTATGCCTTTCCCTGGCGCGTCAGGCGGGAGCAGCGAAAAACGCCACGTTGCCCTCTGGAATGCAACAACTGAACATTGTCCCGGGTGCGCTTCCGGACTGGCTGGTTAGCACAGAGGATCTGAAAAATGTTACCCGCGACCCATTAGCTGAGGCCAGACGGGTGCTGGTGGTGGGGCAGGGCGGAGAGGCAGATAACCAGGAAATCGCTATGCTGGCAGAAAAGCTGGGAGCCGAAGTGGGCTACAGTCGGGCGCGAGTGATGAACGGTGGCGTTGATGCTGAAAAAGTGATTGGTATTTCCGGACATCTGCTGGCACCTGAGGTGTGTATTGTTGTTGGCGCTTCTGGCGCAGCAGCGTTAATGGCGGGCGTACGCAATAGCAAGTTTGTGGTGGCGATTAATCATGACGCCAGCGCAGCGGTATTTTCACAGGCAGATGTTGGCGTGGTTGATGACTGGAAAGTGGTGCTGGAGGCACTGGTGACAAACATTCACGCAGAATGCCAATAACGTGCAGCCGGATGATCCTGCCTACGGTTTCGGGCTGGGGACTTGTAAGCCTGATAAGACGCGTCAATGAACTGAACCCCAAAACCTGGACAGTTTCAGTTAACCGGCTTTTTGATGCTCAGTCCGGTATTCTACCGGACTGAGTCCCCCAAGACTGAGTTTTATTCTTTTTTGATTCCAGTAAGTTATGTATTCGTTAACGGCATTTTCCAGCTCTTCTACATTTCTGTAGTCCCGGCGATAGTAAATTTCTTCTTTCAGGTGACCAAAGAAATTCTCCATTACCGCATTATCAAGACAGTTGCCCTTGCGCGACATGCTCTGCACTAACCCTTTGTCTGCCAGGTCAGACTGATAACTTTTTATCCGGTAATGCCACCCTTGATCACTGTGGAGCAGCGGTTTTTCTCCTTCTGCAAGGCTTTCCAGCCCCTTATTTAACATGCGCTTCACCAGCTCCTCTGTAGGCCTGCAGGCAGTTTCCCACGCCACGATTTCCCCGTTAAACAAATCAAGTATCGGGGACAGGTACAGTTTTTGTCCGCCAGCCCTGAATTCGGTGATATCTGTCACCCATTTCTCACAGGGAGCTTCCGCTTTGAACTGCCGCTGAAGGATATTTTCTGCAGCGAGTCCCATATTTCCCCGGTAAGACCGGTATTTCTTCAGGCGCACAGGAGACTTCAGGCCGAGCTGTTGCATCAGTTTTCGCACTGTTTTGCCACTGAACTTAAGACCTCTTTTCTGAAGCTCACAATGGATCCGCCGGTACCCATAACATCCCCGGTGTTCATGGAAGATGGAGGCTATGAGCTGTTTCACATCAGCATACTTGTCCTTAGCCTTCTGCAGTGACAGCTGGTAGTACAGCGTGCTTCTGGCCAGCCCTGCAGCCTTTAACAGGTCAGACTGGCAGTGTCCGCACCTCAGGCTCCGGATGACTTTCGTTTTTTCTCCAGCTCCTGGCGCTTTTTTTCCAGGAGATGCTCCTGCATGGCTTTCAGATATGCATTTTCTGCGCGAAGATAACGCAGCTCATTCTTCATCTCTTCCGGCGTCATGTTTGCCTCGTTTTCATGGGTATCATCAGAACGGGTCATGCTTTTCTCCTTCCTGCGCCTGATAAAGGCCTCATTACCAGATTTGCGGTAGCCTTTTATCCAGTTTTTAACCGTGTTGTGGCTGGGAATGTTAAACCGGGCAGCTACCCGGGGTAGAGACTCAGAATGCCCGAGAGCATAAAGAACCACGCAAAGTTTATCTTCAGGAGAATAGCTACGCTTGTGTCTGCAATCCAGTGCCCGAGGACCGTGAAGAAGAAAAAGATTAATCCAGTGTGAGAGGCTGGTGTGAGAAAGTTGAAAGAGTTTTGCCGTAGAAATGATGCCTGCATGACCAGCCAGGTAATGATTTACAGCGGCAAGTTTTACTTCAAATGAATGTTTCATAAACTGCACCTTCAGATGTCAGATTATGTCCAACATTTGGGGTGCAGTTCATCAAGCGTCGCATCAGGCGCTGAATGTCGGATGTGGCGTGCAGCCTACAAATCACACAAATTCAACTCGTTACGAGTATCCCGTCAAAGCAATTTTTTCGCTAACGTCCAGACCCCGGTATTCGTGGTGGAAAGCGCCACAACACCCGCGTTAATCGCATTACGCGCATCTTCTTCATCGCACACCAGCCCGCCGGCAATCAGCGGTTGGCGGATTTTCTCCGTCACCCAGCCCAGCACTTTAGGCATACAGCCTGGCAGGATCTCAATACAATCCGGATTCGATTGCGCAACTTGCTTATCAATGTTGTGAAACGAAATCGAATCAACAATAAACAGGCGATGAATACAGAAAAAACCTTCCGCTCTTGCCGCTTTCAGCATCGATGCTTTCGTGCTGATAATGCCGTCCGCCTCGGTCACCAGTTTCAGAAACTGAATCACCACTTCTTTGTTCGATGCGCCTTCCAGCAAATCAACATGAATAAAGGCATATTTTCCGGCGTTTTTAATCTTTTTAACGATATTACTGATGGTGCAGATATTGCCGTACAACACTGAAATAAACTGGCATTCAGAATCGATTGCCAGTTGCAGGCTGGCATTATCTTTAACGGCAGCAATCACCGGATTCTGGCGGAGCAGGTGTAAGAGGGGCATAAATTATCCTTATTATTTATCCAAAGCGGTAGGTGATGCCGAATCCGGAAGGCGGATAGCGCCACTGTTGTAGTGTTGATTCGTCGCACAGCAAACGGCAGGTGCCACACTCCAGGCAGCCGCGATAATCAACGCGTAAGTCACCTTCCGGTGTGAGCGAAAAAAGACCAGCCGGACAAGCGTTAATCAACCGTTGTACCGTCTGGCGCTCAACGGAGTCAGCCGGAACAATGTGCGGCGCATCGGCAACGCGCCAGAGATTACGGGCTACAGACATCGCAGACTCCTGATAACATCGCCCGCCAGATGCCACAGGCCGTGACGACGTAAATGATGCCAGAATAACTGGCGCAGCGGTGGAACAGGTTTATCACCCTGATCCCATAAATCGCGGGAAATATCCTGCATTAACGCAGGCCACGTACGGTACCATCCCGGGCGTTGCAAAAGCGCCGGAACATGCTGATAACGCTGTAGAACATCCCACAGCAGGCTGCGCTCTACGTTGTGATGATAAAGCGGAAACAGATTTTGCGGCTCGCGGTGCTGGCAGGCGCTTATCAGCGTTTGTGCCGCCGCCTGCGCGCCAGTTAGCGCCATATCCATGCCGCGCACGGAAATTCCGGTATTGACGCAACTGCGCAACGCATCGCCCACCAGCAGCCAGCCGTTACCGGCGTATTGCACCGGCATACTGTGCAAGCCACCTTCTGGCACCAGATGCGCACCATACTCCAGTGATTCCGTGTTTTTGATAAGCGGGCGCACTGCCGGATGCGCTTTAAAGCGAGTCAGCAGCTCGCTTGCCGGAACACGACTTTGCGTAAGGGAAGAGAGCGGGCAAACAATCCCTAACGAGAGCGTTTGTTGATTAGTATAAAGAAATGCGCCGCCGGGTAAGTCATCACAGATCCCGCCGCTGAACAGCAACGCTGCGCCTTCGTTATTCTCCAGATGAAAACGTTCTTCAATAGCGGATGTTTCCAGCGACAGCACTTCTTTGATCCCCAACGCCATCGCTTCGCCAGCAGGACGAGTCACTAACCCGTGACGTTCAGCCAGGACGCTGTTGGCACCTTCTGCCAGCACCACATAACGGGCGCGGAGAATATCGTCACCACAAATGACACCACACACCCTGCCGTTTTCTTCATACAGCGCATCCACCGTCGCACCGGGGATGCATTCGACACCTTCTTTTTCGGCTTCGGCAACCAGCCACGGATCGAACCGTGCACGTAATACACTCCAGGATTCACCGCCGGGCTGTAAGCTGGAAAACGTCGTTGCGCCATCCGGCGTTAACAGGGAAAGGCTTTCGTGAGTGATGCGTCGTTCAAGAGGCGCGGTCAGATGAAATTGCGGGAGGAGTTCCGCGAGCGCATGGGTGTATAAACGCCCGCCGGAAAGATTTTTGCTGCCGGGGATTTCAGCGCGTTCCAGTAACAGAACGGACAAACCTGCCCGCGCGCAGCGTAAAGCACAAGCGGTACCTGCTATACCGGCACCAATAATAATAATGTCGCAGTTGTCTTCCATGTCATGCCCCAGATATCCAGAACACAACACCCTAACATGGCGTTACTTAAGGGAAATTGACCGCCGACACACTCTTATCATTCGCCGCGATAGATACAACCTGCGGTACAGGTTTCTTTTACCATCACCGCACTTAACAGCGGCACAACGGGTTTAACCTGATCCCAAATCCATTTTGCTAAAACCTCGCTGGTTGGGTTTTCCAGACCTGGAATATCATTGAGATAATGGTGATCGAGGCGCTCGTAGGTTGGTTTAAACGCCGCTTTTAGTTCAGCGAAATCGATAATCCAGCCCGTATGCGGATCGACTTCCCCGGTAATTTCCAGTCGCACCATAAAGGAATGCCCGTGCAGGCGACCACATTTATGCCCTTCCGGGACGTGTGGTAAGCGGTGAGCGGCTTCGAAGGTGAAATCTTTAAATAACGTGGTGGACATCATAATTTCTCTACAGGACGATAAAACCGCCGTAGAGTACCGGAAAGGCTGTTTTTTCGCATTATCTAAAACGACTTTGTTGCGCAAAATCGCTGATTTATCTTAATGATTGGCTAAATTCATTTGTTTTTCATTGGGTTGGTTAATCTATTTTGTTGTTAAAGACTATTGCTAAAACAGGTTAGTCGATTTGGTTATTAGTTATCGCTATCCCGTCTTTAATCCACACCATTTGCCCCGTTAACCTTACCTTCTCTTCTGTTTTATGGGCGCTGACAGGGCGCAGAAACAGCTTTGCTTACTGGAACATAACGACGCATGACGACACAGGTCCCACCTTCCGCGTTGCTTCCGTTGAACCCGGAGCAACTGGCACGCCTTCAGGCGGCCACGACCGATTTAACTCCCACCCAGCTTGCCTGGGTTTCTGGCTATTTCTGGGGCGTGCTCAATCAGCAGCCTGCTGCGCTTGCAGCGACGCCAGCGCCAGCCGCAGAAATGCCGGGTATAACTATTATCTCTGCTTCGCAAACCGGCAATGCGCGCCGGGTTGCTGAAGCATTACGCGATGATTTATTGACGGCAAAACTGAACGTTAAGCTGGTGAACGCGGGCGACTATAAATTCAAACAAATCGCCAGCGAAAAACTGCTTATCGTGGTGACGTCAACGCAAGGGGAAGGGGAACCGCCGGAAGAAGCCGTCGCGCTGCATAAGTTCCTGTTCTCCAAAAAAGCGCCAAAGCTGGAAAACACCGCGTTTGCCGTGTTTAGCCTCGGCGATAGCTCTTATGAATTTTTCTGCCAGTCCGGGAAAGATTTCGACAGCAAGCTGGCGGAACTGGGCGGTGAACGCCTGCTCGACCGTGTCGATGCCGATGTTGAATACCAGGCTGCTGCCAGCGAGTGGCGCGCCCGCGTGGTTGATGCGCTTAAATCGCGTGCGCCTGTCGCGGCACCTTCGCAATCCGTCGCTACTGGCGCGGTAAATGAAATCCACACCAGCCCGTACAGCAAAGACGCGCCACTGGTGGCTAGCCTCTCTGTTAACCAGAAAATTACCGGGCGTAACTCTGAAAAAGACGTTCGCCATATCGAAATTGACTTAGGTGACTCGGGCCTGCGTTACCAGCCGGGTGACGCGCTGGGCGTCTGGTATCAGAACGATCCGGCACTGGTGAAAGAACTTGTCGAACTGCTGTGGCTGAAAGGCGATGAACCTGTCACCGTCGAGGGCAAAACGTTGCCTCTGAACGAAGCGCTACAGTGGCACTTCGAACTGACCGTCAACACCGCCAACATTGTTGAGAATTACGCCACGCTTACCCGCAGTGAAACACTGCTGCCGCTGGTGGGCGATAAAGCGAAGTTACAGCATTACGCCGCGACGACGCCGATTGTTGACATGGTGCGTTTCTCCCCGGCACAGCTTGATGCCGAAGCGCTAATTAATCTGCTGCGCCCGCTGACGCCGCGTCTGTATTCCATCGCCTCCTCGCAGGCGGAAGTCGAGAACGAAGTACACGTCACCGTTGGTGTGGTGCGTTACGACGTGGAAGGCCGCGCCCGTGCCGGTGGTGCCTCCAGCTTCCTCGCGGATCGCGTGGAAGAAGAGGGCGAAGTCCGCGTATTTATCGAACATAACGATAACTTCCGCCTGCCCGCTAACCCGGAAACCCCGGTGATTATGATTGGCCCAGGCACCGGCATCGCGCCGTTCCGCGCCTTTATGCAGCAACGTGCTGCCGACGAAGCACCGGGTAAAAACTGGCTGTTCTTTGGCAACCCGCACTTTACGGAAGATTTCCTCTACCAGGTGGAGTGGCAGCGCTACGTCAAAGAGGGTGTGCTGACGCGGATCGATCTCGCCTGGTCGCGCGACCAAAAAGGAAAAGTTTACGTACAAGACAAACTGCGCGAACAGGGCGCGGAGCTGTGGCGCTGGATCAATGACGGTGCCCATATTTATGTCTGCGGTGACGCTAATCGCATGGCGAAAGACGTTGAGCAGGCACTTCTGGAAGTGATTGCCGAATTTGGTGGCATGGACACCGAAGCGGCGGATGAATTTTTAAGTGAGCTGCGCGTAGAGCGCCGTTATCAGCGAGATGTCTACTAATGAGCGAAAAACATCCAGGGCCTTTAGTGGTCGAAGGTAAACTGACAGACGCCGAGCGCATGAAGCTTGAAAGCAACTACCTGCGCGGCACCATTGCGGAAGATTTAAACGACGGTCTGACCGGCGGCTTTAAGGGCGATAACTTCCTGCTGATCCGCTTCCACGGCATGTATCAGCAGGATGACCGCGACATCCGCGCCGAACGTGCTGAACAGAAGCTGGAGCCGCGCCATGCGATGCTGTTGCGCTGTCGTCTGCCGGGTGGCGTGATCACCACCAAACAGTGGCAAGCGATCGATAAATTTGCCGGTGAAAACACCATCTATGGCAGCATTCGCCTGACCAACCGCCAGACGTTTCAGTTCCACGGCATTCTGAAAAAGAACGTCAAACCGGTGCACCAGATGCTGCACTCGGTCGGTCTTGATGCGCTGGCGACAGCTAACGACATGAACCGTAACGTACTCTGCACCTCGAACCCTTACGAGTCGCAGCTGCACGCGGAAGCGTACGAGTGGGCGAAGAAGATTTCTGAGCATCTGTTGCCTCGTACCCGCGCGTATGCGGAGATCTGGCTCGACCAGGAAAAAGTCGCCACTACTGATGAAGAACCGATCCTTGGTCAGACCTACCTGCCGCGTAAGTTCAAAACCACGGTAGTGATCCCGCCGCAGAACGATATCGATCTGCATGCCAACGACATGAACTTCGTGGCAATCGCCGAAAACGGCAAGCTGGTAGGCTTCAACCTGCTGGTGGGCGGTGGGCTTTCTATCGAACACGGCAACAAGAAAACCTACGCCCGCACGGCGAGCGAGTTTGGCTATCTGCCGCTGGAGCATACGCTGGCGGTGGCCGAAGCCGTCGTGACAACTCAGCGTGACTGGGGTAACCGAACCGATCGTAAAAATGCCAAAACCAAATACACGCTGGAGCGCGTGGGGGTTGAGACGTTTAAAGCGGAAGTGGAGCGTCGCGCGGGGATCAAATTTGAACCGATCCGTCCATATGAGTTCACCGGACGAGGCGATCGTATTGGCTGGGTTAAGGGCATTGATGATAACTGGCACCTGACGCTGTTTATCGAAAATGGTCGCATCCTTGATTATCCGGGGCGTCCGCTGAAAACCGGCCTGCTGGAGATCGCGAAGATCCACAAAGGCGATTTCCGCATTACGGCGAACCAGAATCTGATCATCGCCGGTGTACCGGAAAGCGAGAAAGCGAAGATCGAGAAGATCGCCAAAGAGAGCGGGTTAATGAATGCCGTCACGCCGCAGCGTGAAAACTCGATGGCCTGCGTGTCATTCCCGACTTGCCCGCTGGCGATGGCGGAAGCAGAGCGTTTCCTGCCGTCTTTTATCGACAACATCGATAATTTAATGGCGAAACATGGTGTCAGCGATGAGCATATCGTGATGCGTGTAACAGGCTGCCCGAACGGTTGTGGTCGCGCGATGCTGGCGGAAGTGGGCCTGGTGGGTAAAGCGCCGGGTCGCTACAACCTGCATCTTGGCGGCAACCGCATTGGGACACGTATCCCACGGATGTATAAAGAAAACATCACCGAGCCGGAAATCCTGGCGTCGCTTGATGAACTGATAGGGCGCTGGGCGAAAGAGCGCGAAGCGGGTGAAGGCTTCGGCGACTTTACGGTGCGTGCGGGCATCATTCGCCCGGTGCTCGATCCGGCGCGCGATTTGTGGGATTAACCATCAGCCCGGTCTTGTAGGCCTGATAAGACGCGTGAGCGTCGCATCAGGCAAGGCAAACAGTGAGGAATCTATGTCCAAACTCGATCTAAACGCCCTGAACGAACTGCCGAAGGTAGATCGCATTCTGGCGCTGGCAGAAACTAACGCCGAACTGGAAAAACTGGACGCTGAAGGCCGCGTTGCCTGGGCGCTGGATAATCTGCCCGGTGAATATGTACTTTCTTCCAGCTTTGGCATTCAGGCGGCGGTGAGCCTGCATCTGGTGAATCAGATTCACCCGGATATTCCGGTGATCCTCACCGACACCGGCTATCTGTTCCCGGAAACCTACCGCTTTATTGACGAGTTAACGGACAAACTCAAGCTCAACCTGAAAGTGTACCGCGCTACCGAAAGCGCCGCCTGGCAGGAAGCACGCTACGGCAAACTGTGGGAACAGGGCGTTGAAGGCATTGAAAAGTACAATGACATCAACAAAGTCGAACCGATGAACCGGGCGCTGAAAGAACTGAATGCGCAAACGTGGTTTGCTGGCCTGCGCCGCGAACAATCCGGCAGCCGCGCCAATTTACCGGTGCTGGCAATTCAGCGTGGCGTATTTAAAGTGCTGCCGATTATCGACTGGGATAACCGAACTATTTATCAGTACCTGCAAAAACATGGCCTGAAATATCACCCATTATGGGATGAAGGATATTTATCGGTCGGTGATACCCATACAACCCGTAAATGGGAACCTGGCATGTCGGAAGAAGAAACACGTTTCTTTGGCTTAAAAAGGGAATGTGGATTGCACGAAGGGTAAATATTGCCGGATAAATTAAACGCCTCTGTCAGAAATGATGGGGGCGTTTTTATTTTGCGAGCAGTATTCCTGATTTTAAACGTGAACGCCGCTGGAAGAATTATCAGGTATAGAATGGCGTCGGGTGCTTGAGGCTGTCTGGCGTTAAGCATTCGCGAGGTTCCAGATGGACAAAAGCCCCAGGCGATATTTCTATCAACCTGAGGCTTACGTTCGAACCCAAACAATTCGAATGTTAGTCTCTTCTTTGCAGGGAGGCAAGACATG
>OGZS01000492.1_pt1 | contig 20905 bp, 17 predicted proteins | sample 1576901 | NCBI WGS metagenome assembly OGZS01 (sample SAMEA3541563, study PRJEB24748) | human gut metagenome | biome: human gut; feature: human-associated habitat; material: faeces | place: China | collected 2012 | reverse complement strand
ATCTACTTTCACAAGGGAAGGCTGAAATTCCATCTTTTTGGGAGTGCCTTTGGCCTGGCGTAGTGTTAGTTGCATGGAATATGCTTTGCGCTGTAATTAGTGTGGATGCTGTTTATTTGACCGGAAAGTATATATTTCATGTTTTGGTTTTTCCTGTCGGGGTCAGTATCATTATGCTCCTAGGTATTGCCAGTTCACGCTCTCTCTTTTTGTCAGTCCCTAAAAACTTTAGAGAAAAATCGAATATATATCGCTTTTTTTCTAAGAAGGTTTCGATTTATGCTGTTGTGTACATGGCAGTGATTATGTTATTAGCTATTTGTAATAGAGTGGTTTATGACACGCCATTTTCTTTTGCATTTATGGTTATTTTAACGTCTGTTTTTTTTGGTTTTGTCATGAATCTGGATTTTGGACGCTATCAGCTATCATTGCTCACCTCTGCAATAAACTCTTTCCGAGCGGAAAAGTTGGGGGGGTAATCATCCAGAAGCGACCTATCAATTATGGTGGTTTATTAACAGACTAAAAATTTCTTTTGGTTATTATTATCTGTCTAGGTTGTTATTGGTTTTTACATCTCGCTTAAAATTCGTATATAGTGAATGCGCATTCCGAAATCATAAGAGAATGTGTATTTACTCGTATTGATTATGTCACAAGGATTCAGGATGAAGCTTAATAAAGTCATGGCTGTGATGGTCGTCAGCTCTGCGCTGGTGTTATCTGGATGTAGTGCAATGGGAACCGCCATTAAAAAGAGAAATCTGGAAGTAAAAACCCAGATGAGCGAAACAATCTGGCTGGAACCTTCAAATAATAAGACGGTTTATCTGCAAATCAAAAATACCTCCGATAAGGATATGAGTGGCCTGCAGGCAAAAATTGCCAGCGCCGTCACTTCAAAGGGATATCAGGTCGTCAGTAACCCGGATACGGCGGGCTACTGGATCCAGGCGAACGTGCTTAAGGCCGATAAAATGGACCTTCGTGAGTCTCAGGGCTGGTTAAGCCGGGGTTATGAGGGCGCTGTGACTGGCGCCGCTTTAGGGGCAGGGATTACCGCTTACAACTCCAGTTCTGCGGGAGCAACCCTGGGGGTAGGACTTGCAGCCGGTCTGGTGGGGATGGCGGCTGATGCGATGGTGGAAGATGTGAACTACACCATGATCACCGATGTTCAGATCGCGGAAAGAACCAAAACTCAGGTTCAGACTGATAACGTGGCCGTATTACGTCAGGGAACATCCGGCGCAAAAGTGCAGACAAGTACTGAAACGGGTAATCAGCACAAATACCAGACTCGCGTCGTCTCTAACGCTAATAAAGTTAACCTCAAGTTCCCTGAAGCCCAGCCTGTTCTTGAAGACCAGCTGGCAAAATCGATCGCTAATATTCTGTAAGCTTTCTATTCCACGGCCCGGTCCCCGGGCCATACTGGCATCACCTTTCTGGTGTGTCAGAATTCATTCGTCAAATAATCTATGAATTCCAGATCTGAACGGTGAACAGTTGCGCAATTTATTTGTGCATCTGTGAGGCGTTGCCGCCTTCGGCGGAATCTTTTCGTCTTTATTTGATCAGAGGTTATTTATGGCAATATCTGAACCTGTCATGTCTCTTGAAACACATAAACTGATGCCTGGCGATATTTATCCACACCCTGCTATGGGGGGCTTATTCCCTGCAACCCCGTGAGGTCTGTTTTCGCTGATTAATTTGTCCTTCCGACCCTAATAATTTACTGACGGATTAGTGCCATGAGTTTCAATGCCAAAGATATGACGCAGGGCGGTCAGATCGCCAATATGCGCTTTCGCATGTTTGGTCAGATTGCCAATATTATTTTCTACGTGCTGTTTATTTTATTCTGGGTACTGTGCGGGCTGATGCTGATGTATAGGCTTAGCTGGCAAACCTTTGTGAACGGCTGCGTATACTGGTGGTGTACGACGCTGGGTCCGATGCGCGATATTATTCGTTCCCAGCCGGTATACACCATTCAGTATTACGGCCAGTCGCTGGAATATACCTCAGAACAAATCCTGGCCGATAAATATACTATCTGGTGCGGAGAGCAGCTGTGGACCAGTTTCGTCTTTGCTGCCGTGGTTTCTCTTGTTATCTGTATCGTGACGTTCTTCATCGCCAGCTGGGTGCTGGGCCGCCAGGGGAAACAGCAGAGTGAGGATGAGAATACCGGCGGGCGCCAGCTTTCCGATAAGCCCAAAGAAGTGGCCCGCCAGATGAAGCGTGATGGTATGGCCTCCGATATTAAAATTGGCGATCTGCCTATTCTTAAAAACTCCGAAATCCAGAACTTCTGCCTCCACGGTACCGTAGGCTCCGGTAAATCAGAAGTGATCCGCCGGCTACTGAACTACGTGCGTGCACGTGGCGATATGGCCATCATTTATGATCGCTCCTGTGAGTTCGTCAAAAGCTATTACGACCCGTCACTGGATAAAATCCTCAACCCGCTGGACTCGCGCTGCGCGGCCTGGGATTTGTGGAAAGAGTGCCTGACGCTGCCGGACTTCGACAACATCTCCAACACCCTTATCCCGATGGGTACCAAAGAAGACCCGTTCTGGCAGGGCTCCGGTCGCACTATCTTTGCCGAAGGCGCGTACCTGATGCGTGAAGACAAGGATCGCAGCTACGAGAAACTGGTCGATACCATGCTGTCCATTAAAATCGACAAGCTGCGCGCCTATCTGCAGAACACGCCGGCAGCGAACCTGGTTGAAGAGAAAATTGAGAAAACGGCCATCTCCATTCGTGCCGTGCTGACCAACTACGTCAAGGCTATTCGCTACCTGCAGGGCATTGAGAAGAACGGCGAGCCATTCACTATCCGGGACTGGATGCGGGGTGTCCGTGAGGACCGACCCAATGGCTGGTTGTTTATCTCCTCCAACGCTGACACCCATGCCTCCCTGAAGCCGGTTATCTCAATGTGGCTGTCGATAGCTATCCGCGGCCTGCTGGCGATGGGGGAGAACCGTAACCGGCGTGTTTGGATTTTCGCTGACGAGCTCCCGACGCTGCACAAGCTGCCGGACCTGGTCGAAATCCTCCCGGAGGCGCGTAAATTTGGTGGTTGTTATGTGTTCGGTATTCAGTCCTATGCCCAGCTGGAAGACATCTATGGTGTTAAGCCTGCCGCCACGCTCTTTGACGTAATGAACACCCGGGCCTTCTTCCGTTCACCCAGCAGGGAGATCGCGGAGTTTGCTGCCGGTGAAATTGGCGAAAAGGAAATCCTCAAGGCCAGCGAGCAGTACTCCTACGGTGCTGACCCGGTGCGTGATGGTGTATCGACCGGGAAAGAAAAAGAGCGGGAAACGCTGGTCAGTTACTCCGATATTCAGACGCTGCCTGACCTGTCCTGTTACGTCACGCTGCCCGGGCCGTATCCGGCCGTGAAACTGGCCCTCAAATACAAGCCGCGTCCGAAAATTGCCGAGGGATTTATTCCTCGCACTCTCGATGCGCGGGTGGATGCACGGCTCAGTGCTCTGCTTGAGGCCCGGGAAGCTGAAGGCAGCCTTGCCCGGGCGCTTTTCACGCCGGATGCGCCGGAACCCGGGCCAGCTGATACAGACAGTCACGCCGGTGAACAACCTGAGCCGGTCAGCCCGCCTGCGCCAGCTGAAATGACGGTATCTCCTGCACCGGTAAAAGCGCCGCCGACAACAAAGCGTCCGGCAGCGGAGCCTCCCGTCCTGCCGGTCACGCCCATACCGTTGCTCAAACCAAAAGCAGCCGCTGCTGCCGCAACAGCATCATCTGCCGGTACCCCTGCTGCAGCTGCAGGCGGGACAGAACAGGAACTGGCGCAGCAGTCCGCGGAACAGGGACAGGACATGCTGCCGGCCGGCATGAACGAGGACGGTGTCATTGAGGACATGCAGGCGTATGCCGCCTGGCTGGCAGATGAGCAGACACAGCGGGATATGCAGCGGCGTGAGGAAGTCAATATCAACCACAACCACCGGCACGATGAGCAGGATGATGTCGAGATTGGAGGGAATATCTGATGCTCAGTTTCAGCCAGGTTAAATCGGCGGGCAGTGCCGGTAACTACTACACAGAGAAAGACAATTACTACGTCATCGGGAGCATGGAGGAGCGCTGGCAGGGTAAAGGCGCAGAATTGCTGGGACTTGAAGGAAAGGTAGACAAGCAGGTCTTCACGGAGCTTCTGCAGGGAAAACTACCTGATGGCAGCGACCTGACCCGGATACAGGATGGCGTGAATAAGCACCGGCCCGGTTATGACCTGACGTTCTCGGCACCGAAAAGTGTATCGATGCTGGCTATGTTGGGCGGCGATAAGCGTCTCATCGATGCTCATAATCGCGCGGTAACAGTAGCTCTTAACCAGGTGGAGTCCCTTGCTTCCACACGGGTAAAGAAAGATGGCGTGTCTGAAACAGTCCTGACCGGGAATCTGATTATTGCCCGCTTTAACCATGATACATCGCGCGCTCAGGATCCACAGATACACACACACAGCGTGGTTATCAACGCGACACAGAACGGCGATAAATGGCAGACGCTGGCCAGCGATACCGTCGGTAAAACCGGGTTCTCCGAAACCATACTGGCCAACCGCATCGCTTTCGGAAAGATATACCAGAACTCTCTCAGGGCCGATGTTGAGTCTATGGGTTACAAGACAGTCGATGCGGGTCGGAATGGCATGTGGGAGATGGAGGGCGTGCCGGTTGAGTCGTTTTCCACGCGCAGTCAGGAACTCCTGGAGGCTGCAGGACCCGATGCCTCCCTGAAGTCACGGGATGTGGCCGCGCTCGATACCCGCAAGTCGAAAGAAGCCATCGATCCGGCAGAAAATATGGTGGAGTGGATGAACACGCTGAAGGAGACCGGGTTTGACATCCGGGGGTACCGTGAGGCCGCCGATGCGCGAGCCGCAGAGCTGGCCCGTGCACCTGCCGCGCCGGTGAACACTGACGGTCCGGATATCACGGATGTGGTGACGAAAGCGATTGCCGGTCTCAGCGACCGCAAAGTGCAATTCACGTATGCCGACCTGCTGGCACGCACGGTCGGCCAGCTGGAGGCGAAGGACGGTGTGTTTGATCTGGCGAGAAAGGGCATCGATGCCGCCATTGAACGGGAGCAGCTTATCCCTCTCGATCGCGAGAAAGGCCTGTTCACCTCAAACATCCACGTTCTCGATGAACTCGCCGTCAAAGCCCTGAGTCAGGAGGTGCAGCGCCAGAATCATGTCTCCGTCACGCCCGATGCGTCTGTGGTGCGCCAGGTCCCTTTCAGCGATGCCGTCAGCGTGCTGGCGCAGGATCGCCCGGTAATGGGTATCGTTTCCGGTCAGGGCGGTGCAACCGGCCAGCGGGAGCGGGTGGCCGAGTTAACCCTGATGGCCCGGGAGCAGGGGCGTGACGTCCATATCCTGGCGGCCGATAACCGCTCACGTGATTTTCTCGCCGGTGATGTGCGTCTGGCCGGGGAAACGGTGACCGGTAAATCCGCCCTGCAGGACGGGACGGCGTTTATTCCGGGCGGAACACTCATCGTGGATCAGGCGGAGAAGCTGAGCCTGAAGGAAACGATTTCCCTGCTCGATGGCGCGATGCGCCATAACGTGCAGGTCCTGCTCTCCGACAGCGGGAAGCGCAGCGGGACCGGCAGCGCGCTGACGGTGCTGAAGGACAGCGGCGTGAATACGTATCGCTGGCAGGGGGGCCATCAGACCACAGCCGACATCATCAGTGAACCGGATAAAGGAGCACGCTACAGCCGGCTGGCACAGGAGTTTGCCGTCAGCGTACGTGAAGGGCAGGAAAGCGTGGCCCAAATCAGCGGGACGCGTGAACAGAGCGTACTCAACGGCCTTATCCGTGACTCCCTCAGACATGAGGGGGTGCTGGGTGAGAAAGACACGACCATTACAGCCCTGACGCCGGTGTGGCTGGACAGCAAAAGCCGGGGCGTGCGGGATTATTACCGGGAGGGGATGGTGATGGAACGCTGGGATCCGGAGAACCGGACGCACGATCGCTTTGTCATTGACCGGGTGACCGCGAGCAGCAATATGCTGACCCTGAAAGACCGGGATGGGGTCCGTCTGGATCTGAAGGTTTCCGCGGTCGACAGCCAGTGGACGCTGTTCCGGGCAGATACACTGCCGGTGGCAGAGGGGGAACGTCTGGCGGTGCTCGGGAAGATACCGGACACACGCCTGAAGGGCGGGGAAAGCATCACGGTGATGAAAGTGGAGGAAGGGCAGCTGACGGTACAGCGGCCGGGGCAGAAAACCACGCAGACCCTGGCCGTGGGCGCGGGCGTGTTTGACGGTATTAAAATCGGCCACGGCTGGGTGGAAAGTCCCGGCAGGTCGGTTAGCGAGACGGCAATGGTCTTTGCGTCGGTGACGCAGCGTGAGCTGGATAACGCCACCCTCAACCAGCTGGCGCAGAGCGGAAGTCATCTCCGGCTGTACTCGGCGCAGGATGCGGCGCGCACGACGGAGAAGCTGTCGCGGCATACCGCCTTCAGCGTGGTCTCAGAGCAGCTGAAGACCCGATCCGGCGAGACGGACCTGGATGCGGCCATTGCGCAGCAGAAGGCCGGACTGCGTACCCCGGCAGAACAGGCCATTCACCTGGCCATCCCGCTGCTTGAAAGTGAGAAACTGACCTTCTCCCGGCCCCAGCTGCTGGCGACGGCGCTGGAAACCGGGGGCGGGAAGGTTCCGATGGCGGACATCGACACGACCATTCAGGCACAAATCAGGTCGGGGCAGTTGCTGAATGTACCGGTGGCGCACGGCTACGGCAATGACCTGCTGATTTCCCGTCAGACCTGGGACGCCGAAAAAAGCATCCTGACCCACGTGCTGGAAGGTAAAGACGCGGTGGCCCCCCTGATGGACCGCGTGCCGGCCAGTCTGATGACGGACCTGACCGCCGGACAGCGGGCGGCGACCCGGATGATTCTGGAAAGCACGGACCGGTTCACGGTGGTTCAGGGGTATGCCGGGGTGGGGAAAACCACCCAGTTCCGGGCAGTCATGAGTGCCATCAGTCTGCTGCCGGAAGAGACCCGTCCGCGCGTCATCGGTCTGGCGCCGACGCATCGCGCGGTCGGGGAAATGCAGAGTGCTGGCGTGGATGCGCGCACGACGGCATCGTTCCTCCACGACACGCAGCTGCTGCAGCGCAATGGCCAGACACCCGATTTCAGCAACACCCTGTTCCTGCTCGACGAGAGCTCAATGGTGGGGCTGGCCGATATGGCAAAAGCCCACTCCCTCATCGTCGCCGGCGGTGGACGGGCGGTGTCCAGTGGGGATAACGACCAGCTGCAGCCCATCGCGCCGGGCCAGCCGTTCAGGCTGATGCAGCAGCGCAGCGCCGCCGACGTTGCCATCATGAAAGAGATTGTACGCCAGATGCCTGAGCTGCGACCGGCGGTCTACAGCCTGATTGAGCGGGATGTGCACCGCGCCCTGACCACCATCGAGCAGGTCACGCCGGAGCAGGTGCCGAGAAAAGAAGGCGCATGGGCGCCGGGCAGTTCTGTGGTGGAATTCACGCCAAAGCAGGAAAAGGCGATAGAAAAGGCGCTGAGCGAGGGGAAAACCCTGCTGGAAGGTCAGCCCGCGACGCTCTACGAGGCGCTGGTGAAGGACTATACCGGACGGACCCCGGAGGCACAGTCGCAGACGCTGGTGATCACCCATCTGAATAAGGACCGGCGGGCGCTGAACAGTCTGATCCATGACGCACGGCGGGAGAACGGGGAAACCGGCAAAGAGGAAATCACACTGCCGGTGCTGGTCACGAGTAACATCCGTGACGGTGAACTGCGCAAACTGTCGACCTGGACGGCTCACAAGGAGGCGGTGGCGCTGGTTGATAACGTATACCACCGTATCAGCAAGGTGGATAAGGATAATCAGCTGATCACCCTGACAGACAGTGAAGGAAAGGAGCGATATATCTCACCCCGGGAGGCATCGGCAGAAGGCGTCACGCTCTATCGTCAGGAAAAGATAACCGTGTCTCAGGGGGACCGAATGCGCTTCAGCAAAAGTGACCTGGAGCGCGGCTATGTGGCCAACAGTATCTGGGAGGTGCAGTCTGTTTCGGGTGACAGTGTCACGCTATCTGATGGCAAACTCACCCGTACGCTGACCCCGAAGGCGGATCAGGCGCAGCAGCATATCGACCTCGCCTACGCCATTACGGCTCACGGCGCCCAGGGGGCCAGCGAACCGTATGCCATCGCGCTGGAAGGGGTGGCCGGTGGTCGGGAACAGATGGCCAGCTTTGAGTCTGCCTATGTGGCTTTATCCCGCATGAAACAGCATGTGCAGGTATACACCGACAGCCGTGAGGGCTGGATAAAGGCCATCAAGCATTCACCTGAGAAAGCGACGGCGCACGATATTCTGGAACCCCGTAACGACCGGGCGGTGAAAAGCGCCGATCTGCTGTTCGGGCGGGCAAGGCCACTGGATGAAACCGCTGCTGGCCGGGCAGCCCTGCAGCAGTCCGGTCTGGCACAGGGAAATTCACCGGGAAAATTCATTTCTCCGGGGAAAAAGTACCCTCAGCCGCATGTGGCGCTGCCGGCATTTGATAAAAACGGGAAAGCCGCCGGTATCTGGCTCAGCCCGCTGACCGATCGGGACGGACGGCTGGAGGCTATAGGCGGAGAGGGAAGGATTATGGGCAATGAAGACGCGCGGTTCGTGGCGCTGCAGAACAGCCGCAATGGTGAAAGCCTGCTGGCCGGGAATATGGGAGAGGGGGTCAGAATGGCCCGCGACAATCCCGATACCGGGGTGGTGGTGCGGCTGGCCGGTGATGACCGTCCCTGGAACCCCGGGGCCATTACCGGCGGACGGATATGGGCTGAACCGGCGCCGGTGGCTCCGGTACCGCAGACCGGGGCTGACATTATCCTCCCGCCAGAGGTTCTGGCGCAGCGGGCGGCAGAAGAACAGCAGCGCCGGGAAATGGAAAAACAGGCGGAACAGACTGCCCGGGAAGTGGCCGGGGAGGCGCGTAAAGCCGGCGAGCCGGCGGACCGGGTGAAAGAGGTTATCGGGGACGTCATTCGCGGACTGGAGCGTGACCGGCCGGGTACGGAGAAAACGACGCTACCGGATGATCCTCAGTTCCGGCGCCAGGAGGAGGCGATTCAGCAGGTGGCCTCAGAACGTCTGCAGCGTGAGCGTCTGCAGGCTGTGGAGCGTGACATGGTTCGTGACCTTAACCGCGAGAAAACCCTCGGGGGCGACTGACGCGCCTGCGGCTTGTCTGCTCCGGCAGCCTCCCCGATTAAAATCGGGCAGTCTGCCGGAGCGCTAAAAGGAAAAAAAACATGAGAGCACAACACACATTTCCAGGCGCGACAGACAGCTGGCTTCAGCGCCTGCTGACCTGGACACCGGGACAAACGGATATGATTAAAACGGTCGCACTGGTACTGATGGTGACTGACCACACCGGCTTACTGCTGGCCGGAAACAATGAAGTGATGCGCCTGCTGGGACGTGGTTGTTTTCCGCTGTTCGGTCTGGCATGGGGAATGAATCTGGCACGGCACGCGGAAATACGCCAGTCTCAACTGAACAACCTGTGGGGCTGGGCGCTGGTCGCCCAGGTGGCGTTTATGCTCATCGGGTACCCGTGGTATACCGGGAATATTCTGTTTGCCTTTGCCGTTACGGGCCAGGTCCTGCGGTGGGTCAGCCAGCCGTCCTGGTATTACACCCTCCTGGCGGCTGGACTGCTGGTCACCTGGATACCCCTGTCAACCGGCAGCTACGGCATGGCAGGAGTGGGCATGCTCACCGCCAGCTGGCTGCTTTGTCGCGCACAGCATGCACCGGAACGGCTGGGATACGGGGTGTTGTGGGCCCTCATGGTGTTGCTGATGAATATGCATGACGTGAGTGAATCAGTGGCCGGGCTGGCGATTGCGCTGCTGACGCTGATGGTGTGCTCATCTGCCGGAGAACGTGTGAAACGCTTCTGGCCGCGGCAGTTCTTCGTGATGTTCTATGCCGTGCACCTGGCGGTACTGGGTATTGTCGTCTCAATGTGAACGCAGGAGCAGGAAAGGGCGATGTCGTTCAGGTATAGTAGCTTTTATTAACTGAACGATAGGCAATTGTTATGGCAGAAGAAAAACGCCCTGTACTGAGCCTGAAACGAAAACCGGCGGAGAACAGCACGGCCCCCGCAGAGGCAACCCCTGCTCCTGGTGTGGTGCGCCGAAAGAAGGTCGTGGTGGTCTCGTCCCCGCCGGCCTGGAAGGCAAAGAAAGCGAAACTTGAGAAGGCTAAACAAGCGGCCGAAGCCGACGCGCGCAACGCTGCGCCGGCGCCGGATAAAGCGGTAAAGACGCCACCTCCGGTGCGTTATCTTCGCCTGCTGCCGCCGGAACAGGCCATCATGACCCTGAAGGCATTCTGGCCACAGCTGTTCGACGGAAACTCACCCCGTCTGCTGGCGACGGGAATGCGCGAGCAGCTGTTTGCCGACATTGTGAACCGCGACCTGCCGCTGTCGCATAAACAGGTCATTAAGTGCCTGAAGAGTCTGACCCGGTCTGCGGGCTATCTGTCCCGGATGAAGGTGGGGGCCTCCCGCTATGATCTGCAGGGGAATGCCGTTGCGACCGTCACTGCAGAGGAAGCGCAGTACGCCAGTGAGCGCATGATGAAAGAACTCCTGCGAACTGAGCGTATGCGGAGCCAGTCTGCTGAGTAAATACGATCGAGGTGAGGATATGGATTTTGAAGCGCGGAAACAAAAGGCGCTGGCGATAATGGCCAGCCGTAAGATGTGGAAAAGCAATTATGCACCGCCTCTGATACGACTGATGTGGCGGCTGGGGATAAACATTCCCCCGCCGCCGTTTGCTCCGTTCTGGCAGGTTTTTTGCGTGATGACAAGCTCTTTCTCCGTCGGATATGGGCTGTGGATGTACTGGATGGTGTGGCGGACCTAGGGGATGCCCCCCTTGTTCGCTTGCAAAATAAATTTTATCTCGGGTGTGTTATTTGGCCTGACGATGGCACTGTTTCATCTGTGGCGACGAAAGGTGAATAAATTACCTGACTGGAAAGATTTATAACGGAATAAATATAGGCTGTCAGGTGTGGGATATTCCCGATCTGACAGAACCCACATCCTCTTAAATAACATTAACCCTGTATGGTGCGGTTATTATATGTGACTGCGTCAGTAGTGGTATTACTCCTGCCCGGAAAGGTCTTTTGTGTTTCTTATTGTCTCATAGTCAGAAAAGCATATTCAAACGAAAGAGAGGTAAAAGGGTGAAAGGCTTTGTGGCTGAGGCGTGTGTGTTGACCGGGTATGGCAGACGAGAAGAGTGACAAGCCGTTCGGTACAGTGAATGGCCGCTTCGGGACTGCCTCGTCACGGTGGTATGTGACGCTTATAAGTGCTCAGTTTTCAATTTAAACCATCCACTTTCAGCATTTAACTGATTTCAATATTTTCATTACATCACGACGTGCGATTTATGAAATGCACGGGCTTTAATATCGTGCGTTAATCATCAAATAAAAAGGAATATTACTATGTTTAAATATTTTATTCTGCGCACACAGCAGCAGCTGTTCTGTTATTTCTGCGGCATCGTGCTTGCGATGGTTCTTATGCTCCTGTTCCCTTCTGTTTTCCGGGGGAGTGGGTTTTATCTGCTTTTATCGTCTGTTGTGCTGTTCTGGGCAGGTCTTGTCCTTTATACCCGTCACATCGACCGGATGAGAAAGCCAATCAGAAGAGGGACAGAAAGATGAGGAAGACGACAGGAAAACGCATCGGGAAAGAAAGGAACATCAGGGAATAAAATACATGGCAAAGATATTAATGATGGCAGGCAGCATTATTGTTGTGCTGAGTCTGCTGGGGTTTCTGGTGCTGCTTCTGAAAGGACGCGCAGTAACGCAGACTTCCCCGGTTCTGATGTCACTGAAAGCCCTGGGTATTCGCCCCTCAGAGGCTGAGCAACGGTTGTGTCGCCAGCGGGTCTGGGTGGGTAATGACACACTGTTGACGCCACGGGAACAACATTTTTTCAGGGCATTACTGAGGCATACCAGCCGAAAGCGCTGGCTGTTGTGTCCTCAGGTCCGGGTGGCAGATATTGCCACACTCTCTCCCCATATCAGGCCACGTTCCCGGACCTGGTGGCAACTCTTCCGGATGGCATCACAGTGGCACTGCGATGTGGTCATCGTTGACATCCATACCTTCGCTATCATCGGCGCAGTTGAACTGGAAGATGCCTCACACCTGAAAAAACACCGTATCCGGCGCGATATTCTGCTGGAAGAGGTTCTGAGGCAGGCCGGTATTCCACTACTACGCGATCGGGATTCAGAGAGGCTGGTAAGAAGGGTCGGAGAGTTTCTGAAATACCGGGAAGCCGGTGCTGAAGAAAAATCCATAACCGTTATGAAATCAACGACAAAGCATAGCGAACACAAGGAGAAAGAAAAATGATTATCGCCGCCGAAGTGAAACGTGATGAACAGGGGTACTGGACACATCCTGCGCTGGTACGAAGTGGCTGTGAAACTTCCGCAGAATTAAGTTACTGGCTCAGAACCCATAAACTCCAGTGCTTTGTGATGACAATGCGCGATGAAGCGCCTGAAGCTTTCGCTGCCGGATTTACGGATGAAGCCCCGGATGCCCGTGGCTGGATACCGGAGCCACCGGATGATGATGGCTGGTTTCTGGGATCTGTCCACGATACCGGCGACGGACCCGTCTGCTACAGGTTTCGTCATACCACAAAATCCTGACGCCTCCGCATCGCGTCGTTGTCCAACCCCGGGAACGGGGAAAAGCCAGTTTCCCCGCTCCCGGCGTTTCTTAAACACCCGTTAAGGAAATACTGTGAAAAAAATGAACCGTACGCTCCGCAGATGTTGTCTGTCCGGGCTTATCAGCCTGTCTTTGTTTGCACCAGTTCCGGCCGTGTATGCCGCCAGCATCGAGACGGGGTATTCGCCGGAAGGAACGGCTCTGCAGCTGGTCCTGAAGACTATTAATTCTGCACAGCAGGAAATCCGGCTGATGGGCTATTCCTTCACCTCACCCGAAGTCGCCGGCGCGCTTGTCAGGGCAAAACAGCGTGGTCTCGATGTGAAAGTGGTTCTGGACTGGAAAGCCAATACAGGCAAGCAAAACAAGGCGAGTCTGGCGGCCATGAATCTTCTGGTCAATGCCGGTATCCCGGTTCGCACAGTGTCGCAGTACAAAATCATGCACGATAAAGTCATTATTGCTGACGGCCGTAATGTTGAAGTGGGGTCTTTTAACTACACTCGAGCCGCTGATCGGTTCAATTCAGAGAATGTGCTAGTCGTGTGGGATGAACCAGTCGTTGCTCAACGCTATCTGCAGCACTGGCAAACTCGTTGGGAGATGGGAAAAGACTGGAGTTCCTCGTATTAACCTCCTCGCTCAATAGCCTGCTCATTGCGCCAACAAGGGCAGGTTATATAACAAAAAATAACGTAACTCTCGCTGCATCCAGCGACGTGTAGTATCTTTGTTCAAGTATTCAGTTATATGCTTGAGGAGGCAGAGATGTCACAGGTCGTTAAAGGAGTTACTTCCTCATCTAAACGTCCCTATAGGAAGGGCAACCCTGTTTCTGCGGCAGAACGTCAGCAGAAAGCTGTTGCCCGAAAAAAAGCGACGCACAAAGAGGTGAGAGTATTTGTGCGGGACAAGCTTAAAAACCAGCTTCAAATCATGTGTGAGAATGAAGGAATTACTCAGGCAGCAATGATTGAGAGGCTGATTGAAAGGGAATCTGCGAAACTAGGAATCGACGTAACGACGTCACATTCTTGATCATGCCTGCTATGAGTGCTAGATTACTGAACGTTTAGAATTCTTGGCTGGCCACACCATAAGGTGGCAGGGAGCTGGTTTTGTGGATGTTTACCCGGAACCAGAAAGTAAAAACCCCGATAATCTTCTTCAATCTTGGCGGACAGAAAAGATTAACGGGGCCCTCATAAACTGCATAGAACGTGTTGCTCTATGCAGGGAGTATAGATTTATGCTCAGAAAAGTTCAAGACCTTCTGTGCTCACTCCTTCCGCGCAACATAAGCGCAGGAAGCGGTGACTGATCATAACCAACAAAGCTCACGCAAGTATGTTCAGGTAAACAATCCTGCACCTGTTTTCACGGTTCCCCTGGACTACACTCCCTGGCCTTTCTCGCTGAAACTGAGCGAAGCCAGACTGAAGTGTCTGGCCGCCAAAAACAGCGGCAGGGAGAGTGCAGATGAGTAATGCGCACAATCCGCAACACTGGAGTCAGCTGGATACGGAAGAACAGATCCGTTTCTGGCAGGGGGTAGAGGACGGCCATGTGGCATCTTTTCTGGTTTCCCCGGAGAAGAAATCTACCCGTCGCCGGCGCGGCGAGCACTCCACAAAACCCAAATGTGAAAACCCGACCTGGTTTCGACCGGAGCATTACAAAAAACTGGGTGGCCAGCTGGGGCACGCCTATAACCGTCTTGTTCAAAAAGATCGCACCACTGGTGAGGTGCGACTGCGTATGCACGTATCGCTTCATCCGCTGTACGTCAGGGAACGCCGTCGGGCTGGCCGCCGGTATGGCTTCCGGCCGGAAAAGCAACGTCTGCTGGATGCTATCTGGCCAGTGCTGATCAGTTTCTGTGATGCCGGCAAGCTGACGGTCGGTATGTGTATTTCTCGTCTGGCAAAAGAACTCAGCCAGAAAGACAGTCATGGAAAAGTTATTCCGGAAACAGAGGTAACAGTCTCACGTCTGTCCCGGTTGATTGACGAACAGGTCCGTTTTGGTGTCCTGGCTGTATCTGAAGAAAATAGCTGGGACAGGGAATCCCGTACCTGGCTTCCTAAATACGTCTATATCACCGCGTTAGGGTTTCAGATGCTGGGAGTGGATCTGGAAAAACTTGATGCGGAACAACAAAAAAAGCTCCGGCAAAGCGAAGAGCATCGTCGTCTTATCGAGGAGGGGATTCTGCGTGAAGATGAGGAGATCTCCCCGCGTGCAGCACGTGAGCGCTGGTACCGTCAAAAAACTCTCGATGCACTGAAGTTCCGTCGGCAGCGTGGCGCCGAACGTAAACGAGCTAACCGCCTGGCCAGATATTCTCGTGAGCGCCAGATTCACGAAATGTCGCTTCATATCCTGAAGACAATGCCGGCAGACGAGGCTTACTGGTGTACAACGGAGCGGCTGCAGCAGCTGGCCATTCAGAACCTGTATCAGCTGGAGCTGGCCCTGGCTCCGCCGTCCTGACGGATATCATTTAGCTATTTTTTCTATGCCCCTGCCCGGGGCTTTTGGCGTTTGTCCGGATTCATGAAATTGCCTGGTTTTTATCCATCTGACGTTCCGGCCGTCGGACCATCGCTGGTTTTAGCACGTATACCCTGTGACGTTCGCACCAGGTTTTCACTTATCCACAAAAACCCGCAAATGAATAAACAGGGAATTTAGCAAAAGGGTAACAGCAAACCTGCAAAATAGTCTTACCCCCCCTTTTTTAATCCCCTGCATTGCAAGCAGCAGGGAGATCTTTTGTCTTTGCCGGCTCTGTGAATAACTCAGTGAGGCCTTCGCTTACAGCGGCCGCAAGCGTCCGCGTCGCTCAGATAAAAGTAGCTCCCATCGCTTCGCGACGGGCCCCGGCCGGAGAAGCGCATTAGTTACAGCATTCAAAAGGAAATCCATCATAAAACCGGCGCCGGTTTGCCGGCCAGGTGCCCCTCCCCACCACTGAAAAGCGCCGCCGCCCCCGGCCGAAGGCCGGGAGTAGTGTCGCTTTTAATGATGGGTGTTGTAACTATTCTTCTTCATCGCTGTGGGTGGAGCTGCGGTCGGTTGTCTGGTACACGCTCGTAAGCGGCCCTCCGGCCCGCTAACGCGGAGATACGCCCCGACTGCGGCTGTCGCCTTGTCGGGACCACTCCGACCGCGTACAGAGGCGTCTGTGATGTTTTAAGCGGGTATGGCTTATCAGGGCGGGGGAAGGGATTGGCAGAACCTGTCAAAACAGCAGCCGGCTGCGCCGGGTAACGGCGCCATTTACCCGCGGTACTCCATTCAACTTCAGCTGGCGCCTCCATGCCGCTGACGCGGCATCCGGAAGTTTCCCATGCTGTAGACTTTAACGTCTGCTTTGTGCCAAGAACGGAAGTAGCCCACAGCACTTAGTGTTAACTAACGGGGTGCAGGTCACAGTATGTGATTATATCCAGCATGACTTGAAAAAAGGTTGAAATCACTATATATAGTAATTAACCCATTTCTACTTTGGCATATATAGTGCAAATGAACCCATTTCGTGTTTTGTGCTTAGACGGTGGTGGAATGCGTGGTGTTTATCAGGCCACGTACTTACAGACTTTTTCTCAAAGGCTAAGTCAGACAGGTTTTAAACAGTCTGACCCAGGTTCTGCCTTCGATCTACTGGTAGGTACCAGTACAGGAGGGATCGTTGCCTGCGCATTAGCCTCTGGTATTCATCTTGAGAAGGTTCTTGAGCTTTACCAGACTTACGGTAAAGATATTTTCCCACGGCAGCGACTTCGTGCCCTTCCTTTTGTAGGTAAATACGTTCGCGGGTTATGCTCAGGACTAGCTTCAGGTGACTTTGCCTTACGCAAAGTTCTTAAAGATACCTTTGGTGAAGAAACTATCGGCAAAGTTTATGAACGCCGCGGGATCGGTTTAGCCATCACTACTTTAGATTTAAATCGTCACTCCTCAACTGTATTTAAAACACCGCATATGGCTCGCCTAAATGGACGAGACAATGATCGACTACTGGTTGATGTATGTATGGCAACTAGTGCTGCACCTATCCTCCGATCAATTGCACGCCTTGAGGAGCCAGGCTCTGGCGGAGCAATCGTCGATTACATTGACGGTGGGCTCTGGGCTAATAATCCAGGTGCTGTAGGTATGATAGAAGCCCATGAAATTCTCCAGTGCAGGGGCGAGACTGAACGCCCTGTGCATTTATTCATGCTGGGCACTCTTCCTGTCCAGGGAGGTGAGGAACTTGCCAGTAGCAGTATGCTGCACCGTGGTGCTTTGGGATGGTCTGCCGGCCTCAAAGCAATCACTGCGAGTATGAATGCCCAGGCGGTTGCTTGCGATTATATGGCTCGGAAAATTGCCGAGTTGAGAGGCAATGGCAGTTTTGCATACAGAATGCCAGCTCAGTGCCCCTCTGGGGAGCTACACAAATACCTCGAAAATATGGATGACGCACGCCCAAGAGTACTAAATGCATTAGCCCGGCAGGCAGTGTCCGACGTTGATCACGCATGGGCTCTGGCCGAATCGAATAATCACATGAAAGAATTTCGAACCGCCCTGTCGATTAAATCTAAATCTCTGGGAGATCAGCATGACGTTAATTAACTGCAATAAAGAAATGAAAGGGTATCATTCAGAAAAAGTAACTCTGTCAAATACCGACCAGTCTGAAATGCGTGACCGTCGTGATAATGGAAGAAAACGGCTCGAAAATGGCCTGATTCGCTTATCCCATCCATTGCCAAAAGACTTTAGCTCTCAAGGTTCTTATGCAATGCGCACCATGGTGCAGGACGATTTATGTGATTACGACATCGATGACGGAATTTATTTCAACAAAGAAGACCTTAAAGATGGAGACGGTAATTATCTTGGTGCGCAGGATGCACGAAAGCTAGTTCGAAAAGCGTTGAAAGACGACAGGCTGGCCTATGATGCCGTTGTCAAGACAAATTGCGTCCGCCAACTCTACCCTGATGGTTATCACATCGATATCCCAGTATACCGTTCATTTATCACAAAGGACTTTTGGGGTAACGAAACAACTGAATATGAGCTCGCCAGTGGCGATGAGTGGACTAAATCTGATGCCCGTAAGGTTACACGGTGGTATAACAATGCTGTTGCTTCAGAGCTTAAAACTGGTCAGGCTGATACCAGCCAACTTCGCCGTGTTACAAAGCTGACCAAGAAAATGGCTCGCTCCCGTACCTCATGGAAAAAGAAAACCACAAGCGGTATTTGTATTTCGAAATTAGTTGTAGATCATTTTGTTTGTCAGGCTGGCCGAGATGATGATGCTTTACGTGAAACGTGGAAGGTCATCAAATCTCGGCTGACATATAGCCAGCGCATAGAGCATCCAGTGTTTGCAGATAAGAATCTTGCAGAAGAAAATGATGAGGCCGTTATTTTCTTTCAAGAATGCCTAACTGAGGCGCTAAATGCACTTGAAGTGCTTGAAGAGTATAATTGCACTCGTGAAAAAGCCGCGCTTGCCTGGGATAATGTTTTCAACACTGATTATTTCAGTACAGAAATCGCTCAGGACACCAACATGTCCAAATCTCTCATGCGCCCAGCTGTCAGCGCATCGGCATATCTATCCTTCCCCGCTCACCCCGTCACACCTAATAAATCAGCGGGGTTTGCATGATGAGTTGGTTACTGGAGAATCCTGCGCGCTTTTTGCATGAGCAGAAGGAGCTCAAACGCCTTGAGAGTGAGCATGAATGGCTAAATATGGCTCTGCGCTTTCAAAGTGATGGTAAGTTGTCAGTGGAAATAAATATGACTATTCATGGTCGTATTTATGAAGGGAAGATGACTTATCCTGATTCGTTTCCAGATTCTCCACCCTATATTCGTCCCAGAGACCGTTCCGAAAGGTGGTCAAACCACCAATATGGTGAAGGGGGGTCACTGTGTCTGCAATGGCGAGCTGATAACTGGCAGCCTGACATAACCGGGGCGGATATGGTACTCAGTGCATTTGAGTTACTGAATACAGAGCAGCATCCCGAACTACCAAATTCAGTCCCTTCAGCACATCGTTTAACAGAAGGCCAGATTTTGCGGGGTTCGATCCGGCGCTTAATACTAACCACCGATATCATGGAAGCTTGGAATAATCTCCCCCCTCTATCCAGCGCCAGTTTAAAAACAGCTACCCTGTTCAGTTCTGACAAGGCTGTAACATTCATCACTCAGATTTCCGATGTAGATAATAATTTAAAAAACGTCGAAGACGTTCCACAAAGTCTTGGATCACTCACTTACTTACTTTCACTATCCGGAGAAGGATGGGTGTTCAAAAGTGAAGGATTTGACTTGAAATTGAAAATTAAATCTGCAGAAGATTTAATTCAGGCGATAACAAATGAGGGCTTTGATACAGTAGACATTCTGGTTCAGGAAGATAATAAGTACAAGGCCAGAACGATAGTGTTACTAGGTCGAGATGGCTTGTCATTGAGAACTTTTTACCTTAACCCTGGTGATGAACCCACCATACACGAATTCAGTATTATTTGGCCTTCATCCACAGAGCTTAGGTTATCAAAGGAATCACAACGGCTGACGAAGATCAGAATCGGAATAATTGGCCTAGGCTCAATGGGTAGTAAAATCGCAACATCGCTTGCCCGGTCAGGAATAAAGCGATTTTTGTTAGTTGATGATGATTACCTAGCTACCAGCAATATAGTGCGTCACGAGCTGTACTGGAATCATGTTGGCAAACATAAAGTTGAGGGCGTAAAAAGTGCACTTTCACTGATTTCTGCGGGTATTGAAGTAGATGAAAGTATTATTCGTCTGGCGGGACAAGAATCCTCGGTATTTATGGCTTCTATCCTTAATGACCTTTCAAAATGCGATCTGCTTATTGACGCAACAGCAAACCCCGAGGTTTTTCTTCAGTTATCCGCTCTTGCGAAACGCTATAAGATACCGCTGTGTTGGGGGGAAATCTTTGCAGGAGGGTACGGGGGAATGATTGCTCGTTCCCGCCCGGGTTATGACCCAAACCCTTTGGCCGTTCGCGACGCATTTTATAGTCATCTTTCAACTCTTCCTAAAGCGCCTTTTGATAGCGCCCAAAATTACGATGGCAGTGAAGAACAGCCTCTGACCGCATATGACAGTGATGTTGGATTTATCGCTACAGCACTAACCAGGCTTGCTATTGATACAGCATTATCAAGAGATCCCAGCGTATTCCCTTACTCTCTATATTTACTCGGCATGCGTTGTGAGTGGATTTTTGAGCAACCTTTTGACACGCATCCAGTCCATGTGTCTGGAGCTGGATGGGATACCGATGACACAAGCGTCAGTGAGGAGGATCGTTTAGCTGCCCTACAAGCGATACTGCAAATTTATGAAGGAGAGGAACGTGCTGAACCTGATACTTCCGGCTGAACAACAGGCAGTTATAATGGACGCTCTATCTAAAGCCGGGCGCCGCGAAATTGGTGGGGTTTTAATGGGGGAACATATTGGACCTAATGAATTTATAGTACGTGAAATGACAGTACATCGTTGTGGTGCATTTGCCTACTTTGTCAGACGGCTTGATGAAGCAATCAGTGGGTTCAGTAAATTTTTTAACGAAACAGGCCATAATTATCAGATATTTAACTATATCGGTGAATGGCACTCCCACCCGTCTTTTGAACCGTACCCCAGCAGTAAGGACGACAGATCCATGCTTCAAATTGTTCAGGATAAAAAAGTTGGGGCAAACTTCGCGGTCCTTGTTATTGTCAAATCAGGTTCGAAAGGTGAGCTAATTATAACTGCTCACACCTATCTCCCAAATGGAACGAAAAGCGAATCAGAAATAACTTTGTTATGACCCTAGCCCCGAATATACTCCAGTCATAATCAGGAATAACCGGCTTCTGACCCTGGCCTAAATTCAGTGCAGTGCTAAATCAGAGATCTTCGTCTTTCCGGAGAGTTCGGATGAATTCAGCCGGAGTCATGTCATTTAATGATGAATGCGTTCTCTCATG
>OGZS01000464.1_pt1 | contig 22214 bp, 31 predicted proteins | sample 1576901 | NCBI WGS metagenome assembly OGZS01 (sample SAMEA3541563, study PRJEB24748) | human gut metagenome | biome: human gut; feature: human-associated habitat; material: faeces | place: China | collected 2012 | reverse complement strand
TTATGAAATTCGCAGTGTAGTTTTGTGCAATTTTTCAAATTTGCTCATTTATAGAACGTATAATTTAATTCATCAATTAGTTCTAATATTATTATTTTTTCAACTCATTTAACATAATATAACCATTTATAGATTCAATGGGTGAAGTCAACTTTCTTTGCAACTCAAAGTAATAGTTGCTTGTTATATTTTTATTCTGTATGGTTTTCTCATTATACTCATCAATCAGTCTATAAAGTTCTTTAAGATTTTCTATGGAATTTTTTTTAAATTCTAAAAATCTCTCTTGATCAGCCTTAGACAAATCATCTATTTTTACTTTTTCAATATATACTTCTAATTCCCAAACTTTTTTTAATAACTGTTCTTCTGTCTCATCAGATATTTGAATATTCTTTACATCTTGCTTTTCTAAATTAACTATATCAAATACGTTTTCTAATATTTCTGTTCGTATTTCTTTTTGAACCCGGCTTGACTTTACTAAGAATTCTTGTGAAAAATGCTTGTTTATAAAAGCATTATAAGAAATATTCTTGTTTAATATCACTCCTACTCCCGTTACTATTAGCACTACTAAGATACAAATTATAGCCACCTTTTTTTTCATAACGTCACCTTACAGCGGGCATCCTAAAATGCCCGCTTTACCAATCTTTTTAATGTTTATGATATTTTGTAGAATGCCCAATTTCAATAGAACAACCTGCTGCAGGACCACTTTGATTACAGTAATCCCATCCCCAACAAACAGTGGAATTAGCTAAAGCTATATCACAATCACTACTTATAAAATTGGTGTATGCCTTAGGATTCGTCTTAGCATAATGTACACCATCAGAAAAAGGACCATTAAATCGATTACAATGTACCCAGTCACCTGGATAATACTTATCTCCATAGCCTTTTCTAGCAGATGCTGTTGTTTCAGATGCAATGGTATCCATTCTATCCATCAAAGATTCTAAATTTACTGCATTGACAACCTCAAAATCACCTTCTTCATTTTTACTGATAATCTGTTCCTCTCCGTCCGCTGTATACTTAATTGTAATAGTGTCTACATCCTGTGGCACCTCGAATGAACCATCCGTATTAATCGTTGCTTCATTACCATTTACCCACAATTTTCCTGTTGTCAAATGAGTTTTTCTGTATGAATAATCTTCATTAATTATCCATCCACTTTTTTCGTAAAGATCCACCACTTCATCAGGAAGAGATGTAATATCAAAATATGTAGTTGATAACGTATAAATTTTCCCTTCTGCTGGATCATTTTCCGCTGCAAAAGATGTCACTGTGCTACTTAAACACATTCCTGCAGCTAAACCAGTTACTAAAATACCTTTTAATGTTTTCTTCATTTTTTTCCCTCTTTCTACTTAGAATTATTTTTACCGACTACTTGATTCCTAAATGAATATCACCCCCCTAAAATCGATAATCTAGAAGCTTCTATTTGATATCTAAGGTTTACCCTTTGTGATACCCTTGGGTTATGCGTAGACAAAATAATAGTTTTTCCTTCTTTTACTTTGTCATCAAAAAGATTTAAAACTTTTTCCTCCATAAAAAGATCCAAATCATTAGTAGGTTCATCTGCTATAAGTATTTGAGTATCTCTAATCATTGCAATTGCAATCATCAAACGACGTTTTTGTCCACCACTTAAATTATATGGATATACCCTTCTTTTATCTTGCAAATGTAGTATCTCTAGATAATATTCCATTTCTTCTTTTATTTTTTCTTTGCACAATTTTCGATTTCTTGCTGCAAACATTAAATTTTCTTCTATTGTGAAGAATTCAATGTATCTATAATCTTGAAAGATATAGCTAATGCTTTTTTTTCGGATTGATAAAAAATCTTTTTCGGATTTAACATTTTTCCCAAAATAAAAGATGTCCCCTTCTGTTGGACTTATTAAACCACCTATTAAATATAGCAATGTACTTTTCCCTATTCCTGACACACCTTCAATTGAAATATAATCTCCTGCATTTATTTTCATATCCAATTTTTTTATTGGGCAACAGTCACTTTTTTTAAATTTTTTGCTTACTTTTTTCAATTCACATATTACTTCTCCCATTGTTTCTTTTCACCTCATCCACTTCTTTTTATCCGTTATATATCGAAAATAATTCTTGGGGGTCTTGTTTTAATATTCGAATCAAAGGAAGTATACATGCCATAATACTCACAACAAATGCAAAGCCAATTCCCAAACTCAAAGCGAAAATATATTCATTTATTCCTATTACTGAAATTGGAAAATCAAAAAAATCCTTCAACCTATTAACCAACGGTTTTATACATAATAGAGCTGTTCCACCAGCAATGCCACCATATAAGATAACTAAAATAGAAATTTCACCAACTATAGAAATACATATTTCTTTTCTGCTCATTCCAAGCGAAATTAAATATCCAAGTTCCCTTTTTCTATTCTGGATTATTGCTGTATATCGATTAAAGAGTGCTATTATAAGAATGATGCTCATAGCAACGATTAAAATTCCTACTATTTGTCCCCATCCTAATAATTGATTCTTTACATAAGACAAAGCCTCTGATTTAGAAATCGCAGTCAATTCAGGATTATTCATATTAAAATTTTGAACATAATCGTCAATATTTACTCCTTCTTTCATTCTTAACAATACCGATGAGACTTTTTTGTCAACATCATTTTGAAAAAAACTGTTCTCTGTAAGTCTTCTTGCCTCTTCAATATCCATAAAAATACTTTGATCCAATCCACTTCCTGTAAAATATAGGGTTCCCACTATTTTGTATGTTTTTCCAAGAATAGACATTCTTTGTCCAATCACGGATGTTATATCTCCGCCTATGATAATTTCATCATCTGCTAAAATATCAAACTCTTGCATTTCCAGCCATGGCTTTATGATAAAATCGGTTGCTTGATCAAATCCTACTACTCGTGCCTCTTCTGTCACCGTACAGCATCCAGCTTTAATGGTATGAGTAAAAAATTGATATGTTTTATCTTCAATTTTATAATCCCCATGTAGAAATTCTAAATCAGAAAGATATATATATTCTTCAGAAGGTTCCGCCGTGTAAAGTGCAGAAGAATAATCAATTTTATCTGTTCTTGGTAAAATAATCACATCAGCACCCAATCTATCATTTGTTAGCTTGATCCCTTCATGCACTTGATAATACGTACATCCTATCAATACCAAAGTAAATACTGCTATCCCCAAGATTGTACCAGTAAGAATAGTATCTTTTTTCTTTCTAAAAATATTGGATAAAACTAATTTTATCATTACACTCTATTCCCCTTTTCTTTTGTAAACTGCAAGCATCCTATGATTAAAGATATTCCGCCAGCCATTCTAAAACACCATGCCGTTTTATGACAGTCCATCATAACATTTCTACATGGTCCATCAAAAATCGGTGAATGTAATGTTAAAAGTATTAAAATCACTCCAAACACAATATAAAGCACTTTGAAATTTTTTTTATTCAAAAATTGCTCTACAATCACTGCTACAAAAAGTACACTTACCAATATTCCCATTTTCATCATATAGTGACATGACATATACGCCATATTCCCATTAGATAACTCCAGAAAATCACTACACACTGGAAAAACTGTGAAACCACTCACCATAGCCAAAATCACCATACAATTTAACATTACTCGCACTTTTTTCTTCATCTCTTTTTTCTCCTTGTTTTTAATTATATCCTATCATAAATGAATCTATTTCTATTACTAATGTAAAAAATGCGATAATTGATGTAATTTTTCCGCAAAATTGCAAACAGCCTTTGTAATTTAATAGATATCAAATCACTTACGATATATAGACCTTATCGACGACAGTGATATTCCCTAACATTCCAGCTCTCACAATGCGAAACATTTGATCCAGAATCTTTGAATCTGTTCCATTTGGGATAGTCAGAAAAAAATTCCAACAGACAGCTTCATGGATGCTACATCGGAAATGCTACTTTTCTTTCTAGGTGTAGAAATCATATCCAATAGCTGTTCACATGAAATAGTATCAGTATCATGAAAATCCACTTTGACGGCATTCCATGATAAGACTGTATTGTTCTTCGGAAGGTATTCTTTTGTCCTCATGGGCAATCCCCCATAAATCTAATAGAGTAAAATTCTCGCATCTATCATTTCCAGCAACATACAATGAAGTAAACTGCTTGCATTCTCTGATAATTATTATGGACTGAGTTTTAGGGCAAAGCAATCTGCCAAATTATTTTGCCATTACTCTTGACGAATGCAATCAAAGTCAGGCATGCGGTTAAATTTTTTCGCTATAAAAGCCGAAAAAAGATTTGATTTTAAATCCTTTTCCGGCTTTTATAATATATACTGTCTTTATTTTCACATGAATAGTACAGGAGGTAACCCATTTTCAGGCATCAAAAATGCAAAATATACAAATATCGCTAAGAACATTGTTATAAATACAAATAGTATTTTTACAAAAAAATGTACATTATATTCCTTTTTTAACAACATCAAATTAAAATATAATGAATAAATAATAAGAAATACATCAATCAGAAAATTGATTCGGATTACGCTTATGCTATTTACAAACCCCAATGTAAAAAATATTAAAATAAATAATGCATAATTGATCAATAATTTCTGTATAATTTTTTTTAAAGATAATTTTTTTCTCTCTTTCATTTAATTTTCTCCTTATCCAAAATCTCAGTTGCTCTTCTTATTTCATCGATATCCTCTTTCAATCTTTTCCAATCAGCGACATATAAAATACCTGTAATTATACTACTTATTATTATATATGAGAATATCCCCAATATAATTCGTTCATTCCAATGATATATTATCGCCATAGGTAACTGACCTAGTGTCAAAAGTATTATATAACCTAACATCTGCCATTTTTCTCGTAAAATCAATCTTTTGGAAAGATAATTAGCTATTTCCACAAAAAAAGCTAACCATGCAAATGCACAAATTTGAATAATCGTCGCACATAATTCATTTTTATAATCCTTAACTAATGCCGGTAAAACTGTATAAAATTCTCCCGTATTTATACGTAAAGATAATATTAAAGAAAATATAGTGTGGAGAATAAATCCCCATAAAATCCCTTTTATAGCACATTTCATAATCTTCATATTCATAAACACCTCATATTTTTAATTTTCTTTTTATTGCAGGTATATATCTCCTTGAAACATAAGTTGTTACTCCTTTAGACAGAATAATACTTACTTTTCCAGTAATACTTAAATCGATTTTTGAAATTTTATTTACACTTATTATTTCTGAATTTGATATTCTTACAAAGTTCATATCGTATAATAATCCTTCTAGTTCATATAATCTATATCGTATAGAATACTCATCATAATCAGTTTGAACATATACTTTTTGACGGCAAGCATATATTCTTAAAATATCATCTATATCAATTAAAAATGCCGCACCACCTTTATACCCTGTTAACTTTCTTAGTTTTTTACTGTATTTTTCTATCATATCCCGTAACTCTATTATGTCCTTATCCTTATTAGGAGTTACAATTATTATTTCTGTATCCTTTTTTGTACTATCTACTTTTATATCAATTCGCACCATTTCAACTCCTTTATGTCATATCTATCCCAATAAAAAATCCACTCAAGGAACAACTCTATTATTAGGTAATTCTATTTTAGATCACTTGTAAAAAAAAATCTAGACTTTCTATATATGTGGTATGGTTTATTCTATAATTGGTTTCTCTAGTTTCTTAAATCTAGTAAAGCGAGTACTTCAATGATATAATCCTTATCAAGAACAGGCATCATAGCTATTAAAAGTAAGCACCTAACAGGGTGGATGGCATCCACCGAATATTTATTCTATAATGATTGATAGGAAGTGCTAGAAATGCTAACATTTCACTCTATTTTCAAAAGGAGATTAATCATTATAAATAAACGAGTTTGTAAAGAAGATCAAATAAAACTTATTATGAAATGCCGTCAAAGAGGTCTTTCAGCTTACCAATGGTGCCAACAGAACAGCATCTATCCTGAGATATTCTACAATTGGGTAAGCAAACTTAAGAAAAGCGGATATTCATTTCCGGATCACGCAACTCAATCGGAGATAAATCTGTCAATTCAAGGAGTCGTAAAATTTGTTTTGTGGGACACTCCAACTATGCGTTTACTCATTATCTTATGAATACAACAACACAACATTTACAAAAACACCAATGGCAAGAATAGGAAGCACTCAGGAGGTTTCAATTGATTTCACCACTTCTTTAGATAAACTTGGATGATACAAAACGCATTCAACTCCGAAAAAATTGCCGAGGAAAACAACATTTCTGTCCGTTCTATTTATCGTTATGAAAAGGCGTTTTCCGAAAGACAGTTCACAGGATTGAAACCAGCTAATCGAGAAAAGCACCTGTCGCAAAAACTTCCTGTGGAAACAGGCAATTCAGCTTCGCAAAGAAGTTCCAGATAGGTCAATTTCTCAGATCAGCTACATACTAGTACAACGAATACTAAGTAACCATCATATTGACTTGCATATGGACAATTATTCTACGTCAATATAGCAGAAACTTAGTATTCATTGTACTAGAAGCTGAAGGGCATGTAGCATCTAGCGTTTTAAAATGTTCTACTTTGAAACGCCATATATGCAAGGTCGGTTATGGTCAGAAGCAAATGCAGATGTATCAGAGTTAGTGTTAGTGATTTCCATACGCTGGACAGGTGATGGATTTCACCCCGGATTATTCAAATGATTGCCTACTTACCTTTCTCTTCTAAAATTTGTTTTACTATATCCTGATAATCCTTATACATTTCCTTTTCTAGCTTGCCTGGAGATATTAGACAATGTGCAGACCAAACAGATAATGTACTAAACACAAGTATGAACAACATTAAACTAGCAAAAAAAGCAACAAAATTTTCATTTTTGTCTATTCTTAGGTTTTGGTTGTAGCAAAAAGTTATTGCCGTAGAGATAATACTAGACGCTAAAGCAGTTGAAATAATATTACTAACTTCTCCATATCTGCTCTTATCTCTTTTCCGAACTTCTAAATATTTTATAAACTCTTCCAATTGCTCTATTGTATAAACTTCATACTTATCTCTAATCATTTTTTGCCATTCATGGTAGTTATGCGGTACTTTTTTGTCTTGCTTATATCTCTTCCATTCTCTTCGGTTTAGTTTAATTCCACACAAACATTTATATATATACAATTCTCTTTTTTTATCAAATGCATAGCTATCTTTTCCTATTTTTTCAATACAGTTTTTACGATTTTCCCTAATCATCTCTTTTAGTTCCTCACATTCTTAATATTATATTCTCTTTTTGTCATCAAATAACATATAAGATATCTGGCAGATTGTTATAACCCTGGTATCCATCCGCTTCCAGATATCCGCTGAACCCCTGCAGGAAAGATGCAGCATGGAACTTTGCCCTTGTCTCTGTGTAATGATAAAGCAGGATTGGGGGAAGTTCATCTTCTCCACTGCGGAAGAGCCACATCCAGGAATCTGTTTCCGGATTACGCTCCGGCTCATTCAGCACCTGAACCCGTGTTTCATCTGCCATCAGATATCTACGCATCAGTAACTGACGGTGAAAATAATCATAGACATGACAGAGATAATTCTCGGCACAGTAAATGATCCCGTTAGCCAGTGTAGCCCGGCTTAAGGGGACACCCAGCTGTTTCCAGTCTGCTTCCTGCCGCTTTAATGGCAGACCATTCTGATACTTCTGGTGCATCGCCCATGCAACAACGGATTCGGAGGCATAACTTTCTGGAAAGCATGCACTATTGCATTGGAATACTCACCTCTATAAATATTTTTCTTCTTCTAATTTCTCATATAATTGACAAAATTCTGTAATACTTAATTGCTGTTGACTATCAGATAACGCCTTTTCTGGAGTTGGATGTACTTCTACCATCAGTTCATCAGCTCCCGCTGCTATAGCAGCGCACGCCATTGGTAATATAATATCTTTCCTTCCTAGAGAATGGCTTAAATCAACCACAACAGGATACGATATTACTTGTTTTAATAGAGCTACACAAGACAAATCTAATGTATTGCGCGTAGCACCTTCCATCGTTCTAATTCCACGTTCACATAACCAAATATTATTATTTCCATTAACATTAATATACTCAGATGCTTCAATGAACTCTTCAAAAGTCGCTGACAAGCCTCTCTTCAACAAAATAGTATTATCCACTTTTCCTAACTCTTTTAACAACGTGTAATTATACATGTTTCTACTCCCCACTTGCAATATATCTTGTCTTTCATAAAATCAATGTCTCTTACATCCATAATCTCAGAGACAGATAACAAATTATATTTTTGAGCAACTTCATGTATAATCTCAATTCCCTCTTTTCCCATTCCTTGAAAAGATTTTGGTGATGTTCTCGGTTTATAAGCTCCTGCGCGCAAATAACGTATTTGATAAAAAGAGAGTATCTTTCCAATTTTTTCCATTTGCTCGTAAGATTCCACAGCGCATGGACCAATGATTAGTTCTACCTTTTTAGGACTCATAAACAACACCCTCATTGTTTATAAATTTTTGAATTTCATCTTCTAGCTTCTGATAGAAAATTCCAATGTGAAGTCCGTCCATTAAAGCATGATGGGCTTGTACATTTACAGGCATTAAAATCCTATTTTCCTGTTTATAATATTTTCCCCATGCAACTCTAGGTATTGAATCAGTCGGGGATATAGATACTGGATGAAGTATATGTGTAAAAGATACCCACGGGACGCAAGAAATAAATATCAAATCATTTCGCTCTTCCTCATGATCCAGATTTATATTCCCCATCAATTTATTTGATTCGGAAATAGCACATTCATAAAATGTATTAAAATCAAGTGTAAATGGCACTGTGCAAAAATTAAACGCATCCTCTTGAACCTTTAAAATGTATGACGGATGTACTATGTCATATTCAACTATTTGATTATTCTCAAAACGATATTTGAACTCTTTAATCGTATTACATACCTTCGAGACCAAATACATAAATACTTTAAAAAAAGAATACTTCTCTTGTTTACAATATATAACAATGTGACTTATCCCGTAACAGTAAAGGAAACGGATTGGGATTAGCTATTGTAAAAGAACTCGTCCAAAAACTTAATGGTTCTATTACTTTAGAAAGTGTTCCTAATGTGTATACAAAATTCCTGTTATCTTTTCCTCCTCCCATTTTTAAATATAAAGCAAATATCATCTTTAATTTTCCTTCCCTCCCTTCCAAAATAGTATTAAAGAATTGCAGCTTTCCTAACACTGCTGTTTATTTCCTTATACTAATTAGACACATGATTTCAGAAAAATATTACACAAAAGGCAAATTTATTTTTACTTAAAACTTTGTTTTGCTATCCGTGTGAAGAAAAAAGCACTATCGTATTTACGATAATGCCTTTTCAATCCGTTCCATAGCCTGATCCTTTGATGTGACAATAAAGTCCTGATAATCTGCTTTTTCTCAGACGGTATTCAATATCAACCAATTTTGAAATACTCTTATCAAAAACTCCCTCTTTTACATAGGTTCTGTTAAAAAAGGTACTTTCATAAGCAACTCTGCTGTTTCCAAATCCTCTTTAGCTGATTGGAAACTGTATTTTGATAAATCAATCATGCTGCCTTCCATAAAACAATGCCCTCCCTATTCACATTCTTATAAAACGGAGTGACTTTCTCCCATTTTTTTAAACTGCATAATCAATATCAATAACAGAAAATACCTTATCATATTTTAAGTTTAAATCTACAACCAGATCTGACAGCTTATCTTCTGTACTTTCATTCAGATTTCCATTTAACAATAAAGCAACGTCTACATCGGATTAAGACGTATTCGTTCCTCTTGCATCAGAAACATCCGGAAACAAAATACTCTATCTAAAATTGTATTATACTGTTTTACTTCCATGTTACACTTTTATCTACTAGACTACTTTCCAATCAATCATTTCAAGCACTCTCTAGGATTTCAAATGATATATTTTTGATGTAAATTCTCACTTTCAATTTTAAATCCCCTTATAAATTAAGGTTTTTTCAAATATGTTTGTCTGCTGCCGTGGCAAATAAACAGTATTTTTATCATCGTCTTATATCTCCATATAAGTCTTGTATTTCTTCTCAAATGCCCAATATTGCAGGGTTTTTCAGCATTTTCATGTTTCTTTGTTTTCGGGATATCTTCTCAAATCTTCCCGTATTTTCTCATGCTTTTTCCTGCAATATTGGTAAATCCGTTGGTAAATAAATGCTCCGTACCAACGGGGTGTTTTAGGCTTCTGCTACTCGAAGCAGCTCTGCCTGTGCGTCATCGAACTGCACATGGGTGTAGACGTTCAGCGTCACGCTGATGTCCGAATGACCCATGATATACTGCAATGTCTTAGGGTTCATTCCGGATTTCGCCATATTGGAACAGAAGGTGTGTCTGCATACATGAGGGGTTACTTTGGGCATCTGGATGCGGTAGATCTTGTTGTACTTCTCGACAATGTGCTGCAGGTATTTCTCCCAATGCAGTGCGACCATCGGCCTGTCATTCTTGTCCAGGAACAGGAAGCCGGCATATCCATCCACCATCGGCTCCACTTTCGGTGCCACACGGTTGGCAAGAATACGGCGGAAACACGCCACCACTTCCTCACTCATCGGCACATAGCGGATACCGCTTTCCGTCTTGGGGTCCTGGATCACATACTGCATCTGCGATGTTCTCTGCAGCTGATGGTCAACCTTGATGCGCTTCTGATCGAACTCGATATCAGAAATGGTCAACCCACAGAACTCAGAGATTCGCAGCCCCGTGTTAAAGAGAATGAAGATCGCATCGTAGTACCGGCAGAAGTGCTTATCTTCTTTGATAAATTTCAGAAGTTCACGCTCCTGCTTTCGGGTAATTGCTTCTCTGGTGACAGAATCATTCACGATCACCGATGCCAGTTCAAATCCAAATGGATTCTTACGGATCAGGTCATCATCCACCGCCAACTGAAAAGCAGGTCTCAGAACACCTCTGATGGAGTGAATGGAGCTGTACCCTCTGCCATCCACCTGCTGAAGCTTGATCAGCCACGCCTTTGCATCAGACAGGCGAACCTTGTCAATGCGCAGCTTTCCAAACGCTTCTTTGTTCAGGATATTGATCACGGTCTTATATCCTGCACGGGTGTTGTGGCTCACTCCGGTTTTCAAAGACACATACTTTTCTACCAGTTCAACTACCGTATAATTACCACCATTGGTAACGATGTGGTCAAACAGATCTGCCTGAATCTGTTTTTCCTTCTCTCTCAGCGAAAGCTCTCGCTTCTTGCCCTTGGGTGTCGGATCGTTCTTGTCCAAGCGCCAACTGTATACATTCTTCTCCTTGCCGTCCTCGTCAATATATCGGTAACGATACCTCCCATCTGTACGCTGGTATTCGCCTTCACGCAAAATCCGGTTACGATTGTCTCGTCTTTTTTCGCTCATGGAATCTCTCCTTTCAAGAAAGGAGAGCCAGACTTGCGATGACATTATATCACAAATCTGGCTCTCAGTATAGTTGTATCATTGGAAAACGGCAGTTCTGCCGTATTATTTTTTTATAATTACACTGCGGTGGCCTGATCCAGATACCGTTCAAACTTCTCCCGCTTGATCAGCGCCCGATTTCCGTTCATAACATAGAAATCTTCGTGCGGGTTCTGGTCGATCAACATCCGCAGTTTACCTTCACCGATGTGATAGTAGCCAGCTGCTTCCTCAATGGTCAGCGTGTATCTGCGCCACACCGGAATGTCAAAATAGTTCTTCTCACTTGCATTGCTCTTGCTATTCGCCATAGGCAGTTACCTCCATAAATCAATTCGTTGCACAGGGACGGGTTGTTCCAAACCCTGTGTTTTTCTGTGTTGCTTTCATTTCAATACCTCCAAAAGCCGGGCAAGGGGAACCGGAAACAGAAACCGGAAACTGACTTCTAAAAATCAGATTTCTCCTTGCGGCAGTTGTCTTAGCTATTTTGATTTTTCTTGAATTTCTTTGTTGCTTTCGTTTCCAGAGAAGAAAAAGCCCTGCGGAACAAGGCTTTTCCCGGAAACCGATATGGCAACGGATTGGATATGAAACAGGAAACCAGTCTCCTTTCTTAAAACGGCAGTTCCATCTGGCTGCATTCTTCCTCGGTCAGTTCACGGAAGCCATCCAAGGGGCTTGTCCCTGTTTCCACCGTTTCGTTTCCACGCATCCAGCCTCTTTGCTTGCCGTACTTCTTATAGCTTCTGGGATTGGGGTAAGGAATCCAGCCCGTCACAGATTGGTTCATAATCTCGTTGATCTCCCGTATCTCCCACGATTTTGGCTCGTCAAAGCGTCCCAGCGCTTCGTGATGGAGAAGTTTGGAACATACCATATCTCCATCAAAATCATCCAGAAACGCCTGTATCACGCCCACCTTGGTATCCTCCGGCATGAACTGTTTTTGCAGCAGCACCAGCTGTTCGTTCATCTCTTTGGACAGTTTCAGCTGCACCTTTCCCCGTCGGTAAAGGGTCATGGCTTCCGCCCACAGCTGATCCATATACTGCCGGGATGCTACTTCATCTTCCAGAATGTGTACCTCTGCCTGTTCGGGATGTACCATGACGGGCAAAAAGCGGCGGTTGCCGCTGCGGTCAAGAGGTAGAAAATCCAACGCATTGGAAGTGCCGCCGAACACGCATTGCCGCAGCCTGTCCTCCGGTTCGGTAGCATAGGGGACTTTGTAAGTCTCCTTAGAACGACTTAGAAAAGATTTGATATCCTCTATGCTCCGGGCATTGGCTGTGGCGATCATCTCCGACATTTCTATGATCCAGTGTCCCTGCATCTTGCGGAACACATTATCGTCATCGATCTTCTTCAGGTCATCGGAGAACCATTCATCCTTGCAGGCCAGAAAACGGAAGAAGGTAGATTTCCCGGCTCCTTGTCCGCCTACCAGACAGAGCATCAGTTCAAACTTGCAGCCCGGTCTGAATACCCGGTGAATGGCTCCCAGCAGAAACAGCCGCATGACTTCGGTACCATACGCACAGATTTCTGCACCCAGGAAGTGATGAAGCACATAGGGGATGCGCTCTGTGCCATCCCATTCCAGGCTGTTCAGATACTCCCGAATCGGGTGGTATTGATTCTGGTGCGCAACCACCGTCAGCGCCCTGCGGATGCGGTTTTCGTTGTTCAGCCCGTATCGTTTTTCCAGATACAGCATGAGGTAGTTGAAATCCGTGTCGCTCATGGCAGAGGTGGTGCGTTCCCACCACAGGGGTTTGCAGATGTCAATGCGTCCGGTGAGAATGTTATAGCCGATAGCTCCATGCAGTACCGGGTCGGACTGAAATACCTGATACACATTCTGCATGGTGTTCTTCACCTGCCCTTTGTCATTCACCTCCAGAAGGTCCCTGACTTCCTCCGGGGTCTGGCAGAGCCGGTTCTCTGCCAACATCTTCAAGTTCTCTCTCAGTTCCGGTGCCAAGCTCTGATAATCGCCGTTCAAGTTTCATCACTTCCTTTCCGTAATCATTGATAAGTGCCGCACGCTCCTCGATGGAATCGTACAGTAGCACATCCAGTAAATACTCGATGTGGACTTTCTTTTGCATGGCTTCCACGAACAATGGATGCCATGTTTCATCCTCCGGTTTCGGGGCGTATGCCCGTTCCCAATGCCGGAGCAGATGAAAATAATCTGATAATACCTGGAAGCATCTGGATTCCAGATCCCGGTACATTTGCTCCTCTGATTTTTCTCTGATAGGCTTTTTTACCATTTCCTTTCTTTTCTGATTTGTGTAGGGAATTTGAAAGTCCGCAGCCAGTTTTTCGGCGGCGGACTTTGCATCTAACCCATATAGCTGTGCTGTAAAATCAATCACATCTCCATCGGCACCGCAGCCGAAGCAATGGAACCGCTTGTCCACTTTCATGCTCGGCGTCCGATCCTTGTGAAAAGGGCAGTTGGCTTTTCCTGCCCGGTTGACACGGATGCCGTAATTTTCTGCTGCCTGTCGGGTGGTAACGGTCTGCTTGACCGCTTCAAATACATTCATCGCATCCTCCTTTCGAGGAACAACAAAGGCACCCGACATTTTCGCAGAGAAAACGGCAAGTGCCTGTTAGAGTTCCATATTCTGTTTTTTGAGCTGCGGAGACTTCTGCTCCTGTTTCTGTTTTTCCTGCTCCTGATAGAACCTGATCTGTTCGGACGGGGAGTGCTTCGGTTCAGGCTTTTTCTGAACCTCGGACTGTTCCGGTGTGAGGACTCTACCGACCCAGTATCGAATATCTTTCATCCGCTGTAGTTCCTCTTTGACGGTAGCAAGCTGTCCGGCAAGCTCGGTGTGAGTTGCTTTCAGCTTGTCATACTCGGTTTGCAGAGCATCCAGATTTACATTCAAATCAACACCGTGCTTTTTCAGAGTGCGATACGCCTTGTTGTATGAAGTCAGCTCGTCCTTATGCTTTTCAGCAAAGGCAGCTTGTCTTGTTTTCCAACCGATTTTAATATATTTGTCATGGACTGCCTTATGGGTCTGGCAGTCTGCCACGGCGTTCTGAATGCCGGTAATGACTTTCATACGGGCAGATGCCTTCTTCATATCGGCACTGATGGCTCTGGCTTTTTCGTTCACGCCTTGCAGGGCGGTGTCCAAATCTTCCAGAGTAAAAAGCGCATGCTCCTTCAAATAAACCACAGCCTTGGAGACAGCTTTCAGATCATCAGCTGCGCCTTTCTGCTGCCCATATCTCGACCATTCGCTGCGTTCTGCCTTTCGCAGATTCATATAATCACGGAGCAGATTGGAAAGATCAGGCGAAACATTTTTCTTTTCCGCTTCCATTTCCGCAAAGGCTTCCTTGGTGGCTTCCAGAATGTACGCAATCCAGTTTCGCAGATTTTTGATGGTGCTGCGGATGGCGTTCATCATGCGGTTGGCAGCCTTAATATCTCGATTGAGATTGCCGATGTTGGTTTCAATGCCCTTGCGTTCCAGAGCAGACACGGCGGCTCCCATGTGTACTGTCGGGATCACATCAACGCCCTGCCGTTCATAGGAACGCATATCCACACGTTCGGCACTTCCGGAAAGCTCCAGATATTTATTCTGAATAACTTCCCATCCGTGTCTCCATTCTTCGGCGTGATACTGTTCGTTCCAGTCAACGGTATTTTCCTTGTGGCTTTTCCATCTGCCGGATGGGAGTTTGATGCGCTCGCCGTTCTCGTCAAGGTCATAAACCTTTCGGGTCTTGGGCATCCACTTTCCGTTTTGGTCAATGGCTCGCATGGTCAGCATAATATGACAATGGGGATTGTTCCCCGGCGGGTCGGGGTCATGGATTGCAAAATCGCAACACATTCCCTTTGACACAAAATGCTCTCGGCAGTATTCCTGCATCATCTGCGGACACATTTCAAGCGGCACTTCTCTCGGCAAGGCAAGAACAAAACGCCTTGCGAGCTGTGAGTTCCATTGCTTCTCCACTTCCTCGGCAGAGTTCCAGAGCGTTGCTCGGTCTGCATATTCAGGTGGGGCATTGGTCGGCAACATGATTTCTGTGTAGACAACTTCGGGTTGTTTTCTTCGGTGGTCTTTGGATTTCTGGTCATACTCGGAAAACAATTTTTCTCCGGCTTGGTAAGCGGCTCCGGCAATGGCAGAGCTGCCCTTGCTTCTCTGAACAATTCGTATCTCCAGATGGGGAATCGGCATTTCGTTTGAACCTCCTTTCGATAAAACATCAACTTGTTGCCCAAGAATGATTGCTCCTGCAATCGTTCCTGGGTGGTAAGTCCACAAAGGGGTAGCTGGCAAAGCCAGCGCAGGGGAAGTGTAGCTTCCTCTGGATGATTGGAGTAAAAGACTTTTGCGGAAATCATCAAGCTCCCTGCAAGGGGCTTTTGGCAGAACGCAATCACCATCTTTAGGTGGTGTATAATTGCGCCCTATTCAAGAATAGGGTTTTAGCCCCCGTCCAGCTGCGACCTTTCCTTTCGATTCTCTATCAGCAAATTCAGCTTCTTTTGCACCGCTTCGCTGTGGAAGATGAAAGTCAAAAGCTCCATCACATCATCATCCGTCAACAGTGTCGGCTCCTTTAGGAATGTTTCCAACATACCGGCACGGGTACAGAGCCGATGAGTTCTCTCGCTCCGGGTCAGCTGTTTCAGCTCATGCTGCAACTGCCTCTCTCGGTGCTTGGCTGCGATCAACTTTTTCTCGGCTACATACTTCTGCTGCTTCAATTTTTCCAGCTGTTCATTCGGCAATCGCATCACCCCCGCTTGACCCAAATAATGTCATATCCCAAAGCGTCGGCCAGCTCCACTGCTTCGCCGTAGCGCAGACTCCCTCGCTTTAACTTCCCGGACAAATTGGGAACGCTGCTGCTCCATCCGTACTCGTCTGCCAGATAATCCACTACCTCACTCATGGTCATGCCTGCCCGAACGATGTAGGACTTGATCTCATTTCGATACAATTCAGACTTTTTCTTCTTCATATTCACATTTCCTCCATTCATTTTTGTTCGTGATATGGTATAATTTGCTTGTTAAACAGCAAATGCCGTACAGTGCTTCGTATCAGAAACAGAGAATTTGCTTTCCGCTCAGAATTTCCGTAACGATGCTCTGTCCGTAAGGGGCAGTATCCATCTTTGCTGTTTAATATGGTTTTTTGTAAAATAACGAAAACCCTCATTCTATGCTGCACTGGGTTCGCTGTTGAGTGCATCACCCATTGGTAGCGATAGCAGCACAAAACAAATGGTTTTTTCGCTGATTTCACATGGTTTGAATTTAACCCATGATTTTTGAGTGCCGTTCTGCCCGAATGTCGTTCCTGCCCGGAGATCTTCCCGGCGTTTTCTCCCCGTTGGTACGCTCGTGCTTTTCGCAGTCGTAGCGATACTTCGCTGGGGGACATATCCCATTCGGACGGTCATTCAGTTTTCAAGGTGCATTGGTGATTTACAAGTACAGTTTAGCGAAAAAAGACGCTCTCTCCCGTATGTCCAAAAGGTAGGAAAAGAGCGTAAAAATGCGTGGATTTCCACGCTTATGGAATGGAGATGAAATATGCAACCGAAACTTACTGTTCAAGAAAGATTGAAAGATCTGCGTGTTGTGGATTTTAAGTTAACACTGGAAGAATTGGCAGAGCGCACCGGCCTGTCCCGTTCCGCCCTGGGAAAATATGAATCTGATGAAACCGCAAAAGACATCAGCCCCTTTGCGATCCTGACACTCGCCAAGTTCTACGGAGTGTCCACGGACTATCTGCTGGGTCTGACAGAAAATAAAAATCACCCAAACACAGAGCTGGACGCTCTGCATTTGAGTGACGATGCAATTACTGTATTAACGACCGGGAACTTCAATCACCGGCTGCTTTCTGAAATGATCTGCCACAAAGATTTTCAGCGCATGATGCTGGATGCAGAAATCTATGTTGACCGCATTGCGGATATGCGGATCGCCAACATGAACGCCGCCATGGAAGCTGTCCGGCAGTCTGTGATTAAGAAAAAAGGAAACGATCAGGAGGACTTGTATCTGCGCACATTGGAACTGGCACAGGTGCAGGAAGATGAGTATTTCGGTCATGTAGTCTCCAAGGATTTGACCAGTATCCTCCGTGACATTCGTGATACGCACCGCAAGGACGCAACTACGGCTGACGAGAGCTGCGCTGCTCTGGAAGTTCAGAAGCAATTACAGGATGCCATGGACTATAAGGGCAGCACCGAAGAAAAGAAAGCCCGTCTGTTCCTCGCCAACCTTGGCATTGACTACGATGCACTTACCATGGAGCAGTTTGCAAATCTGATTGAAGTGCTGAAACTGTCCAAGCACATGAACAGTCCGATCAGCCAGCGTGGTAAATGCAGCATGACCCATGGCAAGGGAAAAAGGAAACGGAAATAAAATTGCACTATATGCCGTGGTAATGCTTACTGCAAAATAAGGGGGGAGAAAATGCAAAACATACAGGGAATCAAATTGATTTACGAAACCAGAGAAGAACTGCTTCCCGGTTTTTCGCCGGATTTTCCGTATATCGCTTCTTGTGCCGAGCTGGATAAATATGCCGACCCCTTTGTTCCTTGGCATTGGCACAATGCTGTTGAGCTGTTTTACATGGAAAAAGGAAGTCTGGAGTACGAAACACCAAGTGGCAAGATCGTTTTTTCAGAGGGCAGCGGCGGATTGGTCAATTCTAATGTGCTGCACAAAACCCGCATCTTGGCGTATCCGAAAATCACAACTCAGAAGTTACATATTTTTGATCCAGCCTTTCTTTCCGGGCAGTCCGGTGGCAGAATCGAACAGACTTACTTCCTGCCTATGATCGCTGATCCTCTGTTTGAGGTGCTGCCACTTTCTCCCGAAATACCGGAACAGGCGGAGATAATAGGTTTGATTCAGAACGCCTTTTCATATAACGAACAGGAAGTGGGCTATGAAATCACGTTGCAGCGTTCTTTACTGGATATATGGCTGAGACTTTATCGACTGTATCGTGAAAAAGAATCTCCCCATTACAGAAAATCCCGTAATGTGGATGCTGCCAAGCGGATGATTCTTTATATTCGTGAACACATAACGGATTCCATTACAGTTAAGGATCTGGCTGAATCGGTCTTTCTCAGCGAACGAGAGTGTTACCGCATTTTCCGGGAATGTCTGCATACCACACCTACCAATTATATTATCAGTTGCCGATTACAGGAGGCTTGCAGGCTGCTCACCGGAAGCTCCGCATCCATTACAGAAATAGCCTATTCCTGCGGCTTTGGTTCCGGCAGTTATTTTAGCAGAATGTTCACTCGTGAAATGGGGTGTACCCCCAACGAATACCGCACAACTTGGCAGAATAGAACAAATAATAGTCGCTAATCTGATATATTTATGCCATTGATGGCAGTATAATCTCCTTAACTCACTTAAGGAGGATTCTGTTATGGCACCTATCTATATTGTTCTGCTGAGCGTGGCTGATATTGTTCTCTATACAGTTCGCAGTTACACCAATAAACTGTTCGCAATGTCCTATGAAGGGAAGCCCTCAATGGCAACGCCCATTTTTTCTACGATTACGGGTTTCTCCGGTTTCCTGTTCACTTGGTTGCTGTCGGGAAAAATGGAGCTGCCTAATATGACTACGCTGCTGTGTGGCATTAGTGCTGGATGCGTTCTGTTCCTGTATGATTTAGGAAACATTCGAGCTGCCAAAACCGGCCCTTATTCCATTCAGTCCATTATTGGTATGTTTGGCTGCGTTATGCTGCCGCTGCTGTTTGAAAGAGTTTTGTGGAATGTCAGCTTATCTGCTTTGCAAATGCTGGGGGTAATCGCAGTGCTTTTCTCATTTGTCTATCTCAACTTGAACAACAAAGAATCCATTGGTGTTCAAAAAGGATTCTATGGTTGGGTAGCGCTGCTTTTCTTTGCAAATGGTATTTACAGCACGATTGTGATCGCACAGCAGCGTTGGACAAATTATGCTCAGCGTACCGAGATGATTGCCGTAGTTTTTTTGACCATGGCTGTTGTATCTGTTCTGTACCTCATTTTTGGTTGCAAGGCAAATATAAAAACTGCGTTCAAACTGAAAAAGAGTAGTTGGTGCTATGCGTTGACCAGTAGCGCAGCTTTGTCTGCGGCAATGAATTTGCTGGTGATCCTGTTGGGTTTTGTCAGCGCATCTGTCCTTTACCCGATTCAGAACAGTGCCATTCTAATTCTGCTGGTATTACTGAGTGCCGTGCATCTTCGGGAAAAGATCAGCAAACTTACAATCGTTGGCATTGTATTTGCTTTGGCGGGTATTGCTGCATTGTGTTCATAAAAACACAAGAGAGGATTAACTATGGAAGAAAAATTATGGCTTAATTGGGCGATTGAGCTTCAAAGTCTTGCTCAGGCTGGCCTGACTTACGGAAAAGATGTTTATGACCGGGAACGCTATGAGCGTATCCGGGAAATCTCCGCAGAAATGATTTCTCACAAATCGGAAATCCCGGTAGAAATCGTAAAGAATTTGTTCTGCAATGAAACTGGCTATCAGACTCCAAAGTTGGACACCCGTGCAGCAATTTTCAATAACGGTAAAATTCTTTTGGTTCGGGAAAACAATGGGAAATGGTCTCTGCCCGGTGGCTGGGTGGATGTAAATGTTTCCGTAAAGGAGAATACCATCAAAGAAGTCAAGGAAGAAGCCGGAGTCGATGTGAACGCAGACCAAATTATTGCAGTGCAGGATCGCAATAAGCATAATACGCCTCAGTATGCCTATGGAGTATGCAAGATTTTCGTTCTCTGCTCGCTGATCGGAGGGCAGTTTGAAGCCAACTCTGAAACTACCGGCTTTGATTGGTTCTCATTGGACGATTTACCGGAACTGGCAGAAGAAAAAAACAATCATGCACAGATTGAAATGTGTTTCGATGCATACAGAACCCCTAACTGGCAGGTTCAATTTGATTAAGGGAGGGATATATGAAGTATAAAGAAATCGTATTTGATGTAGATGGAACACTGATTGACACGGAATATGCTGTGCTGCATTCTCTGCAAGAAACCGTATTCCGCTTTACAGGGAACACTCCGGATTTGGATGCCCTTACATTTGCTCTGGGAATTACCGGAAAAGACGCTTTAGTTCGTTTGCAGATTGAGGATGTCGATTGTGCTCTGACATTCTGGGAACAAACATTGAATACCTACAAGGATACTGTCCAAGTGTTTGATGGCATTGAAATGTTGCTGCGTGATCTAACCACCAAAGGACTTCGTCTGGGCATCGTTACCTCCAAAACAAGGGAGGAATACGAAACAGATTTCGCCCGCTTTGATATTGAGCGGTATTTCACAACGATTATCTGTGCTGATGATACTGCAAAGCATAAACCAAATCCTGATCCGCTGGTGAAATATATGGAAAAGTCCGGATGCCGTAGAACCGACATTCTTTATATTGGTGACAGCATCTATGACAGGCGGTGTGCAGAAGCTGCTCACTGCGACTTTGCGTTGGCTCTGTGGGGAGCCAAAAGAGGAATGGACGATGTGCGTGCGTTTGCTGCACCCGGTGATATTCTACATAGTCTTATATAAGCAAAATAACCCCGACTGACACTCTGTTTGAGCATCAGCCGGGGCTGTTTATTGAAAAAATTCTTTTACGTCTCGTCCATGACTTCCAACATCATCCTGGCACCCAGCTTGAAGCCATTCTGGAATATCAGGCAATCTGTGATGGTTTGATACTCTCGCACACAATCCGTGTATTTCTCAAACAACTCCTTCTGCTCGTCCGTCATGGTAGCTTTGAGCTTTTCTTCATTCCTGCAAATCAGCTCCTGCAGCTTCTTGTACTCCTTGCAGGAAGATGTATCATACTCGGTAGGCTCGATGTTGCCGTACCAAAATTCTTCCAGAAGTCTCATGCCAAATCCTCCCCATAGATCATTTCACGGAGGATGATTTCCTCAGCACGGTTGCGGAGGCTGTTCATGGCTCCAACCCATGCCATCTGGTCAGTTGCTTTCAGCTCTTCGTTCACGCCCTCAGCGGCTTTCATCTGCTCGATAATCAGGGACAAACGCTCCTGCGCTTGTTCGTTCAGATCTGCGAGGTATGTCCAGAGCTGACCACTGAGGATCAGATCGTTAAAGAGGATCGGGCGCTGCTCTTTGAGGTAGTCCCGGTGCATCCGTCCCCATTTACCAATGGGACGCTGTTCCTCAGAGGACAAGGTAAGAACCGGAATATAATAATCGCCAATGCGTTCATACCAAAGGCCATTGTTCTCATCATAAATGTGTTTCTTCATCTCAGTCATAGTATTGATCTCCTTATTCTGGTATTAGAATCCGCAAGTCTGACTCTCCAGAAATATTGGTAAATCTTTGGTAAATTTGAGATTGAAACACAAAAAACGCTTAAAAACGGGGCTTATGAGACGATTTGAGACTTTTCATCATGCCCGGTAAATCCTGCCGTGGCAAATAAATAGTACCTTTATTTTCTCCATTTTATCTCCTCATATCCTCTCAAAGCCTT
>OGZS01000438.1_pt1 | contig 23703 bp, 28 predicted proteins | sample 1576901 | NCBI WGS metagenome assembly OGZS01 (sample SAMEA3541563, study PRJEB24748) | human gut metagenome | biome: human gut; feature: human-associated habitat; material: faeces | place: China | collected 2012 | reverse complement strand
AGCAGGGCTATGCCCGCAAATGTAAAACCACCGGCTTAGCCGGTGGATATTTATTGCTTTGAATAGTGCTGAAACTTAGTATTTATACTATTTTAGAACTACTTATGGCAATTATTTGATGTTTTCGTTATCGTTATTTGTATCCTCTTTCGTTTCAGCTATTTTAGAAGTGTTTTCTTTGATAGCTTTAATTATTTGATCTGTTTTGATCCAAAAGATTATTATAGGTATAATCCAAAATATAAATCCAATCATCGTTACCCCTCCTCTTACATTTTTATAATACCATAATTTTATAAAAAATAAAAAAACGTTGATAAAATAATGCTTTTTTTTGATATCATATAAATGAGGTAGGAGTTATAAATCAATTGCTTTTGCTGGCATAATCTTATATAAGGAGAGGTATATATTATGAAAAAATCTATAAAGTTGTTTCTTTGTCTAACTTTAATATTTGTTTGTGCGTTCATGTTTCCTGTTGGAGTTAATGGTGCATCAGATTCTTCAAGTGAAGCTGTTTTATACGAGGCTGAATTCAGCCTGTCTAATCCAAATGAACAGACTAAAACGTTTAAAAATGGAGATAAAACAATTTGTTTAAAAATGGGTGAAGATTTGTCTTTAAAAACAAGAGAAACAATTCCAATCGGCTCATTTAACAGGTACTTTACTTATGATGATGGTATAATTACAATGAAAGCAAGGTATACTGGTTCGGTAAATCCATACAATTCTTTCATAACTGAAGTAAGTGATGGTAGATATAATTCTTTGGCTGGGACAACATTTATACGTGACAGGTATAGTTGGGGAAGCCTCAGTTATGCTCCATCTAATGCTTATGGTAAATATGAGGTTGATTACACTTTACCGGTAATAGGAGGAACTAAGACACACACATTAATGGTAAGTATCAAACCAACTTTTTCTGGTGGTGTTGTCAAAGTTACATTGGGATCTAATATTTAAATTTGTAGTTTATAAATTACATACACTATACTAGCACATAGCAATCTGATTTTAACTTAATAAAAAGGCTTTAAGTGTTTTGAATCATTAAGTTTCATTTAAAATTAAATTGATATGGATAAGGATTGAGACCTATAGTCTAAAGGTGTTAATCCTTTTCTTTTTAAATTTTTTTCTTTCGTAGTTGTGATAACGAATATATTATCCTATAGCTGCTTATAAATCATATGATTTATTTAGAGCTAAAAATGTAAATAATCATTTAAAAGAACAATTGTACTGAGAAAGTCTGCGTTATGAACAGGTACAGTGTTTAACCGGACTAATTACAGAAGTAAAGAATAGATGCAATAAAATTTGAAAAAATATTGAAATATTATTCAAAAAAAATGTAGAATAGAATTGTACTGTAGGAAGGCGTGGGTAATGCTCTAATCCAAATATTCCATCTGTGGGGAGTGATGAACTATATGTTCGTTACTCTTGTTTTGTAATAATTTAATTTGAAATTGTTGTATTGTGTCGCTCCGCGCGGATTATATGTATTTAGCGTGTATCAGATGTTTATCATTCAATTTTAAATTTGATTGATTTTATTTAAAGGCTTATTTCTATATTTTTTGTTCTGTGAACTGTATAATATATATTTATCTTACTTTGAGTTAAAAAATATATGGATATAGTATTTTTTTGTTGTGTTTTTTGATTTTATAAGCTGATATACTAATAATAAGGTGAAAGAAATGGTATTAGAATTAATATTGAAACAACTGAGCTTCAGATAGCTGTTGTAAGGCTCGCTAGAGGTGTTTCTAGAAAAATCAATATCAACAGCAAGCCTTATCATTTTATTTGTCCGGAATACGAGAAAATCAGTATAGGTGATTGGGTTGTTGTTGAAGTAAAAAGGAAGACTCATAATAAAAATATTGAGCATGATTTCGGGGTAGGCCGTGTTGATGAGATCATGACATGGACGGATAAAGAAATATTGACATTCAGGCCCAATTCATTTGTGGTATGCAAATTAGAAGAATCAGATAAATTTGAAAAAAGATGTATAAACATTAACAATAAGAAAAAATCTTTGTGGGCTAGGTATAATGCTGTTGATTGTAAGATAAATCCAGATAAAAAGGTAGAAGGGGTTCCTATGAATATATTTGATAACTTGCTTGATAATACTGGAAAACTTCATTTTACAAGCTTAATAAATACTCCCATAAAATGACTTCAGAAAAAAAGAAGATAAAGAAAAAACGCCAGCTTGAATAATATTCTGGTAGTATAATAAATCAGTTTAATGTATTATTAAAGCTGATTTTTTTATGGGAGGAATGTATTATGACTTTAAATGAATTATTTGACATATATATCGAAGATGTCGATATGATCAATCAGGTTACGACTACAGATTCTATTAAATATCGTTATAAATCTCATTTGAAACCTGTATTTGGAAATATAGAATTAGAAGCTATTGATCCAAAGTCCATTAAGAAGTTTCAAAAGGATATGGTTGAAGGTGTCTATGGAAGTAGAAGTGGTGATGTATTTTCGGTGTCATATATTAATTTAATTGTAGAACTGCTTAAACGATTGATTAAATATAGTGTTTTAATGAATTGCTTTACACCGACAGTTGAGCAGTCATGAGGATAAAACGTAGCCATACTCTTGTTGACAAGGAAAAACATAAAAAATGTTAAATTATATGGAGTATCGGAGATTTCAACAGGTTTATAAGTCATGTTGATGAAGAAAAAATTCTATGTACTGTTTAATGTTTTTTTCTATACTGGACTGCGCAAAGGCGAAGCACTGTCTCTGATGTGGAAAGATGTAGAACTGATAGAATAGACAATAACAATTAATTCTACTGCCTGTCGCGTAAGAGGTAGAGGTCAGGTTGTTAAAGAACCAAAATCTTTCAGTTCACATCGTATTATTTATATTAATGACAGCCTGAATGAAATACTGCTTAATTATTACCTTAATAAGAAGACTGAATATAGTTGTAACATTAATCATCATTTTGTCTTTGGTGATACAAAAATGCTGTCGTATTCTACTCTTGATCGTTTTTTTTATTAAATATAAAGAGTTATCCAATGTTTCTAATATGAATCTGCACGGTTTTAGACACTCTCATGCTACCATGATGTTGGAAATAACCAATGATGTCTACAACGTTTCAAAACGTCTTGGGCATGAAAATATAGAAATTACGGATACGTATTTACATGTGAATAATAAAATTCAGAGAGAAATGGCTCAAAAAATTGAAGATGTTATTAAAAGTGAAGAAAAAAATAAAATTGAGGACTATTTATATGATCTAAAGGTGAGTTTAAAAATGCAGATGACTAAAGGCAGTTACAGTAAAAAAGATATTAGAAAATTGAAAAAAATATATGATTATATTGCAGAACTGTAAATTATGTATAATTTCTAATATTATGTGGGAAACTATTTAAAATTCAAAGAGATGTAATATTAAAAGTTAAATTTTGGAAGGAGAAGCTAGAAAGCAATTTAGAAAGTGGGATAATGTGAAGTATATTGCAGAAAGTACGACTAAAAGAATGATATCCAAAGATTCATATAGAAATAAAAATTGGGGAATGGAAATAAATACAAATAATAGATTAAATCCCAAAGATGGTATAGGTATTAGATAATTCTTTAAACAGATTGATGATTACAGATAATAGATCTAGTGAAATGGTAAGTACTGTAGAATTCTTGATTGTGATAATTATATTTTTTCAATTGCTGCAGTAGAATTGTTTTGAATATTGATTTCGCAATATTTAAATTAAACAGGGAACTGATTGCTACGGGAGAAATGAAGGAAATGGGATCAAAATGAAATAGAATAAAATTACATATCTCAATTACTTTGCAAGGATATTATGGAAAGAATTGGCGGTAATAAAATATATGATAAAAAATGGTATAAACAGTAAAAAAATAGATATACTTGATATTGAATAGATTAAATGTTATAATCTATCTGTAAATCGGGCATTGTTATATCACAATGCAAACAAAAAGGTAAGGAATGCACTCCTTACCTTTTCTGGTTTTTACAGTGAACTTAACACTAGGCTAGTTATCGTTATAAATATTTGTCTAACTATTTGCATATGTAATAAACTATTACACCTGCCATGACAGAAATAATCAAATCGGACATTATTATACCACCTCCTCTCCAAACAGGAGGGACGATAACAAACGTATTATATCAAATAAAATTTTGTCTAACAATTTATTATTGAGAAATATTTTGATTAAAAATAGAGTTGTACTCTATAAACTGATATATGAGTATTTAAAAAATGTTTAAATTATCAAGCAGTGGTATAATTAATATCGTTATTTTTTCAATTTTTTATTTATTTTTATGTTTTCAGGTGATATACTTAAACAGTCGAAACAACTAAATAAAAAATCCTGTTTCACTACCAATGAAACAGGATTGAGCATAGTCATTTAGCACTTAACTATGACACATATGATAATAAATCATATAATATATAAATATGGTTTGTTTATATAGAAATTTACCATATTGGAAAGATAAAATCTAGTAGTTATATGCTTAAATGACTGTGAAATCAAGTATAAAGTATATAACTTTATTTTGTATGATTTATCTTCTTATTTTATTTTTTTAGATTATTTAATAAAAATGGGGCGAAATACCTGTTTTTATTCGAAAATATTAACTTACAGAAGCACTTTGCAATTAACTTATAGAAGCACTTAGCAACTAATTTGCAAAGTGCTTTTTTTGTCGTTTTTATCAATATAAATTTAAATATGCAAAAAAATTCTATGTAGGCTTGGGAGGGAGACTGATGAGTATAATTTTGGATAACAAAAAAACAATGGAGAATATTCAGGAATTATTGGAATATCTTTCAGGAATCGTCAACGGGGCAAGATACAACATTGAAATAGCATGTGAGGAAGATAAGGAAAATGATATAAGAATTTATTTAATAGACAATCTCGAAAGAGATTTTGATGCAAATTTTATTACAACAACTTCGATATTAAAAATGGATGATTCGAAATCAAGTGTTGATTCTAAGAAATATGAAAGCAGAATGATAGATCTGTTGGACAAATCTAATGAAGAAACAATGTTTCTTATAGAAATGTTTGACTGTATAAATAAATTGGATAAGGAAGACAGATGTATTTTGATAAAAAGAGAAATATTAAATTACACAAGAGAGGAAGTGAAGAATGAGATGAACATATCGACAAATAGTTATTATAAACGGTTGAGGGAGGCTAAGTATCGTTTAGCATTACTGATTCCAGATGCAATTATGATCAAAGAAATTTAAAAAAAGGAAAAGAGGAAAAAAATATGAGAACAATTGTAATTACAAATATGAAAGGCGGAGTTAGTAAAACTACTACCGCACTATCTTTAGCAAAAGGCATGGCTGATAAAGGATATAAAACACTGCTTATTGACAGCGATCCACAAGCAAATGCAACAGATGTTGCAGGCAATATTGGAAACGAACTTGATGAGAAATTTATTAATGAATTTAATGATGATATTAAAAATGAGGAAGATTTCTTAAATAAATTGAATGACTGTTTATACAGTGATTACACCATTAATTTTAATCTAAAAGATATTTTTGAAGAACCTAGTTACATTAAAGAAGTAATTATGAAAACAAGAATAAAAAACTTAGATTTAATACCTTCTGCATTATCACTTGGTGATGCGAAAATAAGCTTACTTCATAATTTTAATCAGGATATAACTGGATATTTAAAGTCTGCGTTTAAATATATTGAAGATGATTATGACTTTGTAATAGTAGATGAGGCACCAGATGACAGTGTTATTTTGAGCAATGCACTAAGAGTTGCTGACTTAGTGATTATCCCTGTTAAACCAGATAGAGGTTCTTTAAAAGGATTAATTGTTTCTGTAAGCAAGCTTTTAAAAATGAAGGATGTTGATTTTGACTTAAAAGTATTGTTGACGATGATTAATGATAATAACAATGAAAAAGGAATTGTTAATCTGTTCCATAAATATTTTAGCGGAAAAACATTAGACACAACTATTCGGTATCGTGCAAAACCTGCGAACAGTGCTACGATCCAAAATGAATTTTTAATCGACAGTAATCTTAATATTGGTAATGATTTAAAGAAATTGGTTGATGAAGTAGAGGTGTATTTTAATGATTTGTCCGTACATCGATAAAGAAAAAACACAGCAGAATACAAAAACTCTTATTGAAGATTTAAGACCAGTTATTAAATCTGGCTTTTATGAGGTAAAGAAATTAAATATTGCTGAAGTAGAAAAAATTTGTGATTTGACTACTCTTGTTGAAACAAGAGTAGCAAATAGGGCAAATGAAATAATAATGAAATTATTATTAAGTGCATCAAGAATCTTAACACAAAGTGAAAAAAGATTTTTCTATTATTATTTTCTAAATGGAATGTGTATTAAAAATCTTAGAAACGGAGTAGTGTTCTGCGATGAGTGTATTGTTATTGCCAATGGTTATTATATTTTACAGAACATTATAAGAAAACTGATGTATTCATTTAATGAAACCGTTGTATATAAAATTAAAAGAGGGCGAGGAGATAGTATGAGCGGATTAGAATTTAATTTAAAACAATATGATAAATCTAACAGTGAGGATTTGATGAGGGAATTTGATAAAAGAAAAAAGGTAGAACCGATTGCAATAGAGGATATTAAATATAATCCATTAAATCCAGATTTCGATACACTGGAGGATATTGTAGAGTTTGCTGATAAAATTTATCACAATCCAAATGGAGTCTTAGAAGTTATTACAGTTTATCGTGATAGTGATGGTAAGTATATGTTGGTAAGTGGTCATAAAAGAATTAAAGCCTGCAAATATAATATTGAACATGAGAGTGAATTAGATGGTACTGGAAAAGTTCAAAAGACAATAGTCGCAACGATTGTTAAGAAACCAGATAATGAAATTGAAGAGATGAATACTATTCTTACTTACAATGATTATCGTAGATTTGATACTGAAGAAAAGAAATATACTTTGTTTAAAGCATATTACCAGTATGTTGCAGTACTCAATAAAAACGGAGAATTTAAAGGAAGAATTAGAGAATTCATTTCAAAACAGAGTGGATTAGGATTAAAAAAGGTAGGAGATTTTATTGATGATTTTGAAAATACTGTACTAATGTATTTAAACGAATTTAAGGATGATGTGAACAGAAATCTTGTAAATATAGAAGAGAGAAATGATTATCTTATCCACAAATCAGGATTACCAATTGAGACGCTGCAGTTAGTGTTGACAAAAATAAAGAAAAAAATCGAGGAAGATCCTAAGGTAAAAAATGATGATGAAGTACTGACAGGACAGACATCTATCGATGATTTTGTGAAAGATGATCTAAGTATTCATTACGAAGAAGTCCGTATGAAATTAACAAATTATTTTGATGCGAAGTGTATGGTAACAAAAAATAATAAGATTACTATTAATTGCGTGGATATAAAAGATTTAAACAGAGTGTTGCAAATGATGGGTGTGATTACAAATGATTAATATGTTTGAAGTATATAAGTTTGAGAGTTTATCAAAAGACGATAAACTCACTGTTATCTTAATCATACTGATTGGAATATTAATTTTTATAATATTGTGTTGGCTGATGTTTTTGTACATAAGCGCATTGAAAGGCAAGGCGAAAAAATTAGGCATTAATCATAAAGAGCAGATCACAAAAGTAATAAGAAAAATTAAAAAACAACATTAAATTGAGTATTATAAAAAAATTAAAATTTAACTGAATAAATGATAATTTTTTAGATTTGACAAAAAATAAAAACATCAAAGTCCCTTTGATGTTGATTTAGAGAGGAGATATGAGACGCATGCTCAGTTCTGGAAACTACATTGAGTATAAAACAATAAAAGATACAGCCATTATTAAATCTTTTATCAAAACTAAGGCTTATTCAAATCAAGCAAATATAGAATCTAAAATTGACAAGCTAATTGCATATGAGAAAAAAAGAAATGCAACTAAAAAGAATTACTGTATTAAGTTAAGAGTGATGATTTCCAGATCATTATCTAAACAGCAAAAACATGAACTTGCGAAACAGTTTATGTTTAATATAAGTCTAGATTATAAATCTGTTCCCTTTGTTTATAAATTTACAAATGTTGGAAACGGGACATATATAGATTTTCTTGTGTTTGAAAGAAAAGTATTTACAAAACCTATATCTAATCCAAAAAAATACAAAAGAAATATGTACATAAATAAATTTACAGGAAGGACATGCAAAAAAGATGATCCTAATATGGTAATGATATGCAAAAAAAATGAAATTATGAAAGATAAAGACGGGAATGTCATAGTAGAAAAGTATGATGTGACTCCAACGAAAATTAGGCATCTTTGGTACAAGGATCATAGAGACAAAAGTATTAAGAAAAGAAATTTTAACAACTTTATTGCAAAACTTGAAAAATTTTACATCGTTGCATTATCTAAAATTATTACCTCACTAGGCAAGACATATAAAAAATTTAAATACTGTAGGCGCAAATTTGGATATAGCGATGAACGGTTACAGCAAATAAATCTATATAACGCAGTGATCAACCGAATAAATTTAAGAATTATCTTACTGCAGGATGCAGTTTTCTGGAGTGATGATTATGATTTATATAATAAAAAACTAAATTCACTGATATATAGTATTTCGAATACTCTTGATAATGGTGATATCAATTTTAAAAATAAATTCAGATTAAAATTATCACCGTTAAATAAAAATTATGATGATTATGAGGGGAATATTAATTATTTTGAAAAAACTGTAAATGAAAGAATAGAAAAATGGAGAAATGAAGCATTTGCAGGAATCCTGGCATTTATAAGGAGTGGTAAAAAATGTTGAATATTTTGAAATTATTTTTGATTAATTTAATTGAGATGAAATGGTTAATTGAAAACATGAAAAAAGTTAGGAGGTCATGAAGTATGCCAAAAATTAGAGTATATGCTAATTACGAATTCACAAATGATAGTGATAATTGTAATGATAATGGAAAACTTTCAATGCTGTATGAAGTACCAAAATCGTGGATGAAATGGAACGAAGAAAAACGACAAGCCTGGCTGAAAAAAACAGCGATAAAATAAATAAAGCATTTAATGATGCTATGGTTGTTTATCATGTTAGTGAACTCTATGATGAGGCTGAATAAAGAGAGGAATTGAAATGAATAAAATCGAGAAATTTAGAACTGAACTGGAAAAATATGAAGAAAAATATGCATTATTAATAAAAGAGCATATTCAAGAGGAAATTAACAAAATTGATTCAGACATTGAAATAAGCATATTCAGCAATGATATAGATCGTATATATGTCACATACAAAGAGTTTAAATTTGAATTTACGTATTATTATTCAATAACAAGCAGGAAATTGTGTTTTCGTGGTTATGGAAAAACCAATACTCATGGTTATTCTTATGACAGATATACAAGAGAAGAACAGAAGGAACGTGAGAGAGCATATGGTTATGTGCGTTCGATACTAAAAAGTGTTTTAGAAGATAGTTAGAAAAAGAGGTGGAATGAAAATGTATGTAATCAAATATGATAGGGATATTTATGCAGGAACATATAGTGATATGGATGGGTGTTATCTTTATCCAAGCAGTTGGGTTAATAATCAAAAACCAAAAGTTTTTAAAACACTAAAAGGCGCAGAAAAGCATCTTAGTAATTTAAAAAATAAAGTTGTTTATGGAAAAGATACTGATGTATATAATTTTAAGATTATTGAATGGTCTGAAAATGATTTAGAATCACATTTAATGTTTGTTGGAGCTAACTATATAAAATTCAAGTAGTTTTTATGAAAAAGTTTGAAAATATAAAACTATTAGATTTTTAAGTTAATTGAAAGTTGAGCTTTGAAAATGTGAATATCAGATTAATTTTAGGCATGACGAAAAGAACTTTTAAATTATGATTTTTAAAAGTTATGATGTTCTTAAATATATTTATCCTATCTTAATAATGCAGGCTCAAATGCTTGTCCTGTATCTAATAGATGATAAATGATTCTAAGTAGTTTTCTTATGCAGTGCCCTTGAGCACAACGATGTCCTTTTCCTTGGGAAATCTTTAATTGATAGTATCGTTTGAATACAGGATTATTATTGATTACAGGCAGTATGATTTGATACAAAGTTTTTCTAAGATATTTAGATCCCTTCTTGGTTATGGATGTGTGCTGTGCATTGAATTGACTCGATTCATAGTGATAAGGAGCTACTCCTGCATATTTTATGATCTTAGAAGGCTTGGAATAATTGCCAATATCTCCTAATTCAGCTAAAATAGAAGTACCAGAGAAATGAGAAATACCTGGGATGGTTAGTATAGGAGAGTTGTTTTTGATTGAGAACTCTTCTATTTTTTTATCTATTTCAGCGATTTGCTCTTTAATAAGCATGATTTGACTTTGATTTGTATGGTTTCAACTTCAGAAGAGATTCCAACAGAGTTCTTTGCACATTCTTTCAACTCTTCTGGTGTCAATGAAATACGGTTGCCTTTACCTCTGATTTCAAAACATTTACGAATGGTACGAATATCCGTAGAAGCAATAACTTCAGCACTGCCAAAAGTTTTAAGAAGATTCATGTAAACAACACCATACTTTGAGCGAAACAAGGTGTTGAATTCAGGAAATACAAGATCAATCGATTTCTGTAGTCGATTGCAGTAGACGTTCAGTTCTTCTTTTAAATTATGGTGAGGCGAGTGAGTTGTTTTTGCTCATATAAGTCAAAACTGTTCACTTTAGTAATCCGGTATTGTTTCTTACGTTCAGGAGTATCAAGAACATCACAGATCGTGATTGTATCCAGCTTATCATTCTTAGTAATGCCACCTTTCATTTTTCGAGTAAGGTCAGTAGTCTTGGGGTTAATCAAAGCTACAGTATATCCATTGTTAAGAAGAAATTTTAGAAGAGCAATATGGTAATGACCTGTGTCTTCCATACCAAATAGAACTGATTTTTTAGAATACGGTTTAAGAGAGTTGCTCAGAAAATCAAAGCCTTCTTTGTTGTTAGGAAAAGGAGTTGGTGTAACATTAAGTTCGCCAGTCTCTTTATCCATGATACAAAAGTGATGACTGTTCTTTCCAACATCGATACCAATTAATTTCATATATAGACATCCTTTCTTTGTTGAGATATGTGAAAATGGTTATCCACAACACTTAGACCACAAAACCTGGTTCAAAATACGAATTCAAAGACTCATCTAACTAATCATTGTTTAGGAATAAGGTGTGGTAAGAACCTCCATCAAGTAGTCAAAGCCACAGGAAAAAATACAAATCCACATTCACAAATTCGATTTTACAAATGAACATAACCGTAATCAACCACGGTTATTAAAGGGTTGATAGAAAGGAAATGTATATTGTAGATGACCAGCTAGATGGGTCAATTACAATATACCAGGTAAAAAATGAGAAGATTAAAAATATTTAAAATCGATTTTAGAAAGGAGAATTAAGGTGAAAATGAAAATAAAAAAGAAACAGGATTTTACGGAAAATACTAAGATTTATTTTGAACATAATATAGAGATAAATGATAACAGCTATTTAATAATTTTTGGGCATCACATAAACGGAGGCTTCGTAGCAATACCAAACTGGAATATTTGCTGTGAAGTGTCTGCTCACAGTGACAGCAGTTATTATAATCGAATGAAATTAATGGATGCTGGAATGAATGAAATTACTGCAAGAGGAATTTCTGAATATATTAATTTATGGATTGAAGTTAATTCTCAAAATGACAGTGATTAGAATGGATAAATATAAATGATAAAGGAAAAAGAACTGTTAGAGGATATTAATAGCTATATAGATCAATACAGGAGTGAATTGGCGTAAACATGTTATTTACTACACTTATGATTATAAAACTTTTTCAAACAGTCATATTCACATATTTCAATTTACGAATTAAATAGACCGCAATCAACCACGGGTATATAGGGTTGATAGAAAGGAATATAAAAAATGAGCAATAAATTAAGACTACAAATTACAGAAAGATATAAACGAAATGTATTTATAAATGTAGTTGTTCCAGAGGGGAAATTATATGAATTTGATTGTATTTTAGATAACTATGAAAATTCATACAACGATTACCAAACACTGATTGAAGAATTATCTGATAAAGGTTTTAAAATATTATTTGTTGATGATAACAAAATATTTGAATTTGAAGAAACACATGACATTGACTACTCGTTTATCAATGAATGTGCTAAATAAGATTTATAGATGGTTAAAGGACTGTCAAATATTAAAATTGGTTTTTAAAATAATAAGCGAGAGTACGATTGGATAATCTTTTGGAAAACTAAATGAGAATTTTTTTCGAGCAAATCAAGAAATAACACATATGCTGGAATTACAAATTACTTACCGAGACTTAGAAATGTTTAAGCATCAAATCATAAAGAACAAATTAGTATGATTTGCACACTAACACTTTCAGAAGATTATTCTTGTGTTAAACGTTGGTCATTGAAGAGATGTGTGTAAGTGATATATTACTCATATACATCTCTTTTTATATTGAAATATGTTATAATTATGATAAACAGTTTTAGTGTTCATTATAATTATTGGGAGGTATTTAATGTGGGGAAAATAAACAATTTAGACGCAGAAAATGCATATTATAAAATCAAGGGATTCAAAGATAAATCCGGAAAATATTACAAAACATTATTTCATTTACATACTCCTGAATCATATGATTATGAGCTTTTTAAAGGAAGAGAGGGTTTTTCATATCAACAAGCAGGACATGATGATTTATATAATATCTGTGTAGAAAAGGGGATCTTGCCTAGTGATAGTAATTATGCTTCTTTTAATAAGGTTGGAGTAGATGAAGGCATTTATAACACTTATAAAGAGGCCTTTTCGTTTCTTTTGCTTGTTAATGAGTTGGCAATTTCAAATATAGATATTGCAGTAATAACTGATCATAATACTATAGATGGATATAATAAAATGGATAGGGCGATAGCTAACTTAAAACACCTTAAAGGGAAATACTACCGATATCCGACAATATTATTAGGTATCGAAGTTTCTTGTGCAGACAACAATCATGTTGTTGGTATTTTTGATAAAAGTAATGAAAAATGTATAGATAAACTTCGCCGTTGGCTAGATTTTAATGTCTATAGTTTTGAAGCAGGAACCGTATTAACCAGTATGGAGGTAATGAAATTTTTTTATTCAATTGGTGCATTTACATATATAGCACACCTAAATAGTGCTGATATGATACAAAAAAGCCATTATTTAAGTGGTGCATACAAGAAAGAAATATTAAATTCAAAGTATTGCAAAATAGTAGGATGTTCCTCAATAGATAAAATAGATAAATTAAAAAGCGATTTATGGAAGTATTCCCCAAAAAAAGAGTATAAATTTATAATCGATAATGATTCACATTGTTTAGAAGACGTTAATAAAAACCAAATGTGGTTGAAAGGTTCTTCAAAAAATCTTCAAATGTTAAAAGAAGCTTTATTCAATTACGATATATCTGTTTCTTTAGATTTTGAGTATAATATTCATAAGCGACAATACATAAGCGGAATGTATATTCAAAACAATGATGCATTTTTAGTTACTAAAAAAGGCCAAAAAAAGGATGGATTTGTAATTAAGTATTCCCCATTTTTAAATTGTCTAATTGGTGGACGTGGTACAGGTAAAAGCACTGTTATTAAATTTATGGAATATATATTGAATCAAAATTGTGAATCTTTAGAAATGTTGAATTTTATATGTTCACATGGTCATATGTGGTTACTATATGTGTATGAGGAAGAAGAGTATATTATTGAAATGCAGAATCCTACTAAAGAGAAGGAATTTACTTCTAATTCTGATATTTTAAGTTATTTTGACATTAACAGGAGAGAATATTATTCATATAAACCTTCAGATTTTAAAGATAATATAGTAAAAAAATATGCATATGAAAAAAACTTAAGTATATATAGAGTAAATAAAAAGAATAACAATATTATTTTGATATCAGTTGACTATAAGAAAAAATATCTTGATAAATTTTTTGATACTTCTTATTCTGTAAATCAATTAGTTAATACAGCTTCCAGTGAGAAGACGAACTCATTTATTTTTTCAGTAATGTTTAATAACAATAAACTAAAAAACGCAAATAATATTATCCGCATTAGAAGTGTTAATGGATTAGCAAAATTAATGATAGAGGCAGAAAATATTTTAAGAGAAAGAAAAAAACAAGTAATGCAGGTAATAGATGAATTTAATAAAAAAATGAACAAGAAAAATGAAATTTTACGAATTGTTTATGATCAGAATCAATTTGTTACATTTCCAGAATTCGCAATATGGCTTGGTATTTCTGAAAATAGACTAAATTCGATGTATAAAATTAATAATGTTAGATACAACATAAAAAATAAAAACGTGATTGATTTTCTTGAAATGTTATTTGATAAATATGGGTTATTTGAATTCTTCAATAAAATGATTGATGGTACAATTAGTGAGGATAGTATCTTGGATTATACTGAAGAAAAAAGTTTTGAGACAATTAATAGTGGTTATACAACAGTAACTCGAGAAAATGAAAAAGATTTACTCTCATTGATCTCCAATAAAATAATCAGAACTAGTAATATAACAAATATAAGGAACTATTTAAGAAATTATATTGAAAATAAAGAATCTTTCAGCATTGAGTTTAATATCAATAGTAAAACAGGTATTCAAGGTGTTAATTTTAAGGATATTAGAGTATTATCACTGGGGCAAAAAGTTGTTGCAATGATTGATTTTATCCTAGGATATAGTGAATATTCTGGTGATTTTAGACCATTGATAATCGATCAGCCCGAAGACAATTTAGATAATCAGTACATTTATATTAATCTTGTTAAGCAGTTTAGAGATACAAAAGAAAAACGTCAAATAATATTAGCTACGCATAGTTCAACTATAGTAACAAACTCAATGTCTGACTTGGTCTGTGTTATGGATTCAAATGGTGAAAATGGTTGGATAAGAAAATATGGATACCCAGGAAACAAAGTAATAAAAAAAGAGATTATTAATTGTTTGGAGGGGGGATTAGAGTCATTTGAGCATAAGTTAGAAATTTACAAAGAAGTTTTAAATATAAATATATGAAGGACATGTGATATGATAAAAATATTTGATGAAAGTACATATCCAAATGATATTCTACAAATTAGAGATCAAGTTTATGCATTACCAATTAATATAAAAAATGAAATAATGGAAACAGAACATATTAGAGATTATATCTATAGGGAAATTAATAAAGTATCTATTATCCAAAATATTTACAAAACTTTGATAGCAAAATTAGATTCTTATTGTTTAATGCTTTACCATAATACAAGAGTATTGGATTGCAGCACTTTTAGAGACAATGGAATAATATTTTCTAATAATAAACGTCTTAATATTTTAAAAGGTAGTATGGAAAAATTAAATATTGACTCAGATTCTATTAATAAAATTATGGATTTAATTGTTCAGGAAATTAATAGGCATGGCAGTAATGGTGATAATAGTAGAGTGAATGAAATATGTTTTTATTTTGATATTAATGCTTTCAAAGAGTTTGATAAATATTTAGCTTTATTTGGTGGAGAGCTTCTAATATACGCGTTAGATGGCAAAATAGATAAAGAATTATATAAAAGGATCATGAAAATAGGATTGCCCTATATTATTGTATTTAGTTTACCCTTCAAATCACTTGGCAAATATATCAAAGAAGATATAGCAAGATATATGATTGAGGACTGGATACATTTAAATATACTAAAAGATGAAACAAATCACTTATACAGTGGAAAATCTGAAATAGAGATACCATCAAAAGATATTATTGAGATATGCGAAATTAAAGATTCTTTTAAAGAAATTGATGATTATTATTTTTGAAAAAACCAGAAATTTCTAGTTTTTTAATTTTTATGATTTCAAAAGGATTTAGCAATATAATGTTTTTATTGATTGCACTTTATATCAGAAAATATGGAATTATATAAAAATGGTGACAGGGATAAAATAATTAAAAATTATTCTAATGGTGATTATACTAATAGTACTAGCCCCTTTAAGAGTAAAAAGTGAAGAGAAGCAATTGGGGTGATAAGAAATATTTAAATATTTAATTTACTAATACAAAAAAAGAGGCAAAAATGAATTGAATTTTCAGTAATGGGGTTCAACTTCAGAAAGCCTCTTTTACATTTTTTAATTGAAAGTTGTAAATAAGAATATACTATTCTCTGCACTCTTTTGTTTCTTTGTCTTCTCTAATACCTTTGCAAACAGGTTGACGCATACCTTCTTTGTTAGAAGGCATATATTGTACTATACATACTAAATTAGGTTCTATCCAAACTGCATTATCATTTCCTTTGGGTAGATCACAATTAAATGGATGATGCTTTATGATAGTGTAATTGTATTGATCTAATGTTCTTATACTCGCACCCAAAGTGACATGTCCATAGTATTTTAAATTATTACCTGAATCATATTTACCTAATATAAAACTTGTCATATTGTTGTCTTTTTGAATATATCCGCAAGCGTTGTAATTGAATATGATTGCATAATTTATGAAAATACAAAGATAAAAACATCATAAAATAAAAATTATTCAATGCAAAACATTTGTAAATTGTCAAAACTTAACGTTGTTGAATTGTTCAAAAGAAGCGAGGAATATTTGTAAAACAAATTGTAACTCGTTTTTTTTATCTTGCCAAATATAATTTTTTCGATGAAATTATAGAAATATGAATTGTAAGGGGATTATATTCTTCAAATTATAGATTTATTACATCCATTTATTTCAAGAAAAAAATTTCTGAAATCTGGAGTTGTTTTTATAAGTTTTTTATTAAAAAATATGAGTTTATATATAGAACGTTTTAATTATATTGTTTAATGATGTAATGATGATAAATGGCAAAGTTAGTAGATGGATGAAAATAATTTTTAATTGTTTTTTTACAATTTTTATTTAGAGAACAAATAGCTTTAAATGATTATTGTAAAAAAATGAAAATCAATATTTTTTCATAAAAAATCAAAAATACCTATAAAATTCGTAGAAAAAATCATTAATTTTCATAAATTTAAGATAAATATGAAAAAAAATGAAAAAATATGAAATAAAATGATTGAAAACGCTACCTTTGTGTGCTAATATTGAAACTGTCAAAGGGAGGTAATGAAAAGAATGAAATTAGCAACAAGAATCAATTCTTATTTAAGAATTGAAGGATATGATTTAGAAAATTCATTTTCAGATTTTAAAAAAGTTGGATTAGGATATGTTGATTTAAATTATCCAGAACATGTTAAAGATTATGATGCGAATACCATGAAATCATTATTAAATAAATATGATTTAAAATTAAATGGCGTTGCACTTAGATTTAGAAATAAATTTATTAATGGTGAATTAGGAAATTCTGATCCTGAGCTTGCAAAAGATGCGCTTCAATTATGTAAAGATGCTGCAGATTATTGTAGAGCTGTAGGTGGAAGAGTTATTACAATATGGTTAGGTTTTGATGGATTTGATTATAGCTTTCAAATCAATTATAAAAAAGTTTGGGATCAATTAGTTCATGCATTCCAAGAAGTTTGTGATTATGCATGTGATTTACAGATAAGTATTGAATATAAACCATATGAAGAAAGATCTTATGCATTTATTGATTCAATGGGTGTTACAGGTATGATGCTAAATGATATTAATAGAGATAATATTGGGGTAACATTAGATTATTGTCATATGCTAATGAAACATGAAAATCCTGCATTTGCTGCAGATATTTTTGGAAGTCAAAATAAATTATACGGTATTCATTTAAATGATGGTTACGGTGTACATGATGATGGTTTAATGATTGGAACATCAACACCATTTAAAACATTAGAAATGCTCTATTACTTTAAAAAACATGGTTATCAAAATGCAATTTATTTTGACACATTCCCTGTTATTGAAGAAGCTGCAGCAGAATGTGAAAGAAATATCGAAATGATTAATTATATGAATGACTTAATAGATAAAGTTGGATTAAATTATATTCAATCTATTATAGATAGAAATGATGCTATTGCAGCTAGTAAGTTAATGCTTGAATTCTTTAAAGGGGGAGAAAAAAATGAATTATAAGGAAACTGCAAAAGGTATTCTTAAACATGTTGGCGGTGTTGAAAATATATCAAATATATCACATTGTGCAACACGTTTAAGATTAAATTTAAAAGATGAAATGTTAGCAAATGATGAAGATGTTAAAGCAGTTGATGGTGTTGTTAATGTCATCAATAAAGCTGGACAATATCAAGTACTTATTGGAATTGAAGTTCCTCGTGTTTTTGAAGAATTTGAAAAAATAGTAAAAGGTACTGAAAATGTTGAAATGACAGAAAGTAATGAAGATGAAGGGATTATAAGTAAAGTTTTCTCAGCCATCTCTGCAATTTTTGCACCATTATTACCTGCTTTAGCTGGATCAGGAATTTTAAGAGGTTTATTGATCCTTGCAGTACAATTAGGAATGATTAAAGAAGGTAGTGGAACTTACACTATTTTATATTCAACATCTATGGCAGTATTTTATTTTTTACCAGTTCTGTTAGCGTTTACATCTGGTAAAAGATTTGGTGCAAGTCCTTATATTTCAGCACTTATTGGGGCTGCTTTACTTCATCCGGATTTAATTGGATTGATGGGTGATGTTGGTAATGGAGCAACAACTTCATTCTTTGGTATTCCAACTGTTTTAATGAATTACAATTCTACGGTTTTACCTATTATTATTACAATTTGGGCATATTCTTTCTTATATAAATTTTTAGATAGAAAAGTTCCTGAAACATTAAAATTAGTTATAGTTCCACTTGTATCTTTAGTGGTAATGGTTCCATTAACATTAATTGTCATTGGTCCAATCGGAGTTTATGTAGGAGAAGGTATTGCGAATGTTGTCAACTGGTTAATTGAGCGTAGTGGAGTTTTAACTGGTGTCCTAATTGGTGGTGGATGGAGTGTCCTTGTAAGTTTTGGTGTACATTGGGCAGTTAATCCAATTATGATTAACAATATTTCTCAATTTGGCTATGATTATATTTGTCCTCTAACATTTGCATGTAACTTTGCAGTAATTGGTACAGCTTTAGGCGTATATTTAAAAGCCAAAGATCCTCAATTAAAAGGATTTTCATTAACAGGTATTATCACAATTGCGTTATCTGCGATTATTGAACCAACTTTATTTGGAATGTTAGTAAAAAATAAGAAATTATTTTTAGCACAAATTATTGGTGGTGCTGTAGGAGGCGCTTATTTAGGATTAATGAAGGTTGTTACAAATGCATTTGTTTTTGGGAGTGTTACAACATTCCCGGCATTTATTGTTAATAATGCAAATGTTATTCATGGGGCAATTGGTTTATTGATTGCTGCTGTCGTTGGGGCAGTATTAGGATATATGTTTACAAATAAAGAAGACAAACTCGCATAGCATTGTTTTATAAATTATGGAAAATATGTTATCCTTATACAAGGAAAGCGGGTGTATTTAAAATATGATTCCATATGAAAGACAACAGAAAATTTTAAGTATTATTGAAGAAAAGGGACTTGTAAAAATAGACGAATTACAAAAAATATTTGATGGCGTATCTGTTTCAACTTTGAGAAGAGATTTAAAAGAACTTGAAAAGAATAGAAAAATAGAATCTTTCTCTGGTGGAGCTGTAAAAAAGATATCTACTATTGGTGAAATACCAATTACAACGAAAAATTCAATAGAAAGCGAAAAAAAAGAAAAAATTGCTAAAATGGCATCTGAATTAATTGTGGATGGAGATACGATATATCTTGATTCAGGATCAACATGTACAATGATTTTAAAATATATTGTTGAAAAGAAAATTACGATTTATACTACGGGTACAGATGTTTTTTCTATAAATGAAAATGTAGTAGCTGATATATTTGTGCTTGGAGGTAGATATAATCCAATTACTTCTTCGTTGACTGGACCATTTACAGAAGATTTATTAAAAAATCTATATTTTAATAAATCATTCTTAGGAGCTAATGGGATAGATGAAACATTAGGTGTTACAACACCTACTATAGAAGAAGCAACAAAAAAAAGAATGGTAAAAAGACATTCAGATCAAATTTATCTTGTATGTGACAGTTCCAAGTTTCATAAGTTATCAAATGTAAAAGCTTTTGATTTAGATGATGTAATTGTAATTTCGGATAAAAATGATACAAAATTAAACAAAAAAGTTTCAATAATTACTGAATTATAGATAGAAATTACAATATGAAAATAAGCGAGTAGCTAACTGTGTACTCGCTTTTGAATAAGGAGAAAAAATGATGTTCGGTAAATTTAAAACAAAAAAAGTGGAAAATTATAATATTTGTTCACCAATAAAAGGGAATGTTATCGATATAACTAAAACAAATGACCCATTATTTAAAAAGGAAGCATTAGGGAAGGGAGTAGGAATTATTGTTGAAGAAAATACTTTAGTATCTCCTGTAAATGGAGTAATAAAAACTTTTTTTCCTACTAAACATGCTATTGGTATTACTACAGATGATGGTATAGATATTCTTATTCATGTGGGGATTGACACAGTAGAATTAAATGGTAAATATTTTAATGCTTTAAAAGAACAAGGAGATAAAATAAAACAGGGAGATAAACTCTTAGAAGTTGATTTTGAGGGTGTCAGCGAAAGTGGATATGATGCTACAGTTTTATTTGTGATTACCAATTCTCAAGAATATTCTTCTGTGAAATCATGCGAAGGAAATAAAACAATAACAGATACTATTATTGAAATTAAAAAATAGGAGTACTTATATGGAAAAGTTATTATGTCCAAGTATGATGTGTGCAGATTTTGCATCACTTAAAACAGAAATAGAAAATCTGGAAAAAGGTGGAATAGATATCTTTCACTTAGATGTGATGGATGGAAGCTTTGTGCCTAACTTTGGAATGGGATTACAAGATATTGAATATATCTGTAAAACAGCCACAAAACCATGTGATGTCCATTTAATGATTGAAGAACCGGCTAAGTATGTAGAAAAGTTTACAAAACTAGGAGCAAAAATCATTTATATTCATCCAGAAACAGATCCGCATGCTTGTAGAACATTACAGATGATTAAAGATGCAGGAGCAAAAGCAGGAATTGCGATTAACCCAGGAACATCGTTTGAAACAGTAAAAGATTTATTACATCTATGTAACTATGTGATGTTGATGAGTGTCAATCCAGGATTTGCAGGACAAAAATATTTAGATTTTGTAACACCAAAATTTAAAAAGTTTGTAGAAGAAGCAAAGAACTATGGAGGATATGATGTCATGATTGATGGAGCATGTTCACTAGATAAAATAGAAATGCTGTCTAAAATAGGAGTTAAAGGATTTATTTTAGGAACAAGTGTTTTATTTGGAAAAGGAAGAGGTTATCAAGAAACTATTGAAGAATTAAGAGGATTATAAAAATGAAAATAGGAATTGGAAATGATCATGTAGCAGTAGAGTACAAAAAGGAAATTAAAAAATATATAGAAGAAAAATATGACTATGAAGTTATCAACTATGGAACAGATAGTACAGAAAGATTCAACTACCCTGTATCAGGAGAAGCAGTAGCGAATGCCGTCGTAAGTGGAGAAGTTGATAAAGGAATCGTTATCTGTGGAACAGGTGTAGGAATATCATTAGCTGCTAACAAAGTTAATGGAATTAGATGTGTCACTTGTAGTGAACCTTATAGTGCACTTTTATCAAGACAACATAACAATACAAATATGTTAGCGTTTGGGGCAAGAGTTGTAGGAATTGAACTTGCAAAAATGATCGTAGATGTATGGCTTTCAGGAGAATTTGAAGGTGGAAGACATCAGGTACGAATTGATATGTTAAAAGAAATTGAAGAAAAAAATAATTAGTAATAAGAATAAAATGTAAAAAAAGCAGGGTATAATGTAATAAAGTAATTAAAATGTACTACTTTAATGAAGCTAATCTAGCCATCAAAATACTTAAATAGGTAAAATAATAAATAATTCAATTAACACTTATATAAAACAAATATCAAAAAAATAAAAGAAAACATCTTTAAGTATAATAAAACTTAAGGATGTCTTCTTTTGTTAATTATATTATGTGGATACTAAAATATAATGCTAGATTAAAATTGAAATGAAATAAATAGTTCTATAACAGTAAAGATATCTGGATATATAAAGAAAAGTATGTGCAAAAGGGTTATAATGAAATGATAATTTGAAAATTAAGTGTTACTAATAAATGTTAAGAATTAATCTAGAAAACATACTCTTTTTTACTTACTTCAAAAAACTGCATATTTTTTTACAATATGCTAATATCTATATATTAGCTAACTATATATATCAGGTGATTTTTGATAATTGGCTTTCTTCATTAATATTAGACTTGTTAGAAATAGAAGAAAATCTGAGTTTTGGTTATACAGCAAAAAACGGAGAAAATTTTTCACTGTTTTATGATATCAGAATCTGTATAGATAACTTTGATCCTAATTTCTGTTATCTCTACCGCTGATAATATTAAGCTATTTATAATTGTTGATATTTGCTGTAGAGTATCTACCTGAGCTGTTCTAGTTTGCAAAAATAATAACATTTTCTTTTTCGTAAAAATCTTTTTGTGCTTTTTTCTTGTATATGGTAGTTAAAATATATATAGTAACAAATGGTGCTTATTATAAGACAGAGTTTCAAAAATCATTAAAGAGCTGTTGAGATTATTAAAATATATGCGATAATATTAAACGGTGATTATTGTGAGAGACAGAGAAATTATAGCAAGAAACTTAATAAATATTATAGACGTGAAAAACTGTCAGTATTTTAGTCAGTTTATGAATGATGATTTATATGACAAACTGTATGATTATCTTATAAAATTAAGTAGAGGAAATGACAAGGCGGTTGCTCATACAAAACTAATGATGGAAGAGTGCAGACCGATTATTGAAAAAATCGTAAAAGACGAACAGATTTCTAATGATGAATTCAATTCTTTTATGGAAAAATTCAGAGTGTTTAAAAGGAAATATCTTATGTAAAAATGCTTTTCCAATATCATAAATACCGTACAGCTGTTATAAAAAATTGTTTTTTGGGGGATAAAATAATGATTGAGATTTATGATCTAAACGATAAATTAATAACAAGAGTTAGTAATCAGGATCAGCTTGATGAGTTTATGGATGATAATGAATTTGAATATCCAGAAGTTATTATAAAAGAGAACGGTAAAAAGAGGAAATATACTTTTGAAGACAGTGAATTTGAGTCAGCTAAAAGGGAGCTGTTGAAAAAATCAAAATATTTTCATATGAGCAGGATATGTGCTTTAGCAAATGTAGATTATTATTCATTTAACCTCTGGAAAAATAAAGGAATATTTGTTTTAACTCCTAAAG
>OGZS01000435.1_pt1 | contig 23924 bp, 20 predicted proteins | sample 1576901 | NCBI WGS metagenome assembly OGZS01 (sample SAMEA3541563, study PRJEB24748) | human gut metagenome | biome: human gut; feature: human-associated habitat; material: faeces | place: China | collected 2012 | reverse complement strand
CAGCAACGCTGGAGGATATCCAGAAAAACGACTTTGTGCTGACCCCTGGGCGCTATGTCGGTGCGGCCGAGCAAGACGAAGACGATGAGCCTTTTGCCGAGAAGATGGCACGACTGACGGCGCAGCTGAAAGATCAGCTGGAAGAGAGCGCGAAGCTGGAAGCACAGATTAAGGCGAATCTGGGGGGGCTGGGTTATGAGTTCTAATTATAGAGAGCAATGGACTTCTGTTGGAGGGCATTTTCCTTCTCACTGGCAGTTCTTCAAGCTTGAAGAACTCTTAGAAAATGCTAAAGGGATTGCTGTTGGTGTAATGTACCCTGGTGACCATACCGCCGAGGGGATTCCTCTAATTAAAGTTGGAGATGTTAAAGATGGTTATATAGCATCGCAGCCAAGTTTTTTTATTAGCCCTGAAGTGGATGAGGAATACAAGCGTACTCGACTAAATGGTACTGAATTATTAATTACGCTAGTTGGAAATCCAGGTGATTGTGTAGTTGTAGAACCATATATGGCGGGATGGAATGCAGCAAGAGCCTTGGCAGTTGTTAGATTAAAAGACACTGGTTTACGAGAGTGGCTGAAATATATTTTACTGAGTAAACCAGCAAAACACCTTATCGATGCTCGTTTAAATACTACTGTTCAAAAAACATTGAATTTGAAGGACATTAGAGAGTTAGGCATTCCTATTCCTCCGAAGCATGAGCGAGATATGATCATCAAAAATATCTCGGCAATCGAACAAAAAAAAATAGTAAACGCTGATACTAACCAAACCCTCGAACAAATGGCGCAAGCCCTGTTCAAAAGCTGGTTTGTTGATTTTGAACCGGTAAAAGCCAAAATGGCAGTGCTGGCAGCGGGCGGTTCGCAGGAAGAAGCAACGCTTGCCGCAATGACCGCCATTTCCGGGAAAAATGCGGATGCGCTAGCGGTTTTTAAGCGTGAACATCCTGAGCAGTATGCCGAATTAAAAGCCACGGCAGAACTGTTTCCGTTGGCGATGCAGGACAGTGAGTTGGGGGAAATTCCGGAAGGGTGGACTCTATCTGAAATTGGAGCGCAAATCGATATTGCTGGTGGGGCAACGCCATCAACTAAAACACCTGATTTTTGGGATAATGGAGATATTCACTGGACTACACCTAAAGATTTATCCAACGTTAAAGACAAAATTTTACTGCATACAGAAAGAAAAATAACAAAAGCAGGATTGGGCAAAATTTCCTCTGGTTTACTACCTGTTAATACCGTGTTGATGTCATCACGTGCACCTGTGGGATACCTGGCAATTGCAAAAGTCCCTGTGGCGATTAATCAGGGATATATTGCCATGAAGTGTAATAAAGAGTTAAGCCCTGAATTCGTGTTACAGTGGTGTTCTGCAAACATGCCAGAAATTATATCTCGCGCAAGTGGTACCACCTTTGCTGAAATTAGTAAGAAAAATTTCAATCCAATTCCTCTTGTGAAGCCGCCACTTGAGCTTGTTAAAAATTATACCAAGCAAGTAAGTGCAATCTACTCGTTGATTGAAAATACTATGCGGGAAAATAATAGCCTAACCGAACTCCGCGACACCCTTCTCCCCAAACTTCTCTCGGGTGAAATTACCCTGCCGGAAGCAGAACAGGCAGTCAGTGAGGTGGAAAATGTATAAAGTTGATACGCCGACTAACAGCTTACACTCCCTACAGGAAGTCTCTTTCAGTAGTCTCGGTTTTACCGAACGTGGCAATCTGCAGGAATGGCTGGCGCAGAATCCCCAAGCGTTAACTCGCGATAATGACGATGAACTACTGATTATACAGAAAGAGTTCGCCGGTTTTGACGACACCAAAGAGCGCCTTGACCTGCTGGCTATCGATAAAAAAGGCAATCTGGTGATCATCGAGAATAAGCTCGATGATTCAGGTCGCGACGTCGTCTGGCAAGCGCTCAAATATGCCGGGTATTGCGCCAACCTGCGTAAAGAGCAAATTCTGCAGATCTTCCAGCTTTATCTGGATAAATACGACCCAGAGGAAAATCGCCCGGCGGCAGAGGTGCTTGCTGAATTCCTCGAATATGAAACGCTGGATGAAGCCTTAATCAACCAGAGCCGTACACAGCGAATCATCATGGTCGCAGCCAACTTTCGCAAAGAGGTGACCAACACTGCCCTGTGGCTCATGCAATTTGGTCTGCGGGTACAGTGCTTTAAGGTTAAACCCTATAAGTTCAACGACGATGTATTCGTTGATATCCGTCAGGTTATCCCCACACCGGAAGCAGAATCTTACATGATCGGTATGGCGCAAAAAGAGGCGGAAGAACAATCCGTCAGCGGCGGAGTAAAGCCAGTCCAATTAATGCGTAAAGCTTTCTGGACAAAGATGCTGGAGCGCCTCAAAGCCAGCTCCTGCCACTTATATAACAATATCAGCCCCTCTACCGATCACTGGATCAGTGCGGGCTCTGGTATTAGCGCGGTGTCGTATAACCTGATTTTCAGTAAAAAAGAGATTCGGGTTGAGCTGTGGATTGCCAAAGCTTCCGCAGAGAGCAATACCTTTGCTTTTAACTGGCTACATGAACGCAAAGAGGCAATTGAAAACGCGTTTGGCCATGCGCTTAAGTGGGAACCTCTGCCGGGTAAAAAATCGTGTCGAATTTCCTATGCCAGCCCGGCCATCAGCCTTGATGAAGCCAACTGGCCTGAAATGATCGACTGGCTACTGGTAAACCTGACGGCATTTGAAAAAGCGTTAGATCCCTTTATTGCCCCACTGAATATGGCGCTCAAAGAGATTTCAAACGTGCCCGAAGAAATGGAAGAAACCGAGACAGAGGAAGCCTGATGCTGAGCGAAGACGATTTAGAACAGCAAAGCCTGCAATGGTTTGCTGAACTGGGCTGGGAAGTATTGCACGGGCCGGATATTGCGCCAGATGGCAACAATCCGCTGCGTGCGTCGTTCCACGATGTGTTTTTGCGCCCGGTGCTACTGGAGCAGTTGCAAAAGATTAACCCACATCTCCCGGTTGCCGTGCTGGATGAGGTGATACTGCGTATCGCCCATGCGCAAAGCCCGGATCTGGTCGTCAGTAACAAAGCCTTCCATCACCTGCTGCTCGACGGCGTGCCGGTGCAGTACAAGCAGGATGACAAAGTTATCCACGACAAAGCGCTACTGATGGATTTTAACCACCCAAATAATAACCACTTTACGGTGGTGAATCAGGTGGCCATCCAGGGAACGAAGCAGGTACGTCGCCCGGACGTTATCTGCTATATCAACGGATTGCCAGTAGTAGTGATTGAGCTGAAAAGCCCGATTGATGCTAATGCCGATATCTGGGCGGCATTTAATCAGTTGCAGACCTATAAAAACGAACTCAGCGATCTGTTCATCTGCAACGAAGCGCTGGTGGTCAGCGATGGCTACAACGCCCGTATTGGCTCTCTCACCGCGAACGAAGAGCGCTTCTTGCCGTGGAAAACGCTGTCTAATGAAGACGACAAACCGCTGTTTGAATGGCAGCTTGAAACGGTAGTAAAAGGGTTCTTTAACCGCGAACTGCTGCTCGACTACATTCGTTACTTCATCCTGTTTGAAAGCGACGGCAAACGACTGATTAAAAAGATTGCCGCTTACCACCAATTCCACGCAGTACGTGAAGCGGTGACGGCGACGATTGTGGCCTCTACCGGTAAACACTTGCCGCTGCGCAGCAACATCACGCCAGGCAGTAAAAAAGCCGGTGTGGTGTGGCATACGCAGGGTTCCGGTAAGAGTATCTCGATGTGTTGTTACGCCGGAAAACTGCTACAACAAGCGGAAATGAACAACCCGACCATCGTGGTGGTGACCGACCGTAACGATCTCGACGGCCAACTGTATGCCACCTTCTGCCAGGCACAGGATTTGCTTAAGCAGGAACCGTTACAGGCAAACGATCGCGACCAGCTCCGCGAGATGCTCAATGTCCGTGAATCAGGCGGGATTATTTTTACCACCGTACAAAAATTTGCCCCGCTTGATGGCGAACAGACTCACCCGGCGCTAAACCTGCGCAGCAATATCGTCGTCATTTCCGATGAAGCGCACCGCAGCCAGTATGGTCTTAGCGCCACGCTGAACCGGGAGACTGGCGCTTATAAATACGGTTACGCCAAACATATGCGCGATGCGTTACCCAATGCGTCGTTTATGGGCTTTACCGGAACACCGGTTTCTTCCGAAGATAAAGACACCCGCGCGGTGTTTGGTGATTACGTCTCTATCTACGATATACAGGATGCGGTGGAAGATGGCGCAACCGTGCCTATCTACTATGAATCGCGCCTGGCAAAACTCGACCTCAACCACGAAGAGCTGGAAACGCTGTCTAATCAGGTGGATGAGCTGGTCGAAGATGAAGAGACCGATCAGAAAGAGAAAACCAAAAGTGACTGGAGCCGTCTGGAAAAACTGGTTGGTTCTGAACCTCGTATCAATGAGGTGGCCGCCGATCTGGTTCAGCATTTTGAGGCACGTAACGCCACAATGAATGGCAAAGCAATGATTGTTGCCATGAGCCGTGAGATCTGCGTGAAGCTGTATGATGCGCTGGTGGCTCTACGCCCGGAATGGCACAGTGATGACGTCGAGAAAGGTGAAATCAAAATCATCATGACCGGCTCAGCCTCCGATAATAAATTCCTTCAGCCGCACATCTACAATAAGCAAACCAAAAAACGCCTTGAAGCGCGCTTTAAAGATCTCAACGACCCGTTGAAACTGGTGATTGTGCGCGATATGTGGCTTACCGGGTTTGATGCGCCATGTTGTCATACCATGTATATCGACAAACCGATGCGCGGGCATAATCTGATGCAGGCCATTGCGCGCGTCAACCGCGTCTTCAAAGATAAACCGGGCGGTTTAGTGGTGGATTACATCGGTATCGCCAATGAACTGAAACAGGCGCTGAAAACTTATACCGATTCAAAAGGTAAAGGACAGACGACAGTCGATGCTCATGAAGCGTTCTCCATCCTGCTTGAAAAGCTGGATGTGATTCATGGAATGTTTGCCAAAACACCAACCGCCGCCGGGTTTGATTACACCGGTTTTGCAGAGGTGCCCCAACGGTTTTTACTCAAAGCAGCAGATTATGTGCTGGGCCTTGATGACGGTAAGAAGCGCTTTTTCGATGTCGTGCTGGCGATGAACAAAGCCTGGTCGCTGTGCAGTACGTTAGATGAAGCTAAACCCTTGCAAAAAGAGATCGCGTTTTTGTCGGCGGTGAAAGTGGCGATTATCAAGCTGACGACAACCGACAAAAAATTCAGTCAGTCAGAGAAAAATACGCTACTCGGTAAAATCCTCGATAACGCCATTATTGCGACGGGCGTGGATGATGTGTTTGCGCTGGCGGGTCTGGATAAGCCGAATATTGGATTGTTGTCAGACGAGTTTCTGGAAGAAGTGCGCGAATTGCCGCAGCGTAATCTGGCAGTCGAGTTGCTGGAGAAACTGCTGAACGACGGCATTCATGCCCGCACCAAAAACAACGTGGTGCAGGAGAAGAAATACTCAGATCGCCTGAAAGCCGTGCTGCTCAAATACAATAACCGCGCCATTGAAACTGCGCAGGTGATTGAAGAACTGATCCAGATGGCAAAAGAGTTTCAGGAAGCGATGGCGCGTGATGAAGCGCTGGGGCTAAACCCGGACGAAATCGCGTTCTACGATGCGCTGGCAGAAAACGAAAGTGCGGTACGGGAGCTGGGTGATGACGTCCTTAAGAAACTGGCTATCGAAGTCACGTTAAAATTGCGCCAGTCCACAACCGTAGACTGGCAGGTGCGAGAAAGCGTGCGTGCGCGGTTACGTATTCTGGTGCGTCAGACGCTGCGTAAGTACAAGTATCCGCCAGATAAAACACCTTATGCAGTTGAACTGATACTGAAGCAGGCTGAAGTGGTGTCGAACAGCTGGACGGTATAGGTTTTCACTCATTATCTTGATTGAGAGGGCTCAATTTTGCCCTCTATCAAACATGAAAACGTGAAGGGGAAAACGGGATGGATACGTCATTAAGCGGAACTCGACGACAATGCCGAACGTTTCATTTTTTTCGATTTTCCTGATTTAACTTCTACATTTGTGATTTTTCCATAAAAATGAAAAAATTAACTCCACAGTTGCAATGTGAACATAACCTCAGCACGCATCCGCTTTACGATCTGTGGGGTATTTGGCGTCGACGTGCTAATAAAATATTATTGTCTCCAGGCCAATTGACTTTCATCCATCATGGGGTGAGTGTGCAATTGCCCATCGGTGATATTAAAAATGTTAAAATAAATAAAAAATGGTTGTACTCTGAGATTGTTATTGGTTTGGAGAGTAAGATATATCAATTAAATGGTTTCAATCTGCAACAGCTGGAAACGCTTATCAAAAAAATCCAATGTACAGCTTTAGATATTTTCCAGCACAGCAATGAGTGGAGGGAATTGCTGGAGCTAGTAAAACGTTATCAAAAAGGGGGACACTATTTTTCTTCGTGGGAATGGCGATCTTTGTCACAGTTAATGCAGGTAAAGAAACGATTGCTGGATCTTGCGATTGATGCAGATTTTATTGCTCATGAAGGTAATAACCCCATAGCACAACTGGCGCTGAAGTTATCCATGGACGATGTTTCAGAATCTGCCAGGAGCCACTTCAACGAGAAAGTTATCCCACAGTTATTGTCAGCTTATCAGACTTTCTTTGAACAGATCGAATCTCAACCGCTTAGTGCCCCTCAGCGTAAAGCCTGTGTTACCAATGAAGATCATACTTTGGTCGTTGCTGGTGCGGGTACCGGAAAAACGTCGACATTAATTGGTAAAGCAGGGTATTTATTGCAAGCAGGTTTAGCTCAGCCTGAAAATATATTAATGCTGGCTTTCGGGAATAAAGCAGCACGGGAAATGGCTGAGCGTATCACAGAACGATTGCCAGAAAGTGGCGGCAAGCTAAAAGCAACGACCTTTCATGCTTTTGGAAACCGTGTCGTTGCTGAAAGTGTAGGCGTCAAGCGTTCTCTTACACGTTTTGCAGAGCAAAATAATGAACTGCGCCATTTTATTGAGGCGAAATTAGAGTCAGAAATAAGTGTCAACGATGATTATAAAACTCAACTAGTTAAATATTTTGTTTGTTATAGCACGCCAGGACGTTGTGAATATGACTTCAATGCTATTGAAGAATATCATGAGTTTCTGCAAAGTTGTCGCCTGATTACGCTGACGGGGCAGTGGGTAAAGAGTGTGGGGGAGTTGAGAGTTGCCAACTATTTATATTTGTATTCTGTTCCATTCGAATACGAAGCGAATTATGAGGTAAATACAGCAACGATTGAGCGCCGCCAGTATAAACCTGATTTTTACCTGCCGAGAAGCAAGACCTATATTGAATACCTGGGCGTGGATCGGCAAATGAGAACGGCCCCTTTTGTTAATCAGGCTGCATACCTTGAAGGAGTCGCCTGGAAGCGGAAGTTGCATCAACAACATAATACCCGACTGGAAGAGTTATATAGCTATCAGCTAGCCGAAGGAATACTTGAGAATAATTTACTCGATATACTTAATCGGGTAAGTGAACCACAGCATTTGCGTGATACTGATACGCTTCTGGATGAACTTAAAAACTCCAGTTCATCGCCGTGGCAAGGATTTATCGATCTGATGCTCCGCTTTCTTGGGCTTTTCAAAGAAGGGCAATTTTCTTTTTCAGACCTCCTGGCATCCCCTCAACGAATAGACATGGGGCGTACTCAGGCATTTATCGAATTATTCAAACCAGTATACGATGCCTATGAAGCTCACCTTAAAGAGCAGCGCGAGATGGACTTCAGCGATATGATCGCGGAAGCAACAACAGCGCTTCAGGAGGGACAATTTCATCACCGATATGACTACGTACTGGTTGATGAATTCCAGGATCTTTCCGGTGGACGAGGCAAGTTGTTAAAAGCATTACTGGCAACCCGGGATAATATGCGGTTATTTGCGGTAGGAGATGATTGGCAAGCCATTTATCGTTTTAACGGGTCTGATCTAAGATTTTTTACCCGCTTTGATCATCAATTTTCGCCAGCGAAAATGTTGCCTCTTGACAAGAGTTATCGTTTTAATAATCGCATACATGAACTCAGCTCTGCCTTTGTCACCCGTAATCCAGCACAATTGAAGAAAGAGATTACTACGCTCTCACAGGTGGAGCATGCTGCAGTACAGCTGCTTGATATTCAGGAACAAATGCACGGTATTGACCTATCCGATCGCAACCAAAGAAAGGCTGAAGCTTATCGTCTGCAAATCAAGAGAGCGCTTACTCGTTGTCATCGTCGGGAAGTGAGACTCAACAGTACCAGGCGGGCACCAGTAATGCTTATTGGCCGCTATCGTCTGGAAAATATGCGAGAGCTTAAGGATATGGATGTTCAGGCGCTAATGGCTGAATTTCCTCTGCTGGATATTCAATACCAGACCGCGCATGCCAGTAAAGGCCTGGAAGCGAATTACGTGCTACTCCTTGGTCTTGAGAAAGGGTGTTTTCCATCGGCAAAGGAAAATGACGAACTGATAGATCTTCTTCTCCCGGAGCAAGAGCCATATTTGTTTGCCGAAGAGCGCCGTTTGTTTTACGTCGCCGTTACCCGCGCCCGGCACTATGTATTTATGATCTTTGATAGCCAAAACACCTCAGCGTTTGTTGAGGAGATTGCCAGAATGGGTCAACAGCTCATCACTAAAAGTGATTCTCTTGAAATCGGTCAGTGGCATTGCCCCGATTGTGAATCAGGCTGCTTAACGGGTAAAGTGAGTCGCTATGATAAAAAATTCTATGTCTGCTCGCACTCTCCTGCCTGTGATTATATGGCTAGTGCCTGCAAGCAATGTAGTTCTCCGATGGTGATGCATAATGGTTTGCAAAGAATATGCGCGAACCCAGAATGTCAGGAGATAGAAATTGTCTGCCGACGCTGTGGTCTTGGCACAATGCTTAAGCGGAAAAATAAGGATGGTGGTGTTTTCTATGGCTGCAATCGCTATCGCCGGGACGAAGCTGACTGTTGTTATGAGAACATCACACTTGAGGAGTACGAGCGGAGAGTCGATGCCGCAAAACAATGTACAGCGATCATGCAGGAGAGATGATGAAGTCGAAATTTGAATGGGTACGTAAAGCGCAACGATGCCTGCGGATGCTTTCAGAGCTACATCGTCTTGGCTACCAACAACTGCGGGGTATGTCTTACTTCAATGCACAGGGGTTCAGATTCGCAATCGCCCCGCGAGATTATTTTGCCGACAATGGTATTGCGATTCCGACCGACAAGCTTTCCGACTCCTTAGTCGCTATCACTGGTGCGGGTCACTATTTCAGTTGGACAGATACTGACGGTAATGATGCTCGCACCCTGGCAGAGAAATTTATCACCCGTTTTCCGGATATTGCCCTTACTGGCAAGGGACGTGACTGGGGGTATGCTGGTTGGTTATCTGAACTCATTGGTTTTCTTGAGCAAGGTGACATGGTCCCAACCGTTTGCTGGGAGGAGATGGAAGGGCTCCCGGAAAATTTAACAACTTTGCCAGTCTGGGTTGAAGGTCAGGATAATTTCAATTGGATTGGTAATAAATCCGTCATTTCGCAAAGTAATCCCCATTTTCCTCTTCCCATAACGAAGGCTGGTCAATCTCGTGGCGAGTGGTGGGGGAGACAACCATACTGGACGGATGCTCTCCATGAAATTTCACAGGTGATGCAAGACGGTGGTAGGTTGGTAACTATTGATGTTAAAAGGATTGGGGACCAGTTATTTGATGTAAATGGCCCAGCTTACAGGCTACTTGATGCGATGAGCTCTGTCTCAGAACATGAAGGTTACGAGGGATATAAAGGTGCTCCTCGGCTCGTGTTGGCTTTACTTTGGAAGTTGCAGGAAATTAGCGAGCAAAGTAAACCGTAAAATGAATTAAAAGCAGTACACTGTAACTGCTTTTAATTTACCCATTTACTCTTACCATGAAATCTATCGCTGATACCCACTATTAGTATCGAGTTGACCGACTGATATGAGAGTTTTTTGTTCATTGAACGCCATCAGAGCGAGTATTACGTTATCTGCCGCCAAACTTAACCTGAACAACATTATCCGTCACCTCATGGCTGGCAGACTGCGCTACATACCGCTCCACAAAATCCCCCCAGCTCAAAAACAAACTACGCAATTTTTCCGCCTGCTGCCCGACCTGATAGGTTCTGATCAGGCGGTCTTTAGGAATGTGGTTTAACAATCGCTCAATCAGGCGCTCCGGGGCATCCAGATATTCAGCGCAACCAGTAGCGACACTGCGGCGTAAATCATGGGGAGAAAATGGCTCCAGCTCTGCCAGATATTTTTTACGCAGGCGCTCCAGTGCTCGTGTGACAGCGTCTCCGGTTATAGGGAATCCCTGGTTGCTGGTGGACTCAAAGACAAATGCGCCTTCGGAGATAATTCGCTGTTTCTTCAGGATAGACAGTGCCAGCGGATGCAGTGTTACTACATGACTTTTACCATTCTTTGTTTCCGGTATTGTCCAGCGATCGCCGTTGATTTGATCCCAGCGCATTTTAACCGCTTCAGAGCGGCGAACGCCGGTCAGAATAATCAGCTTCAGTGTGTTAGCTATCGCATGGGATAAAACGACACTGGAAGCGATACCTTTTCCACCGGTGCTAACTGAACCGCCACCAGCAGTAGCTTCTTCTAGTGTTTTCCAGAGCCGTTGAAGCTCATCCTGCGATAACCAGCGCTCACGCGGTTTAGCCATGGAAGCACCAAACATCGCCGGTTTTAACAGACGGGCAGGGTTGAGCTCGATTAATCCCTGAAGTGTGGCATGGTCAAGTGTCATATTCAGGATGATAAGCCCTTTGCGCACACCTTCAGCGCTGGATTGTCGGACTTTGCTCAGGTGTGCAAACAAATATGAACGCGATAAATCGCACACTCTCACGGAGCCTAGCCCCTGCTCAAGATGGCGACGATACGTTCCCTTATAATCAGCCAGTGTACGAGCCCCTATTGGCTTGCTGGTTTCTCTGAATGACAACCAGTTTTCCCACAATTCAGAAAATATGGGCATCTGCTCATTATTCGATTTTTCAGTTTTACGAACGTATCTGGGGTCAATTCCCTGCTTCACTAACTCAATGGCTTCAGCATGTGCTTCACGAGCCTGGGCCAGCGTCATTGCAGGATAAGCTCCCAGGGTAATTTTTATCTGCTTGCCGTTGAGGTAGGGACGGTAGAGCCAACTCTTTGTTTGGCTCCCTGATCGGGATTCGATATACAACCCCGCACCTGCTTTTGATTTGACGCTGACGACAATCCGGTTTTTTCCTACAGGGGGAACAAGGCTTGCTATCTGTCGATCCTGAGTTATCACTGTTGCCATTTTTTCTCATCCCGCGTACTTTTTGGCGTACTTGTTTAGCATTGTATAAGGCGAAATGGCATGAAACAACGTGAAAGGTGTTTTTGTCTTAATTTATTGATATATATTGTTTTTATGTGATGAAATGGAAGTCGATGAAACATTGTGGAAAGTGATATTTTTGGATTCGTAATGCGAAGGTCGTAGGTTCGACTCCTATTATCGGCACCATCTCAACTTCCTCAAACGTCCGTATTAGTCCGTAAATCGTCTGATTTATAACGTTTTTTCTTCTTTTAAATCCATAGTAGTCCGTAACCATCCAGTAGAATCCGGCACTGAATGTGTATAGGATTGTGTATATGTTCCTGTTCGGTCTGGATTCCTATACACATGCCTTTAAACGATATGCAGATTCGCCGCGCTAAGCCTGAAGCTAAAGCCTATACACTTGGAGATGGGCAAGGGCTGTCTTTGCTTATAGAACCTAATGGAAGCAAGAGCTGGCGGTTCCGCTATCGTTTTGCCGGTAAACCAAAAATGATCTCGCTGGGTGTCTATCCGACGATCACACTTGCCGATGCGCGTTCTCGTCGCGACGATGCCCGAAAACTGGTAGCCGAAGGAAAGAATCCGAGTGAGGTTAGAAAAGAGCAGAAGATTGCTTTGCAAACGGAATCCGAAAGCGCGTTTGAAAAGATAGCCAAAGAGTGGCATCAGATGAAGTCCGCCAAATGGTCGGTAGGATATGCGTCAGATATCATGGAAGCGTTTCAGAACGATATTTTTCCTTTTGTGGGTACGAGACCTGTCGGCGAAATCAAACCGCTAGAACTGCTTAATGTGCTGCGTAAAATCGAAAAGCGCGGTGCATTAGAAAAAATGCGCAAAGTTCGGCAGCGATGCTCAGAAGTTTTCCGCTATGCCATTGCTACAGGGAGGGCTGAATTTAATCCTGCTGCGGATCTCTCTAGTGCACTTGAAGTGCATCAATCGAATCATTTTCCATTCCTAAAAGCTGATGAAATACCTGATTTTCTGCGGGCTTTAAATAGTTACTCTGGTAGTAGACTCGTCCAGATTGCTACCAAATTACTGATGATTACGGGTGTGAGAACCATCGAATTACGTGCGGCATTGTGGTCAGAGTTTGATCTGGATAACGCTATATGGGAAATTCCTGCTGAAAGGATGAAAATGCGTAGACCACACCTTGTGCCATTGTCGACTCAAGCGTTAGATTTACTCAATGAACTCAAGATCATGACAGGGAACTATCGTTATGTTTTTCCAGGGCGGAATGATCCGAATAAACCTATGAGTGAAGCTAGTATCAACCAAGTGATCAAGCGCATTGGCTATGAAGGCAGGCTTACTGGTCATGGGTTCAGACATATGATATCGACGATATTACATGAAAAAGGTTTTCAATCGGCACTAATTGAAACCCAATTAGCACATGTAGACAAAAATAATATACGAGGTACTTATAATCATGCTATTTACCTTCCGGAAAGGCAGAAAATGATGCAATGGTACTGCGATTATCTTAGCGAGATAGAGGAAGTTTAACATGCTAAATCAATCATTCTCAGTCAATAACCTAATTAAGCTTTTAAAAAAAACCGATCCAAAAAGGTTTAGAATTGGAAGGAATGTCGAAGAATATAAAAAATATATATCTGATAAAGTTAATAACTCTATAGAAACGTACTCGTTTGGTTCGATAGCAAAGTCAAGAATTAATAATAAAGATGTGTATATATTTAAAGATTTTATGGATGTGCTCGTTGCTAGAAAAATTAATGATAACATAAAACGAGTCTACAGCGTTAAGCAGAATAATAGACATGATATTATTAAAAAAGTAAATGCCGTACTAAATGAACCTGTCAATTATTATATTTACCGACTGGACATTAAGAGCTTTTATGAATCAATAGACAAAAACGTTGTTTTAAAAAGAGTGAGCAATAATCCAATTGTCTCTCATAATACAAAAAAATTTATTAACAGTCTTTTTCGGCATAACGCTTTCTCAGAAAATAATGGACTTCCTCGTGGTATGGGGTTAAGTGCAACTTTGTCCGAAATATTTATGGAGGAATTTGATGCTGAATTGGCGAGGCTGCCTGAAGTTTTTTATGCGTCAAGGTATGTTGATGATATTATAATTTTTTCGTTCTATAAAATACCCAATTATAAAAGTTATTTCTCTAATATCTTACCAGAAGGATTATCTTTAAATGAAAGAAAGTGTAGAGAGTATAATATAGAAGGATCACCGTCTAAGAAGTCTGAAATTGAATTTTTGGGATATTCATTCATTATACATCATGAAGTGAAAGGTCAACTTCGGCAAGTTGTAATCAGGATTTCAGATGACAAAATCAAGAAAATAAAAAGAAGGATTGCACTTGCTGTGAAAGATTATTCAAATAATTGTGACGCTGATCTCTTGAGGAAAAGAATAAAGTATCTAACAGGAAATATACTTGTTAACTCTAACAAGAGTAAAACTGACTCTTTATATAGTGGTATTTATTATAATTATCAACATATAACTGATAAAACACAACTCAAAGAGCTAGATTTATTTAAGAATAGAATGTTGTTTGCTTCAAAAGGGGAGATGGGGAGAAGAATTTCTGAAGCCGGTTACAACCTATTGGACGCACCAAAAAAATACTCCTTCAAAGCTGGCTTTGAAAAAAGATTGCTTTCCTCATTTACACTGGAAGATATTGTTAAAATAAACAAAGTTTGGTGATTTATGAAAATTAAAATATCAAAAAATGATTATAAACGAGTTCTGCTTACTGATATTTTACCATATGAAGTCCCGATCCTTTTTTCTAATGAAGGTTATTATAAATTACTCTCCGAAAATAAAACTTTACCAGCAGTGTTCTCCGACGGTTTTAAATTTGATTCATATACTATCCCATACTCATATAAAATTAAAAAAGGGTTAACGAGTTCTCGAAGTCTAGGGGTTATTCATCCAGCTACGCAATTAAGGATTTGTGATTTTTACGATAAATATGAACATTTGATGGTTCATATGTGCACAAAAAGCCCATTTTCATTACGCTATCCTAGTAAGATAGGGAGTTATTATTATGAAAAAGATTTCTTAAAAAGCAGAATAAATTTAAGGGATGGGCTTGTACAATTTCACAATCATGGCTTCGATTCTCAAGAAACTTCCTCTTCCTCCCATTTTTCATATAAGAAATATCCTTTTATCTTTAAGTTTTATGAATCCTATGAGTTTCATAGATTAGAAAGGAAATTTCGGAAACTTTTAAAACTAGATATAGCAAAATGTTTTAGTCATATATACACCCATAGTGTCTCATGGGCCGTTAAATCAAAAGAGTTCTCTAAAGTTAATAGAGCGCATAACAGCTTTGAAGGATGTTTAGATAAGCTACTCCAAGATTCTAATTATGGCGAAACAAATGGGATAATTATTGGTCCTGAATTCTCTAGGATATTTGCTGAAATAATATTACAGCGAGTTGATTTGAACGTTGAAACTTATTTGAATAAAGAGTCTGGTATAATTAAGGACAGGAATTATGCTATTAGGCGTTATGTTGATGATTATTTTATATTTGCAGATGATGATGAAACCTTTAAGGTAATCGAGTTTGTATTAGCAAGTGAGCTAGAAAAATATAAGCTTTATTTAAATGAATCTAAAAGGGAAATGCTCGAAAGGCCGTTCGTAACAGGTGCTACGATGGCGAAAAATGATATCGCTGAAATAATCGATGACTTATATGAGTCATTGGTTTACTCTGATAAAATGGATGAGTTAACATCTCTTGTTAATTTAAATGCAGAGGTTGAGATTCAACCTGAACACATGAACGAACTTTTTCCATTGAAAGGTGTGTGGAATAAAAAATTACATGCTGATAAATTTATAAAAAGAATAAAAATTGCAGTTAGAAAAAATAACACAACATTCGATCTTGTTAGTTCATATTTGATAAGCGCACTAAAAAGTAAGTTTTTTAAAGTAATAAGATTATTACGACTTTTTAATTTAACAGGAAAAGAAGATATAACTTATAGATTTTTCTCTATATTTAATGAGGTGATATTTTTTATTTATGCTATGGACTTTAGAGTTCGTCAAACATACATAATTAGTCAAGTTATGCTTGAGGTGAATTCATTTGCTAATGAGCAGAGTTCGGATATTCGTGAAGTAATAAAAAAGAATGTTTTTGATGAACTTCTAATGTGTATAAAAAGTATGGGTGATATCTATGAACGGCCAGTTGAATTATCCAATTTGCTTATATGCATGAAAGGGTTGGGTGACCAATACAAACTAAATCCAGATGAGTTTATGGATATATTGGGTATTAATGATCAAGAATGTTTTGATGGATTGGAGTACTTTTCGATATGCAGTATCTTGCATTATATTGATAATGATGCAAGATACTCTAATATGAAGGAGTCTATAGTATTGGCAGTGCAAGAGTTAATTTTTAAACGAAATGATATAAAAAGGGATACCGAAACATTTATGCTATTCATTGATATGATGACGTGCCCATATCTGACGATTAAGCATAAAAGAAAAATTTACAAAGCATATGTTGAAAAAAACACTGGTAAAAAGACATTTGTGAATGAAACAGTTGATTTGGATATTAAATCTTTACAAGATAATGTAGTCTTTTTTAATTGGTCAGGAGATGCTGATCTAGAGCACGTTCTTTATAAAAAAGAGTTGCGAACGGCCTATGAGTAGTAGTAATTTATCGCCGTTAAAAGGTTGCGATGCTTAGGGTTTCGACCTGTAGCAGATACCGGAAGATCGGCTTTTGAACGTTCATCCGAAAAATATTCGCGATACGTTTTTAGGATGAACCGATTTAGACACACTATTGCCTTTTAACTAGACAGGCCGCGCAAGCGGCCTTTTTAATGTGTTGCGTCAGCCTTCACTAGCTTACTTTCTATTTTCCTATTAGCGCGCACAGCCCCGCCCGCCTGCCCGCTTCACTTAACAGACTGGTTTTCATGCACCCCGTAAATCGCCTCAGGGGCCGCCACACAAGGGCTTTTGCGTCAAAAATGATGCATGACAGTCATGCGTTTTCATGCGCCATAGACATGCACTCGTGCGCTCTCGGGCCAGCCAGGAAAAGGCGAAAAAAATCCCGGCGCTGGACCGGGAGTATGTGGGAGGTTTTTGCTAATCAGACCGGTATTGGCTGACGGCTTGATAGCTTTGATGCGGAGCAATAGCGATTGTGAGTTTCCTTGCGCTTTTCAGGCGTTTCCGGTTCATCTGATACATGTTCATTGCGCCAGGGCTTCATAATTATCGTATCCACACTCTCCAGTGCAGTAAACGTGCAAGAACATTCCAGGTTCTGACACTGATACCATGAGCGTTTAACCGATGGCGCTTCATAGGCGGTTGTTCTGGCGTGTGCAACTGTGCCGCATTCAGGACATTTAAGTGCCATTAATATCACTCCTGCATATCGTCAATGTAATTCAGGCGTTGCTGAAAGCGCAGATGTTGTGCCGGGGTGTAAGTGCCATGACAATCTCGGATCATCAGGGGATCAGGTATCACACCTGATTCATCCAGAATCTCACGATAATCATCGGCAATTTCAGGCGTGGTTGTTGCCAGCTGGCGAACTAGGGTACTGCGTAACATGCGGGATGCAACTTCCAGCCCTCCACGCCCCTTAAGGAACGGAGCCAGCGCAGATGTCAGAGCCGTTCCATTCACCTGCATGAAACTGCTGAGAGCTTCTTCTGTACAGGCCTCCATCAGTAAATGCTGCGAGTAAATGCATTCACGTGCAGCACAGTTAATTTGCCATTCCAGCACATCAGGCGCTCACGCTGTAATTCGATCTGTCGGGCATAGTCTGCTGGTTTTTCATCGGCAGTGAGAAGGGTATCGATCTGCAGTTCAACGGCTTTTCTGTTCTTAGTGTGAGTAATCCAAAGAGTACGGGCATTTCGAAAACTGGCAAACACCTGTCCGGGAGTGGCTCGGGTCGTCATATTAATTTCCTCTTCTCCGCAACCTCCTGAAGGACCTTCATTTTATGAAGGGCTGCTGGTGATGGGAGTTTGCGGAAATCAGCCAGGGCCGCATAATCCGGTGCAATACCAGCCAGTTTTAACACAGGGTCGTGCTCCGGCATCGCATCGTTAGAGAGTGACGGTTCGGTGATATGTTTACGAATAAGGTCTTTAAGCACAGTGTCCGGATCATTCACGGAATGGACCACACCGGTAACAGCACTGGCTTTCCGGCCCATCGTGGTTTTAAGCAGACTAAGAGTCTGGATTAACGCCTTACCATGCGACTGCATGAAATCTTCCCAGATTTGTTTTGCGCGGATCTCCATAAGGGTGTTGTGTGCGCTGATATACTGTCCGGCTAATTTCCCAGCTTCCTGCGGTAAAAATGCATTCTCTCTCTCCTCGGATGCAAGCAGTTCATCAAAATCCTCAAGCGTTTCGCGCCCCAGTGCAATTTCCGTGCGCAGTTTTTTCATTTCCTTTGTCACCACGCCCCGACTTTCACGAAACAGCGTGCGCCACTCCTCATTCAGGGCGTTCGTCGTGGCTTCCATTTCTGCGCGGCGCTGGCGGATTGTCGCAAGGTTATCGGCAGCGGTTTTCTGCTTGCGTCGTACTTCAAACCACTCATTTCTGGCGGCATTCAGGGTTTCCAGTGCCCGCTGCGTTACAGCCGGAAAAGAGGAAAGGTTGTTGCTCTCTGTGGTGTTGTTCATGACTTCTCCTGTCGGATTGATTCGTTAAGTCAATTGTGTCGTGGCTTACACAAGCACACTACCGGAGGGGGTTGTGCCACCTTCAGAACAATGACCTTGTTCTGGCTAGCCAGGAAAGGCCTCGTCTGATTAAGTCTGTTTCACTTTTGCTTTAACTATTCACTACTATTCACTTTGGTAAAAAGATAGATAATACAGTGAGTTAAAAGGTGAATGGTTGAAGGGACAGTATTCATGGACTGTTCATGACTGTTCACAGGAGACAAAAAGTAGCTATGATATTTTTTCATAATAGATGGCGTTTTTATTCTTCATGGTTATTTTATTTTTTCTCCTCACCACTATTCACCCTTATTCCGTAGTATTCAACAGGCGGTGAAATAGACAGCATATTTTTGCCGGGGAATAACATTTTCGCCTCATACCATGCTATTGCATTTTGGACTGAACTTTATAAAACTAGACCTGCCCGGTTCTTTATGGATTTATCTTGATATATTTTAAGATTAAATAAGTGAGGTTATTTAGCATCGAGGTTTTTATGCAAATATAATTTTTATGAGCTGTATGCAATTCCTAAATATGTCCGGAGGTAGGGGCTCGCAATGCTTTTTGTAGAAGTTGTGTGCCTTACTGTACGGACTCAGGTTTTAGCACCATTACGAGCCATAGCTCAGGGTAGCAAACCCGGTATGAATGTTAGTTCCTATTGATGCTCCTGTATTTATAGTTCGCAAGCATTGTATCTATTATGTCGTTTTATGTGGTTTGATATGATTTTAAATTCCATAAAATCAATATGTGACGCTAAATAAATAACGCGTGCACAAGCGAACTATATAAACATAATAAGGAGCTACCTGGAACTGGATGAATTTATCCGGACTGATGTGGAAATTAAAGAGGGTAGGTAAATGCATAATATTTCTGTTTCTGCGCCAGCTCCCGCTGCGCCATTATTTCCTGTGCAGAACCAGCACGAGCGATTTTTACGTCTGCCTGAGGTGATGCACTTGTGCGGTCTGTCCCGTTCGACCATTTACGACCTGATCAGCCGCGATGCTTTCCCGAAGCAGATCCCGCTTGGGGGTAAAAATGTGGCCTGGGCACAGTCTGAGGTCAACGCATGGATGTCGGACCGTATCAGGGCCCGTGGGCGGAGACGTGATGCATGATGATGCCTGAACACATTAAACACCTTTTTTCTGGCTTGCATCCAGTCGCCATTTCCAGGTATAGTTTTTCCGCTGTCGCAAAATCGGCAGCCGGAATTGGCGTTCCGTATAACTTATTGGCGACAACTGACGCGCCTTGCGTCTTTTTTTACGTCGTAGCTCAGGCACACCCATTTTTCGGGCTGTGGTGTTTATGTGTACACCGTGGTTCTTTCGAGATAATGGCAGTCCGGGCGGGGCAGCCTTCGGGCTGGCCGGTTTCCAATAAGGCCGGTTACGCCAACCCCGTTCGGGCTGCCACCAGTGAAATTGGCGTTTCCGGTGGTAGCAATAACCGCTACTTATTGGAGGCTGCCATCATGGCTACAATCCTCACCCCGTCATACCCGCAATATATCTTTGTGTTTGCCGCAATCCGCCGTGCTGACACTCAACCCCGTATCTGTATGCTCCGCACTGTCGCCTGCGATGAGCGATCCGCGCGCCTGTCCCTTGTCCGTGATTATGTGCTCTCCCTCTCTGCGCGACTGCCCGCCGGGGAGGTAACGCTATGAACCAGTTTGAGATTTCCTACGACGATGTTGTACGCCTGAAACATTTACGCAATGTGGGTGAGTATGTTACCGGCATGGTTGCCCTGCAGGACTGTTATGAAAAGTCAGTAGGCGCTCAATGCGAGCAACTGGTTTCTCTCATTTATCTGATGACTGAGCAACTGGATGAAGTGGTGCAGCACTGCCATGACAATCTGATGAACGCGGAGGTGGCCTGATGAAATCATGTGAATCTCATCTGGCACTTCGTGCCGCTCTGTATCGCCGTGCCGTAGCATGTGCCTGGCTGGCTCTCAGCAGCCAGCAGGAATGTTATTCCGGTCTGACGCTCGCTGAACTTGAAGATGCTATAGCCCGCGAGCTGGAAGGATTCTATCTGCGCCAGCATGGGCAGCAAAGAGGATTGGAAATTGCCTGCGCGTTGCTTTCGGATCTGATAGAGTCGGGACCGCTTAAAGCCTGTCCGGTTCTCTCACTGCTCGGAATGACGGTAATGGATGAACTTTGCTCCCGTCACCTCAACAAACCCGCGCTGCACTAAGGAGGGCCGCACAATGTCAGGAATGAAAGTTAGCCAGGCTGAGAAAGCAGCTCGCGGTCACTGGTCAAGAATTTTACCCGCGCTGGGCGTAAACGTACTGAAAAATCGACATCAGCCCTGTCCGGTCTGTGCCGGGAAAGACCGTTTTAGATTTGATGACCGGGAGGGGCGGGGAACGTGGTTCTGTAACCAGTGCGGGGCGGGTGATGGCCTGACACTTGTGAGTAAAGTGCTGGACGTAGACATCAGTGAAGCTGCAGACAGAATAAATGGCGTGACCGGAAATCTGCCACCAGTATCTCAGGAAATACTTGTATCTGATGCCGTTGATAAAGAAGCCGGGAAACAAGCCGCAGCATTGCTGGCTGCCCGTTTGCTTGAGAAATCCCGCCAGACCACTGGCAATGCCTATCTGACGGGTAAAGGGTTTTCTGCTCTGTCTTGCCGGGAATTAACCTCCATACATAAAGTCGGTGGTGTGACGTTCCTCGCGGGAGATCTTATCGTTCCACTGTATGCAGATGGAGAGCTGGTAAATCTGCAGTTAATCAACGCTGATGGGGGAAAATGCTTCCTTAAAGGTGGTCAGGTTAAGGACGCGTTTTACCTGGTAGAAGGTACTACCAAAGCAGCGAAACGACTCTGGATAGCGGAAGGATATGCCACTGCACTCACTATCAATCTTCTGACTGGCGATGCTGTTATGGTGGCCTTTTCTTCCGTCAATTTCCTTTCTCTGGCGAGCATTGCCTGCAGCCAGTACCCAACGCACCAGATAATTATTGCTGCTGACCGCGATCTCAATGGTGCAGGGCAAACAAGGGGCGTAGTTGCTGCCAGGGCCTGCAATTGCACAATGGTACTCCCGCCTGTGTTTGGTGACTGGAACGATGCCTTCACTCAGAATGGCGAAGAAGCCACCCGGCAGGCAATTTATGAAGCTATAAAACCAGCCGTTGCCAGCCCCTTCGACACAATGAGCGAAGCTGAATTTACCGCGCTGAGCGTCAGCGAAAAAGCGCAGAGGGTAATGGATCACTATAAAAATGCGCTGGCAGTAGATCCTAACGGGCAGCTCCTTTCGCGCTATGAAGCGGGGGCCTGGAAAGTTATCTCTTACGCAGATTTTTCCCGTGATGTGGCTGCGCTGTTTCAGCGCCTCGGCGCGCCTTTTTCATCAGGAAAAATTGCCTCTCTCGTGGAAACCCTCAAACTGATTGTTCCGCAACAGCAGAATCCGGCGCGGCAGTTGATCGGGTTTCGCAACGGCGTGCTCGATACCCGGACAGGATTGTTTAGCCTGCACGATAAGAAACACTGGTTGCGTACGTTGTGCGAGGTGGATTACACACAGCCCGTTGACGGCGAGTCACTGGAAACTCACGCCCCGGCATTCTGGTGCTGGCTGGACCGGGCTGCAGGTTTTAAACCTGAAAAGCGGGACATTATTCTGGCAGCATTGTTTATGGTGCTGGCTAACCGCTATGACTGGCAGCTGTTTCTGGAAGTCACTGGCCCCGGAGGAAGCGGCAAAAGTATCCTGGCTGAAATCGCAACCATGCTGGCAGGTGAGGATAACTCCACCTCGGCAACCATTGAAATGCTTGAGTCACCGCGAGAACGAGCCGCGTTAATAGGTTTTTCACTGATTCGACTTCCCGATCAGGAGAAGTGGAGCGGTGACGGGGCCGGACTAAAAGCCATCACTGGCGGCGATGCGGTATCCGTTGACCCTAAATACCAGAACGCCTATTCAACCCACATTCCGACGGTCATCCTGGCTGTAAACAATAATCCGATGCGTTTCACGGACCGTAGCGGTGGAGTTTCACGCCGTAGGGTGATCCTGCACTTCCCCGATCAGATAGCCCCGGAGGAACGCGATACTCAGCTCAAAGAGAAAATTGACAGTGAGCTGGCGGTGATCGTTCGCCAGCTTATGCAGCGTTTCAGCGATCCAATGAGCGCAAGAGCATTACTTCAGGTGCAGCAGAATTCCGATGAAGCACTCACCATCAAACGTGATGCCGATTCAGCGTTTGATTTTTGCGGCTACCTTGAAGTCTTACCTGATACCACGGGCATGTTTATGGGTAACGCTAATATTGTTCCACGTCAGCCTCGCACATACCTTTACCATGCCTATCTGGTCTACATGGAGGCCAACGGTTATAAAAATACGCTCAGTCTTACCATGTTTGGCAAGGGGCTACCGCTAATACTCAAAGAGTATGGGCTGCAATATGAGAAACGGCGAACCAATCAGGGAATGCAGACGAACCTCACTTTAAAAGAGGAAAGCAATGCAGACTGGCTACCTAAGTGCGATGGCCCCGCAGCCAATTAACGAATCATCGACCCGGCGAATGCCGGGTTTTTTATGCCCTAATAGCCGAATGTAGAGTTTGCTGTTCACTCGTCACTTAACGGTTAACGTTTATAATGTTGATATTTAAAGTGAAAAGATGAATGTGAACAGTGTGCATGGTTTTATCAAGAAAAAGTATTTTAATGGGCGTTGAGGTGAGTGAGTTTTGAACGCGCCCGCCAATGTGTATAGCTATGTGTATAGAATTATTTGTCGATACAAACAAATCATTTAAAAACAATGAGTTGATGTGTGTTATTCATTCCTATTATCGCACCATTAAAATCAAAGAGTTACCCCATATTTAAATACACCACGTTTCCTCCTGTGCCGCATTTGTGCCATTGTAACCTTGGCAATTCATCAAAATACTGTTCTGACATCAGGCAGTGCAGGTGCAGCTATTTAAGCCAATTGCTGCCGCCATTCTTTGACGTAGTCAATCAGGGTGCGGAGCTTTGGTGCAATATTGCGACGCTGTGGGAAATACAGATAGAAGCCCGGAAATTGTGGAAGAAAGTCATCAAGCAGCGATACAAGCTTACCGCTTTCAATATATGGCCTGAAAGTTTCCTGAGTGGCAATTGTTATTCCTCCGCCGGCAAGAACCAGCCTCAACATCAGACGCAGATCATTAGTCGTAATCTGCGGTTCAATCGCAAGGTCGAAAGTTCTCCCGTTTTCTTCAAATGGCCAGCGATAAGGCGCAACCTCCGGGGACTGACGCCAGCCGATACACTTATGGGTATTTCCCTCGGAGGCGAGAAAGCGCTTTCCACGCCCGGCCGCAAGGATCAGGACGACGGGGGCAGGCATGAATCCTCCTCCTGATGGAGACGTACAGAGGCGATTTCTGCCAGCACGGAGAGTGCCAGAGTATGCGCATCCCGGGCTTTGGGGAATATCCCGACGGGGGCCCGGATTTGCGCTGTCTCCTCCCTGGACCATCCCAGCTCGTGGAGCTTTTGCAGACGTAACGTGTGGGTTCGATAGCTGCCCAATGCGCCGAGATAAAAGGGTTTTGCTTCTCGCG
>OGZS01000419.1_pt1 | contig 25003 bp, 25 predicted proteins | sample 1576901 | NCBI WGS metagenome assembly OGZS01 (sample SAMEA3541563, study PRJEB24748) | human gut metagenome | biome: human gut; feature: human-associated habitat; material: faeces | place: China | collected 2012 | reverse complement strand
ATACATCTTCTCTTCCCCAAAACATCGAAAAGAAACGTATTGCCATTTTCTCTGTAATATATGGCGGATTTACAATACGACTCCCTTGATCCAGGTCATATTCTTCTGCACTTTCTATTTTTTCTTCAAAAGGATTCACCTCTTCATATGAAATGCCTGCTTTCTTCAATTTATCTTTTAATATCTTGTTCTCATATTCAAGCAACCTAACCATTTTTCTCAATGAATCAGCATCATATGCTTCTATGTTCAAACCTTCCACCTACAATTCTTATTATCTCGTAACATAACTTCCATTCAATGTCCCAACTTAATTTTAGTACTTGTTCCAACTATTTTCAATACTTATTTTCCGTATTGACGCATTTCTTCGCCAATCGTATAATTAAGTTAGATACAGAGCATTTCTGTTATCAAAATATTGCCCGCCCACCATTGGCGACTTATAAATGATTGGCTCGAAAATATTGTTCGCTTACCGGAAGCGTCTAATAAATGTCCGGCTTGAAAATTATTTAGAAATTATTTTTGTTTTCGATATTGTGTTTTTATCACACATTGCATATACTATAAATACACAAAAAAGCCAAAAAAGAGGAGGTGTTAGTATGGCTACTTCAAGTATTACTCATAATTTTGTCGTATCCAATCCAAATAGCATAAAGCGTTTTGTCGCAGCAATTGACGAAGCCGACCGTGACCGCACACCAAAGCAGACACTTCCCGGACGTCAGTTAACGAACCCACAGGAAATCTTAGCTTTAATGTCAAAAAGGAAGAAAAAACATGTCTGATAAATATTTTACCGTTAATATTCGGGCATATTTGGATAAAGACGAACCGACATATATCGGAGAGGAAAGTCTTTACGACTTACTCTCCGATTTTTCTTGTCCCAAAAATCCCGATGTGGAATACTTTTTATTACATAATGCGATTGAGTTTACCAAAAAAGATCAATCTATCACTTATCTGGTATTTGATGCTGAAGATGCTTCACTGGTTGGTTATTTTTCACTTACAGTAAAACCCATCTCTGTCCGTGCTTCAAATATCAGCAAGACAACGGCAAAAAAGCTGTCCCGTGTCAGTATTTTGGATGAAGAAACACAATCCTATACTACCGCAGCTTACCTGATCGCCCAGTTGGGAAAGAACTATTCTCTTCCAAAGGAAAAACGAATTCCTGGAAATATTCTACTGGGATTTGCACTGGAAACCATATCCAGTCTCAAATATTCCGTAGGCGGCGTTATGGAGTTTCTTGAATGCGAAGATAATGAATTTCTTCTGAGCTTTTATACGCAGAATCATTTCAAGCCATTTGATACTCGTATTACCGCTTCCCAGAATAATGAGCCACACACTCTGCATCAGCTTTTAAAATTTATTTGATTTAAAAATGCATGAAAAAAGCGACAGTCTGATTTACATTTTGTATTTCAGGAAACTGCCGCTTCTTTTTCTTCCTTATTCTGTTTTTCTTCCTCCAACTCCCGGAGGACTTCTTCGCCGTACTTATCAATCATCCGTACCAGAAAATCAATGCACCGCTCAAATTCAATATTCTGTTGCATAAGCTCCTCCCGTTATTGTTTTGATCTGAGCTTATTTTACAGAACCTGCCGGAAAACCACATTGAATAGAAATTGATTGTAAATTGACACAATCACTTTAAAAATATCCGTATTTTCTTGAATCGAATGTATGTTCGTGTTATGATAGATATACTTAATCTTAACTACGAAAGGGGAATTTCTATTGAATCGATGCGATTTTTCTTCTATTAGCACTTGCTTAAAAAATCATATCAGCGAAAGTAATCAAATGAGTCAGCCTGATTTTTTATACGAATTATTTGAAGATTTTATGGATGATCCGACAAATCAGGATTTTTCAATGGACAACGGTCTGGTTTGCCGCTGGATGACTGGTCAGGCTAAAATCAGTCCTAAAATATCCGCTTACTATTCCAAGCCATCCAATCAGGAAAATTTAGCCCATACCATCCACCAGAATCTTCTTCCACTGATGTCTGACTGTAATATGGCTATACAAGATATTTACACTTTATTCATTCAGGATGACAGCATCTCAGATGCGAAAAAGAAAAATCTGACTCCCTTATATAAACCAGCCAGTTCAAGACTGCTGTTTCTTGCAAAACTGATTTCTTTTGGCATGGAACGCCAATTCATCAAACGTAATACCAAAAATCAGAAGCTGCTCGCCGGAGGCGCTTTATCCCCCATTGTGCTGGATTATATTATGGACAGTGAGGTTCCGAAACCATGCCGTCATTTTATCGGAAGAGATAAAGAACTGGAAGAATTATATACCGTGCTTGAGGAAAACCGTCATGTTTTCCTTTGCGGAATCGCCGGAATCGGAAAAAGTGAACTTGTCAAAGCCTACGCAAAGCGGTACATAAAGCAATACACCAATATACTTTATATAGAATATACCGGCAATCTTCATCAGGATATTACTGACATGGATTTTATTGACGATCCGCCGGAAAGCACTGACCAGGAACGGTTTCAAAGACATAACCGTTTTCTGCGTTCCCTGAAATCTGATACTCTGCTTATCATAGATAATTTTAATGTCACTGCCACACAGGACAGCTTTCTGTCAGTAGTATTAAAATATCGCTGCCAGATTTTGTTTACAACCAGAAGCAAACTGGATGAATACTGTACTCTGCCATTAAAAGAAATAGAGGATATGAACGCTCTCTTCCAGCTGACATCGGTATTCTATTCAGAGGCAGACACGTACCGGGCAACAGTTGAAAAGATCATCGAAACTGTTCACTCTCATACTTTTGCCGTGGAACTGGCAGCAAAACTTCTGGAAAATGGAATCTCAACTCCAGACCAGTTATTAACAAGACTTCAGGTGGAAAAAGCATCTTTCCATAACGAAGATAAAATTAAAATAATCAAAGATGGACAAAGCAGCAAAGCCACCTATTACAGTCATATCCATACGCTGTTTTCTTTATACACTTTATCTCTTGAACAGCAGGATATCATGTGTAATATGTGCTTTCTTCCTTCCACCGGTATTTCTGCCCGTATGTTTGCCAAATGGCTGGAACTGCCCACACTAAATGAGATCAACGATTTAATTGAGACTGGTTTCGTTCAGACAACAACACGTCGCACTATCTCTCTGCATCCGATGATTCAGGAAATCACCCTTTCAGAGACAAAACCATCTGTAACTCGCTGCCACATATTACTGGATTCTTTACAGAAAATATGTTTAATGCATGGAATGGAAGTAGATTATTACAAAAAGCTATTTCAAACAATCGGAAATATCATAGAATTGATTGAAAAGGATGATATACCAAAGTATCTGCTTTTTCTGGAAAATGCATTTCCATACATGGATAACTATAACTACCACAAAGGTATGAATGGAATCATTCAGGAACTGACGGGGCTGTTAAAGACAAAAAACATTGGCACCGACTCCGACCGGGCATTATTACTGGATTTTCAGGCAACTCTTGAAACCAAACCTGAAAAAGCAATAAAACTGGAAAAGGATGCACTTGCCCAGATAGAAACTATCACTGCTGACAATGCTCGACTTGTTTCCAACCTTCATGCCAATCTCGGTGGACTTTACCGCATGAACGGTCATCCCGATCTTGCAAGAGAACACATGGAAAAAAGTATCTCACTGCTTGACCAATTTAACCTGCTTCATATAAATGACAGCATACCTCAGATTGCCAATTATGCAATGTTCCTGACAGAACAGCAGGAACCCGAAAGAGGAATCTCCGAATTACAAAAATTATCCGGCATCATCAAGGAATACCATTCCGATGACTGTCTGGATTATGCCAAAGTACAGGAAAACCTTGGAACCATTTATCTGATGACTGCCAATCTTCCGCAAGCCAAAACACATTTTAAAAGAGCTTTCAAAATATATGAAAAGATCTGGGCTGATGAACCAGAAATGATTGAAGCAAAATATCAGGAAATTCAGGAGTTATATCCACAGATTGGATTTTGCATTGGAAAAACTCTATCCGGTCTTTTAACATAATACGTGCAATTTAAGGCGGGCAACTTGCCCGCCTTAAGTCTTTAAATTATGCTTTGATTTTTCCAGAAAATATTTTACTTACTTTGTTTTTCATGAGTATGAATACAATTTTTACTTATTTCCGTATCTGCGAAAACTCTTATAAATAAAAGGCAGTAAGGCTATTGCCATCACTGTATACATTACCATTACAAGCGGAATTTGTCGAAATACACAATTCCCAATCTGATAAATAAGTGGGACTTTTACACTTGCCTGTACATTTGTCAAAATTGTTGGTATCAAATTGAAAAGCGTTGTATACCCAGAAAGTGCCCGTCCTATAAATGGCAATAAGCAATATAAAAAGAACGGAATACAAACAGCGACACTAATTGTATGCATTTTAGCCGCTACTAACATAGACACTACAGCCGCCAGCATACTGGCTATAAATCCACATACAACTGTCAACAAATAGTATTGTCCATATGACATAATGTAAATACTATATGCCTGATACATTTGATAAGGTGTATTCATACCACTGGTTCCCATAATTCCAAAACAAATCACACTAAGTAATATAATTCCCATACAATAAATCATAACCGTCGTAGCTATTCCTGCCAGTATTTTTGTTTTAACAGCTTTTGTACGTCCATACTTTGTAGAGAAAAATACTGCATCTGCTTTTGTCTGAAAATCATCTGCAAATATTCCAGCACAAATAAAACCAACTATGATTGCCAGAATAATAGAATACGTTTCTACATACATAATCATAGTATCCCATGAACTATAAGATTCGTATTCTACTGGTAATTTTATTTCATTATATTTCTTTTCCAAGTATTTTTTCTGTACAGAAGTCTTTCCATATTCTTCTGCCATCTTTTCCATATTTTTATGATAAGTGTCATAGAACTCTTGTATATTTTCTTTTGTCATTTGATTCAGAACACTTTCATCATATTCTGCATCCGGTGTTAATACCGATATTATAAAACCCCTAATATCATCTATCGGTTGTAATGTCGTTCCGTAAATCGCATTTTCTTCTGAGGATTGTGTCATCGCATTTTTATTTTGTTCTATAACTTTTCCAAGTTCATCTTCTGTCAATGTCCCTTTCCATGCTCGTCTGTTATCTGTAAGTTTTCTTGTTGCCATAATTCCAGTACTAGCATTTCCATTCTCATCCACATAGCGATTACTTGTAACTGCAAATCCGCTAAAAATGACAGCAAGTATCAATGCCAATCCGATTGAAAATACATTAATTTTCTTTGAAAAAATTCGTTTTAATTCTAATTTAAGCATCTTGTTTTTCCTCCGATTTTTCTCCAAAATAAAATAGAAATGCATCTTCCAGATTTTTTTCTACAGCCACAGCATTGCTCCTCAGGAACATATCAAACAATACAATGCTGCCAAATGCGACATGGCTGCATAAAATACTGCAAATCCAAAGAATCAATATCTTTCAAAAAACGATATTTTCACCAAGGGGAAAGTCTGCCCTTTTTTAGTCAATAAACAAAATAAATTTTTTCTCATTTAATTATTGACATTTATTAGCTGGACTTTCAAATACTATTTTATCACAACTAGAATAGCTGGTTAAGTAATATGAACCATGTAAGAATAATTGTATAGGAAAAGGATATGGTTGAGAAAATGTGACTAGATTGACAAAAACAATCGGATTTGATATTCTGTTTAGGTAAATAATTACGTGGAGGATTCCGTATGAAAATTACTATTAGGGAAATTGCCAGACGTGCTGGAGTATCGACAGCTACTGTGTCTAGAATTATAAACGGTCTGGGTGGATATAACGATGATACAAAAGAAAAAGTTTTAGCGGTTATAGAGGAGACTGGTTATAAAGGAAATGCCTCAGCTCTGAAGGATTATAACCACCCTAAAGTAGATAAATTGATAGGAGTTTTAGTTCCTGATCTTGAAACTGATTTTTACGCAAAAATTATTTCTGGTCTTGAAGAAGTTGCACGTAAACAAGGCTATAGTATATTAATCAGTAATACAGGAAAAGAAGGAAAAAACACGTATGAAGATATTAATGTTTTAAAAAAGCGCAAAGTATCAGGAATTGCATTAGTAGGAACATTTTTGGATGAAATCTTGTATGAAAAACTAGAAAGAACAAAGATTCCTTACATCCTTATATCAAGTACATCATATAAGTATCAGGTTCCATATATTAAAGTAGATAGTTTTCAGGCAGTATATGCTGCGGTTGGTTATTTACTAGCGCAGGGACATACACAAATCGCTATGATTGCAGGTACAAGTAAAAAAGGAATGAGTAACCGTGAGATGGGATATAGAAAGGCAATGGAGGATGCTGGATTGACTGTTAAAGAAAGCAGAATTGCCTATGGAGATTTTAGCTTCCAAAGTGGTAAGACTTGTATGAAAAAACTACTTGATTTAGATAAAGAAATTACGGCTGTTTTTGCAGCAAGTGACGACATGGCTATAGGAGCAATCTCAGCAGCATATGAACGAGGTATGTCTGTTCCAAATGAATTGTCAGTGATTGGTTATGATAATACTAAAGTGGCTGAAATGAGTTATCCTCCTCTTACTACAATTGCACAGCCATTATATGAAATGGGAATCGAAGGAATGAAGATTCTGATAAAATATATAGAAACACATGAAAAACAAAGTAGTGTTGTAATGCCGTTTGAATTGATTGAAAGAAAAAGCGTAGAAGCTTATAATAAGTAAATAACTTGATCAATGATATGAAGAATACCTTTAAGAGGTATTCTTTTTTTGTGACGTTACGTGAATATTTACATGATAACCATTGACAAAAGGAAAAAACATACTTATAATCTAGGCATGTAAGTAAATAAATACGTAATAGGAGGGGCTTTAAATGAATGAAGAATGGAAGAAGAGGACAGTTTATCAAATTTATCCCAAAAGCTTCTGTGATTCTGATGGAGATGGAATTGGCGATATCCGAGGAATAATCAGTAAATTGGACTATTTACAAAATCTTGGTGTCGGAGCAGTTTGGCTTACGCCAATGTATTGTTCACCACAGGTAGATAACGGATATGACATTAGTGATTACTATGAAATTGATAAGTTATTTGGATCAAAAAATGATTTTTTAGAATTAGTTGAAGGAGCACATAAAAGGGATATTCGTATAATTATGGATCTTGTGCTTAATCATACTTCTACAGATCATATGTGGTTTAAAAAGGCTTTCATTGAAAAAGATAACAAATATAGGGATTATTACATAGTAAAACCAGGGGTGAATGGAAAAGAACCTAATAACTGGAAATCTTTTTTTGGTGGAAGTGCCTGGGAAAAAATCGAGGGTGAAGATAATTATTATCTACATTTGTTTGCGAAAGAGCAGGCAGATTTAAACTGGGAATGCGAAGCATTGAGAGATGAACTATCTGATATGATGAAATACTGGGTAGAACTAGGTGTAGACGGTTTTAGACTTGATGTAATTAATTTAATTTCTAAAGATCAGGCATTTCCTGATGATGATACTCTTAATGATATACCAGGTAAAAAGTATTACATAAATGGTCCAAGACTTCATGAATTTCTAAAGGAAATAAATACGAAAATATTTACGCCATTTGATGTTTTAACTGTTGGCGAGACTATGGATGCTTCTGTAGAGGATGCTGTATTATTGACAAGTCCGCAGGAGAAGGAACTCGATATGATTTTTGCAATGGAGCATATGCAAGTAGATTATAAAAATGGTGATCGCTGGAGTGTGCAGGATACAGATTTTCTTAAACTAAAAGATATCCTTTCAAAATGGCAATATAAGATGGAAGAAACTGGCGGATGGAATTCTTTATTCTGGTCTAACCATGATCAGCCAAGGGTAGTAAGCAGATTTGGCGATAATGGAAAATACAGAGTTGAGTCAGCTAAAATGCTAGCAACTGTGCTACATATGTTGAAAGGAACACCTTATATTTATCAAGGTGAAGAATTCGGAATGCCTAATCCTGGTTATGAAACAATTGAGGAGTTTGAGGATATCGAGTCTTTAAATGTATATAAGGAAAGAAAAGAACGCGGAATTGAAGAAAGTACTATTATGCAAGGCATTTGCAGACAATCTAGAGATAATGGTAGATCACCTATGCAGTGGAATGCTTCAGAAGGAAATGGTTTTTCTAGTGGAACGCCTTGGATAAAGATGGGAAGAAGTGCTTCTTTAATCAATGCGGAAAATGATTTAAAAAGAGAAGATGGAGTATTTCATTACTATAAAAAGCTACTTGAAATGAGAAAAACTGAAGAACTAGTAAGAGAAGGGAAGTATGTTCGTTTAGAAGAAAATGATCCTTCAGTCTGGTGTTATCTTAGAGAGGGAGAAAAAGAAGCTTTGTTGGTTATTGCGAACTTCTTTGGAGAAAAAACAGAGTTTAAGATGCCAAAACAATGGAATGACAATTATGAAATCACAGAAAAGCTATTGGCAAATTACTCTGATACAGAAATACCAGAGTCTTACATGAAACTAAGAGAGTACGAGACAGCAGTTTTTAGATGTATAAAGAAGAGGTAAAAAAATGACAGCGACAAAAGAAGAGAAATATCTTCAAATTTCAAAAGAGATTGCAGATTATGTTGGAGGAGAAAACAACATACTTGGAGTTGCGCATTGTGCAACAAGACTAAGAATCGTGGTTGAAGATCAGGCTAAAGTAGATATGAAAAAAATCGAAACAGTTGCGCTTGTAAAAGGGGCTTTTGTGACTGGAGATCAGATTCAGATTATTTTTGGAGCAGGATTAGTAAATGAGGTTTATGAAGTGTTTGCTAAATACACACATAAAGAGAACATGACATTACAGGATGTAAAAAGTCAGGCAACTCAGAAACAAAATCCTATCCAGAGGGTTATAAAATCACTCTCTGATGTGTTTATTGAAATTATGCCAGCAATTCTAGCAGCAGCATTATTGATGGGATTGTCTGGTTTACTTGGACAGCAGGGACTTTTTGGAAAAAAATCTATCGTTGAAATGGTTCCTATGCTAGCAGGGTTAAACCGATTCATTAGTATTGTTTCATCAAGTGTATTCTCAATCCTGCCATTGATTGTGGTATGGTCATCTACAAAAAGATATGGTGGAAGAGCCATTCTTGGACTAGTTATTGGTGCTTTGATGTTAAGCAACAATCTAGCAGATGCTTATCAGGCAGCTCAGGGAGCAGTAAAAGTGGAAACAATCAGTCTCTTAGGGTTGAAAATTCAGTTAGTAGGATTTCAAGGAGGTATCATAATCGCCTTGATGATGGGATTTGTAGTAGCTAAATTGGATAAATTCTTTGAAAGAAAAGTTCCTAATGCAGTAAAACTATTATTATCACCAATGTTTACAGTATTTGTATCAGCTTTCTTACTATTTACAGTTGTAGGGCCAGTAGGACGTCTACTTGCTAGCGGACTCACTACAGGTTTAGTATGGATGACACAGAATCTAGGATTTGTTGGATATGCCATTTTTGGTGGTGTACAGCAGATTATTGTAATAACTGGTCTACATCATCTATTTGGAGCTATTGAAGGACAGCTGCTTGTTGATACTGGAAGAGATTTTATTAATCCTATTGCTTCTGTTGCTGTATGTGCACAAGGTGGTGCCGTTTTAGGGTATTTGATTCCAAAATGGAAAGACGTAAAAAGTAGAGAATTATGTATTCCAGCATTTACATCTACTCTATTTGGAATTTCTGAACCGGCTATCTTTGGTGTGAATCTTCGTAATAAGTATCCATTTGTTGCAGGCTGCCTTGCTTCAGCTGTGGCAAGTGTATTTGTATATTTTAGTGGACTCACTGCTTTAGGATATGGAACAACAGTACTTCCTGGGTTTGCGATTGTCGCACCAGAAAACAACGGATATATTAATTATTTGATTGCACATCTGATTGCTCTTGTAGGAGGAATGCTTATTACACTATTCATAGGAAAAGTTGTAACTAAGAAAAATACAGAAGTTAATTCAACAACTGTAGAAAGCAAAGAAGAAACAAACAACGAAAACAAAATAGAGAGTGGTATAAAGGCATATGCTACAGGAGAACTCATTTCTATAGAAGATGTAAAGGATCCTACTTTTTCAAAAAAAATAATGGGAGAAGGTTTTGCTATTATTCCAACAGAAGGTAAAGTATGTGCTCCATGTGATGCAAAGGTAGAAACAATTTTCTTTACTAAACATGCAATAGGATTAAAAGCCGTAGATGGAACAGAAATGCTGATTCATATAGGTATTGATACTGTGAATTTAAATGGAAAATACTTTAAATCCTATGTAAAGGAAGGGGACTATGTAAAAGCTGGAGATACATTGATTACGTTTGAAATGGATAAAGTGAAAAATGAAGGATATGATACTGTCATTCCTCTTGTATTTACAAACCCGGAAAAGAAGTTTGATATTAAAAATACAAAAAGACGTTCTGTTTCACTAGGAGAAGAACTTTAGGAGGCATTATGCAGGCAGAAAAGAAGCCGATGACAAAAAAACAGTACTTTGATAAATGTAAGAAATTTGATAATTTGAGAAATAAAGTTGCTTCTGATCCATACCGAATGAAATTTCATTTACAGCCTCCTTTAGGGTGGTTGAATGATCCGAATGGTCTATGTCAGATTGGAAGTCAATACCATATCTATTTCCAGTACACTCCTTTTAATCCAAATGGAGGAACAGGATTATGGGGACATATGGTAACTGAGGATTTTATCCATTATGAAGAACATGAACCTTCCATTTTTCCGGATTCATCCTGGGATGCGAATGGTGCATATAGTGGGTCCGCTTATGAAGAAAATGGCGAGTACTATTTCTTTTATACTGGAAATGTAAAGTATGAAGGGGAAGAATATAACTATATTACTGATGGAAGAGAACAAAATGTTATTCTGACAATTACAAAGGACGGATATAATTTTTCAAAAAAGCAATTAATTATGACAAATAGTGATTTTCCAGAAGATATGAGTAAACATGTAAGAGATCCTCAAATTATAAAAAGAGGAAATCATTATTACATGATTCTAGGAGCCAGAGATTTGTCTGATAAAGGTTCTGTAGTACTTTTTAAGAGTAATGATTTATATCATTGGAAATATGAATTGAGATTTACTACACAGGATGTGTTTGGGTATATGTGGGAATGTCCGAACTATGTAGAGATTGATGGAAAACAGTTCTTGATTGTATGTCCACAGGGCATAAAACAAAATGGTCTTGATTATGCTAATGCTCATCAATGTGGTTATTTTCCACTGAACTATAAATTTGAAGATAAGACATATCAGTTAGGAGAATTTTGTCAATTAGATAGAGGATTTGATTTTTATGCACCTCAGGTTTTTAAAGATCATAAAGGTAGAAATATCTTGATTGGCTGGATGGGAATGCCAGAGAGTGATTATAATAATGACAAAACAGTAAAGAATGGATGGCAGCATGCATTATCATTACCGAGAGAACTATATGTAACAGAAGAAGGTAAATTAGCACAGAAACCATTAGAAGAATTAAAAAAGCTACGTACTAATGAAAAAAAGATGGAATTCAACAACGAGTTGAGTGTTTCAACTTCTATCTGGTTTGAGATTCATGTAGATTTTGAAGTCAGCAGAGATTTTGTATTAAAGCTACGAGAAAGTGCAGAGTTAAGATATGAAGAAGGAATTTTAACACTGGATATAACTAGCTGTGGTTCTGGACGAAAGCATAGAGGAATTGCTATTAAAACAATTGAGGATATCAGAATCTTCTCAGATTCCTCAAGTTTAGAAATTTTTGTGAATAGAGGAGAAGTAGTATTTACAACAAGAATATATGATTCTATGGAGGAATTGTCTTGTGAATTAAAAGGCGAGTACTTGAGTGGAGTTCTAAAATACTATGATCTTACTATAGAGAAATAGGTACAACTAAATACATATTATGTATCATGAAAAGATTAGTTGTTTCTGAATGCTTCTTCTGGATTTTTATACAATTAGACAAATAATACATTCGCTTAGACGCGGTACAGTTTAATGTGTATTGCGTCTTTTATATTGAGGAAAAATTCAACATGCAGGCAAAGCTCTTATTTCTTTGGGCGGTATGAAAGAAAATTTGATTAGATCATGTTTAAATAAATCACAGATCCATTTTGAATCTTTCTTGTCAGTTTTCTTCCCTTTAATTGCTTTGACATATTTTGGATGAGTTAAGTAGATATTGATTTCATCTTCTAAGATGTTGAAAATTGGAATCCAATATTTGCCAGTAGATTCCATGCATGCATCAAAGCATTTGTGATTAATTCTTTCACCGTAAGATTCGGATATAAGTCGATTTCCTGTGGAAGATAACCAATCTTTTTCTGTATTTTCTCATAATTTCCCTCGTTATACAGAATTCCATCAAGGGAAACCATTCCTTCCGTTTGTTTTAAAACAGTTGTAAGAACCCTCATCAAAGTGGTTTTTCCGGCACCATTCTCACCCAAAAGTCCGTAAATTCCCTTAGGTATTTCAAGAGATGCCTTATTTACTGCAACTACACCATTTTTAAATCTAACTGTTAAATCATTTATTCTAATACTCATAATCTATCCTCTTTTCTTTAAAGTCATTGGTAATACTGCAAATAAAAACAGCCCCGCTATAAAAGACACAAGCGTTCCATAAATCCAACTCTCGGACATTAATTGAGTAGGTTCACAAAAGCTGAAAGAAAACAATCCCAGATTTCCGAAAAATGAACTTCCCGCTTTTGATATAAGTCCAATGACAATTCCAAATAAACATCCAATACCTGCCCACATATTTCGAAGCAATGTACACAAAATCACAGAGCATATACTCCAAAGCCAGATAGTTCCAAACATTGCAATGAAATATAAAAGAAATATCTGAATACCCGAAATGCCTTCGTTTACACTGCCCGGTTTTTGCCAGAAAAACAAAACATATCCAACACAGGAAAGTATTAATAAATATAATATTTGAACGCCCACTCTCTGCGATATTACTTTTAACTGCTTTCTTTGATCATACAAATGAAATACATCGGCACGCTTACTTTTTACTTCCATCAAATATGTGTCACTACAAAAAATAATTGTTAAAAATGCTATTGGAGACTGAATCGCTGAACCGATTTCTTCATAGTATACAATCGGATGAATAGCACACAATATCAGTATAAATGCACATGAATAAAAAATCTTATATAACGACAGGCAGTTTTTTAGTTCCGTTTTCAATGAACCCTCCTCCTTTTCCAGATTGTAACAGAAATACATACTAATATAACAGATGAGATCACAAGCATAACCTGATTTATATTTGACATTTTGGCTGCATATGTTTCAAAAAACCTGCCAGGGAATCGCACCATAATAGAGAACGGTCTCATATAATAAATATCATTCTTCATGGTCAACATATTTGAATATATAATGTGTAAAAACAAAACTGGTGCTGCCGGAAGCGGATTTTTAAATATTAATGCTGTAATTGTATAGACACAACATATCATCAAAAGATTCGGCACAATATAGATCAGAGAATTCACGCAAAAATCAATTGGTGTTACCGGAAAGCCCGATTCTAAAGACGTTTTTAAACACAGCATAAAGAATATAACATTCAAAATCACTAATACGCCCAACATACTAATGAATCCGCTTATTACTTTCCCGCATATATATTGGATTGCCGTAACAGGCTTTGTATGTAATAATTCATAGGTATTTTTTCGTGTATCCTGAATAAATAAAAATGATAGCAAGACTGTTGCAAAAAAGGCCATATGCAATCCTGCAAAATCCGTGAACTTTTTGGCAAAGTACCAGGAAAAAGAATGTTCGGATAATTTCCGCTCGATATAATGATTGATTTCTTCTGCTGTCCCCTTATGAATTTCAAGGTCTTCATAAGCATATATTGCGTTATAATAGCCATATCCATATTGGGATTCCAAAAACTCAGAAGCAGTCTTTACATCCATATTCTGAATTTCTTTCATTACATGATCTGCTTCCTGACTGCTAAATCCAAAACCATTTTGGGAGGTGTCCATTAACGTCTCTTTGATCGTATCTTCCCACTCCCTTCTTCTTTCTTTATCATCAGATGTGGGAATGTACCCATCCATGACATCAGCATCTTCCAATGCTACGTCATTTTGTGTGATCTGTTCATTCTGTTTGATATAATGAATTTGCAAATACGATGACAGACATTGATACATACTGGCAACTATAATAATCAAGCCAATCCACAAAACAGGGTTCTTTAAATAATCAAGTATACTTCTTTTTATGATTGTTTTCATTGTATCTCTTCCTTTCTTTATTTCTTTAACAACATCATACAAATCAATTCTCAATAAATTCACAACAAAAAAGACTAAAACCACTTTATTTGTGATTTCAGCCTTATAAAGTATTTTTATTCAGCTTTGAAAAGAGCTTCTACATGAGCACCGCCTTGTCTGGCATTATATATTTTCAAATTTCCTCCATGCTTTTCACAGAAAATACGAGAAATATACATACCAAGGCCAAAATGCTTTAAATCATCTTGTGGATTCTTATGATAAAATGGTTCTGTTACTTTTTCCTCAGTATCCACAAATCCTATTCCATCATCTTCAACAGAAATTATAAGAAAACCATCCTTTTTCTTTATCTGCAAAGCAATACTTTTTTGTGCATATCGAACCGCATTTTCCAGTAAGTTGTCTGTCACTTCCATGACAAGTTCCTCATCCACTTTCACAATGTTTTGTTCCTGCACTCTTTCTACCTTACATAATTTACTTTCCTTCTTGGACAGCATGGCAGCTTCTGCCTCAATCTTTTTTGCCAGTTCCGATAACTCTATCTCTGAGCATTGCAGTTCCCTCTGTTCTAAATGGGACATTTTTCTCATGTTTTCCGTGAAATGCTCTATACGGTCAATCTGATACATGCCTGTTTGTAAGATATCAATAACATCCTCTGTTTTTATACTCTCAGCAGAAACAAACTCTAAGAGCATTTCCTGATACCCACGCAATATGGAAAGTGGAGAACGTATATCATGTGCAATTGCATTCCGCAAAGCCTTCTCGTCATCAATCATTCGCCACATCTTTCTGTTGTTATCTGCTAAATCACTTCGCATCATTTCAAATTCTTTACACAAAGTTCCCATCTCATCTTTATTTTCATAGGACACATGAAAATCCAGTTCATTATCTGCAATCATTTGTGAGGCATCTTTTAGTTCCTGTAGAGGTGTCTTTAACTTATTTTTATAAAAAAAGAATACCGCAGCAACACTCCCAACAATCGAAAAAATCAGTACCGAATATGTTTCCATAAAGTCACACATTTCCGAAAGATGATAGTCCAAACGATTCATCTGCGATTGATTAGGTCTTGATATCTCAATCTCGTATTTCTTTCCATATTGCTGAAACACGTCCGTATAATCTGCATAATCAATATATTTTTCCCATATTTTATTCTGCATATTTCTTGCAAAATGAACTGTAAATCCAGATAACAGAAATGCTGCCGTTAAGCTGATCACAAAATAAAGCAGAATTGTTTTTTTCAGTGACAAGTTTCTTATTTTTTCCATCGGTATCCAATCCCCCATACAGTTTCTATGTATTCTTTTTCTGAATAATCCGCTATTTTTTTCCTTATACGCCGTACTAATTCCGTTATCGTTCTACTGTCCCCTTCCGCATCATATCCACAGACTTGTGCATATATACGTTCTTTATCAAACACCTGCCCTGGATGCATGGATAAGAATTCAATAATCTGATATTCAATTTTTGTGAACTCCATCCTGTGTCCGGCTATAGCTACTATTTTTTCAGAATAATCAATCAGCATTTCATCCATGAAACGGTATTCCGTTTTTTGTTGATGCCTTTCTTCTCTCTTTATGTTTGTGACAATCCTTGCTTCCAATTCCCGAAGACTAAATGGTTTCGTAATATAATCATCCCCACCTGAAAGCAACCCATTAATTTTATCATCTTCGTCAACTCTTGCTGTTAGAAATAAAATTGGACATAACACTTTACTGCGTATCAGACGACATACTTCAATCCCATCCATGCGTGGCATATTGATATCCAACAAAATAATATCCGGTTTCATTTTTATTTTATTTAATGCTTCCATTCCATCTGCAGCCGTAATGGTTTCATATTGTTTCATATTAAAATAACTACAAAGCATTTTCACCAATTCTTTATCATCATCGACAACTAAAATCTTGTATTTCATCCAAACCACCTCCAGTATCCATATTATACGATAAAAAACAATGAAATCACAACAAGAGTACATGAAGAACGTACGCACAATATATCTTTTTTCTCAATTCCAGCTCAATTTCCACTCAATGTCTTTTACCTCCGATCTTCGTATGCTTATCTCACAGCAGAGCAGTACCACACCGGTACGATCTGCTGAATCAATCAATACGAAAACGGAGGTATTTTTTATGCGAGAACTCAGAAACACAAAAATCATTGCTGTAGATCATGGCTACGGCAATATGAAAACAGCAAACACCGTCACCCCAACCGGCATCAAAGCCTATGAAACTGAACCAATCTTCACCGGGAATATTCTGGAATACAACGGCATTTACTACCGGATCGGCGAAGGACACAAAGAATTTATCCCGGATAAAGCTATGGACGAAGAATATTATCTTCTGACGCTAATGGCTATTGCAAGGGAACTGAATGTCTTTTCCATCCGTGAAGCAGATGTTCATCTGGCTGCCGGACTTCCTCTGACATGGATCAGAAATCAAAGAGAAGCTTTTCGTTCCTATCTGCTCCAGAATCCAGAAGTCCATTACCGTTTTAACAGCAAAGAGTATCATCTCCGCTTTGTGGGATGCAGCCTTTACCCACAGGGATATCCTGCTATCGTAAACCAGCTTGGAGATTTCAATGGAACCAATCTCCTTGCAGATATCGGAAACGGAACCATGAACATTCTGTATATCAACAATAAGAAAGCACAGGAAAACCAATGCTGGACAGAAAAACTTGGTGTAAACCAATGCATGATTGCTGCAAAGAACGCTGTTCTGGACAAATTTGGAGTGAAGATTGAAGAATCCACAGTAGAACAGATTCTGCGGTTTAGAACAGCTGACATTTCAGCGCCATATCTGGATTGTATCAGTTCTATTGCCAGACAGTATGTGGCAGAACTTTTTTCCACGCTCCGCAAATATGAATACAATCCTGACCTGATGCGCCTGTATGTAGTTGGCGGCGGTGGATGTTTGATCCGTAACTTCGGAACTTATGACAAATCACGAGTCACTATCATTGATGACATCTGTGCCACCGCCAAAGGTTATGAATCTCTGGCTTATATGAGCCTGAAAAGGAGGGGATAAACCATGCAGAACAATATCCGCAACACAAACCTGCGCTTTAATCTGGACAAAGAACAACAGCGGAGAGCCTGGGAATATTTACAGACGATGGACAGGCAGGATTTTAAATCTTACAGTCAGGTAATCTCTCTTGCACTGGTAGATTATTTTGACCGCTACTACCGCACGCAGGCTGATCCTTATCTGGAAACAAGAGAACAAGAAGAACTTTTTGTGAAACAAATTGTAGATGCAGTGGAATACAGCCTGAAACAGTCATTGCCACTTTTTCTTTCCGGACTGACTGCAGGCATGGTGCAAAGGGAGCCCCAAATCAGGGCGCCCTTTCCAACACCTGAAAATTCACAGCCAGATAGTGATATAGACTGGGATTTTCTTGGAGAATAAACCCTTTTGATTGGAGGTGAACACATGACTGACTTTCTGACAGCAGACACCAACCTGCCATCTTATATGATATTTCCCCGTTTCCTTCTGGACATGGAAATAAACGAAACTGCCAAAATGCTTTATATTATCCTGCTCGACCGGGCAAGGCTTTCCCAGAAAAATGAGGGCTGGTCAGATACAGATGGTCATGTGTTCATTTACTTTACGATTGAAGCACTAGCAGAAGTTCTCCACAAAAGCCAGATGACAGTTAAAACTGCTCTGGCAGTACTGGAAAAACAGGAGCTTATCTTCCGAAAACGGCAGGGTCCCGGACAGCCCAATCGGATTTATATAAAACTCCCAAAAGAAACCATCCACTATACAGACAGATTTCTTTCCCTAAGACAGACAGAAAACTGTCCTATTGACAGACAGAATTCTTTCCCTGATACAGACAGAAAACTGTCTGGTAATAAGAAAGAGATAAAAAAGAACAATTTAGGAAAAAGAGGGAGTAAGGAGCCACTCTCACCCTATGGAAAATTTCAAAATGTTTTTCTGTCAGAAAAAGAGCTGGAAGATATCCGGCAGACAATCCCTGACTGGAAGGATTATATTGAACGCTTATCCTGTTATATGGCTTCTACCGGAAAGCAATATCAGAACCATGCAGCTACTATCATCAGTTGGGCAAGACAGGATCATCCTGTTTCCCGGCAAAGAAATTACGAAAGTGAGGAATACGAAACATTATGACAAAATTTATAGAAAAACCAACAGCTATAACCCCAAACAGAGAGCTTCAGTCTGATGAATATTTTAACGAAACAGACCACTTGATCTACTGTTCCAAATGCAATACGCCAAGGCAATGCAGGCATGAATTACAGGGAAAAGTTCTTATTCCTTCCATCCGCTGTAAATGCCAGCAGGAAATCTTTGAGCAGGAAGAAGCCCAAAGAAAACTTCATGAAAAACAAATGGAAATAGAGCATCTTAAAACCAGTGGCTTACAGGACAAAGCACTCTATGACTACACTTTTGCCAGGGATAACGGCATCAATCCGGAAATAAAACTGGCACACAATTATGTAAGCAACTGGCAAGAGATGAAAGCAAACGCTTCCGGACTTCTCATCTGGGGTGATGTCGGTACTGGAAAATCTTTTTTTGCAGGCTGCATTGCCAATGCCCTTCTGGAAAAAGGCATTCCTGTACTGATGACCAACTTTTCCCGGATTCTGAATACCCTTACCGGAATGCATTTTGAAGACAGAAACCAGTTCATCAACAGCTTAAACCGCTACAGTCTTCTGATTATTGATGATCTCGGAATTGAGCGGAACTCTGACTTTGCACTGGAACAGGTATTCAATGTGATTGACAGTCGTTACCGCAGTAAAAAGCCCCTGATCATAACGACCAATCTCACTTTATCAGAACTGAATAACGCTGCCGATATCGCACACAAACGAATTTATGACCGTATTCTGGAGAGATGTATTCCTGTCCGTATCAATAACCGGAATATTCGTCAGGACAATGCAACAGCTAATTTAAAACAGGCAAAAAGAATTCTGTTGAACAATCATGCTCCGAACCAGAACTGAAGCAAAGAAGCATAACACGATAATTATTCTTCACTGACAGTGGTACTACTTTCTTTCTTTCCTTATTTATCACCAGAAACATGCCACTGTCAGTTATCCGAAACTATAGTACCAAACCATAAGATTTTAAAACCAATACTGCCCGGATACGGGCATAAAAAGGAGGTGCCAGATATGGCAGATAAAAGAATCATGACACCAGAAGAAAAAGCACTGTTACAGGCAAAACACCGTCAGGAAGAAGCCGAAGCAAGAAACCGAAAAAAGAACGTGATGCCAGAACACACCGATTAATCCAGGAAGGAGCCATTCTGGAAAGTATTGTTCCCCATATTAAAGAAATGGATTTAGATTTCCTAAAACGGGAGCTGATGATCCGGCTACGGGGAATGTAAACGCACAAGTTCTACTCCCGAAGGGCGCACTTACTCACCACCTGATAAATCAGGCAGTGGTATCCCCTTCGGGGCTCGTGCGCTCTGCCGAGGGCTATACGCTGTTGCAGGCAACATCGAAAGGAGGTGCCAAATATGGCAATTTATCATATGCAAGCTAAAGTCGTCAGTCGTGGTTCCGGTCGGTCTGCTGTTGCTGCTTCTGCTTATATGAGCTGTAGCCGGATGTACAATGATTACGATGGTATTCAGCATGACTATACCAGAAAGCATGGTCTCATTTATCAGGAAGTATTGCTCCCACCGATGGCTCCACCAGAATGGAAAGACCGTGAACAACTCTGGAATGCTGTGGAAGCTGCAGAAAAGACAAAAGACAGCCGACTGGCAAGGGAATTTGTTGTCGCACTTCCCATTGAATTAGATAAGGACAGTAATATTTCTCTTCTTCAAAATTTTATTCAAAAGAATTTTGTGGATATGGGCATGTGCGCTGACTTTGCTATTCACGATACGGATGGACACAATCCTCATGCACACATTCTGCTTACCGTCCGTCCACTGAATGGAAACGGAACATGGCAGTATAAAACAGAAAAAGAATATCTCTGTATAAAAAATGGGGAAGAAAAAGGATTTACAGCTACTGAATTCAAAACTGCACAAAAAGATGGCTGGGAAAAGCAATACAGATATAAAGTTGAAAAAAAGAAGATTTATATGACCGCATCTGACGCACAGGAAAAGGGCTATGACCGCATCGACAAGCATCCTAAAAGTAGCCGCTACGGCAGACAGAATCCTATTTCTGAACAATGGAACAGCGATGAGCAACTCTGTATCTGGAGAGCAAACTGGGCAGATACTGTAAATAAAATGCTTGCCCGCAATCAGATAAATGCATCCATTGATCACCGCAGCTTTGCAGATCAGGGAATCACCGAACAGCCGACCATCCACGAAGGCTATATTGCCCAGAATATGGAAAAGAAAGGAATGATAGCTGACCGCTGTGAAATCAACCGTCAGATTCGTGCAGATAATCAAATGCTCCGGGAATTAAAAACTCAGGTATCGAAACTGGCTCAGGCTGTCAAACATTCTATTCCTGTAATTGCAGAAACAATGGAAACTATCCGAAATCATATGATTTTTACACAATATCATTTACTTCATAATGAGATGCAAAAAGAAGTAATTCATGATTGGATGAATCATTTTAATCCAATACTGAATAAATACAACACCATTAAAAAGAAACTCAAAGCTAAAGTTACGGAACGGAAAAAACTGAATGTGCAAAAGGATAAAACCAGTATTTTGAATCCCATCCAGCATATAAAATTAAATCAGCAGCTTACCACTATTACCGAAGAAATCGAAGAACTGAAATCAAGGAAAGAGCAGCTAATCTTCCAGGCAGAATGCTCTACCGATAAAGATATGACGATTCTATCCCAAAAATATGACCAGATGAATAAAAATCTGGATATCCTGGATTCTCAGGACATTTCCCTTAAAAAGCAGCTAAAAAAAGACGCCGCTGCTTTCCGGGAAGAAAAATTTCGTCCTGATCCAGAACAATACACAGAATTGCTGGACACCAGAATCCAGATACGTCCTGATTTTCGGGATAAGCTGATCGAACAGCTCAAAGGTACTTTCGGTAAATATTATGACTATCACCGTCGTGATATTGCAGCCAATGAGGTGGATTATCTCAATGTGGAAGATCCTGATGTCTTCTCCCATCGTGCATGGGAACTGGAATATCAGAGGAAACGGGAAATACGGCGAAATCAGCCTGCTCAATCTAAGAAAAAATTTTTTTATGGCAGTTGCAAAGGAACAGATTCGACAGATCATCTGAGACTCATTCGGCAATCCAAAATTTTTTCAATTCAAATAACTTTAAGTTGCCTGTCATAAAAATATTTGAAAGGAATTTTCGTTTTTCGATGCCATTCTCTGTTATACCTTATGCATGATCCTTTGTGCCACATATCAACAAGGCAGGGCATTTGATTTCATATGGCAGATTCTTTTCCCGTTACCTCTGCCAGAATATGATAGCCATGTCCTGGAATTTTTGCTATTATCCTATATTGTTAATAAATTCATTACCAAATTAACCATAATATCCTTTTCCGATGGATTAGACTCTGCAATCATCAACGTAATAGCAACCATCGCTCCATCGCTTATTCGCTTTGTTCCATCCTTATATAAAAAATTATTTTTATTTAAAAATTCCAAAAACAATGAAGCAGCAATTCTCTTACATCCATCGGCATAAGGATGATCTTTTATCATAAAATATAATAAGTTAGCAGCTTTTTCCTCCAACGAGGGATAAACATCTCCTCCAAAAACGCTCTGGTAAACTGCAGCTAAAATCCCCTCAACTTTTCCTTCTTCTTTTTCAATGCCAAAAACATCAGAATGAAATGTATCTTCCATAGCCTCTACCATCCTACGACATTCTTCATATGTTATCCTATAAATTGGTTTACTTCCCTCTGGCTTATTTAGCGATTGATGGTCATATTGATCTAATAGCATTAAAGCCTCTGTATACAAATTAACTGCTTTCAACACATCTATTTCCTCTACTTCCAGGGTTGATGCCAACATTTTAGTTTGTATACTTACTGTACGCTGCAATGCCTCCAATCTCTTTTCATTAATTGCATATCCCTGGATAATATATTGTTTAAGGACTTTGTTCGCCCATTTACGAAATTCCACCCCTCGATTAGATTTTACCCTATATCCAACAGAAATAATCATATCCAGATTATAATGCTCTACCTGGTAAATTTTACCGTCTAAAGCAGTTGTCGCAAATTTTGCGACAACTGAATTATCCAACTCTTCTTTCAATGCATTATTAATATGTTTACCAATCGTCTTCACGTCTCTTTCAAATAACTCAGCTAACTGATTTCTGTTAAGCCATACAGTGCTATCTTTAACAGACACATTAAGTTTTATCTCCTTATCTGCCGTTTCAAACAAAATCAATTCATTTTTCATAATAAATTTCTCCTACTCTAACATTAGTGCCTTTTATGGTAGCATCCAGATCCATAGTAGCTCTGGAATCCAGACCAACGGATATAATTTATAGATTTCATCCTCATATTGAACCGGAACGGTAATAGAAAGAGATCTTACAAACTTCTCAACCTGCTCTACTTCTTTCGTTTGTTTATGAAAAAACATGTGAACCTCAGGCTCTTCATATTTCTCATTCTTATTCATAAATAATTTCATATGTATACCCACTACAATATTATCAAATTATTGCACTCTACTTTGTTCTACTTTCATTATGAGTAATAAACGTGCTCCAGGGCGTTTTCTTTCAGCCTAATTCTTTTCAATGCTTTTCAGATAACTCCGCACCACTCCCAGGCCCCCTTCGGGCACACAGAATATCTCCCTGCGTTTTCCACACTGTTCATATACTTCTTCCAGATCAAACCACTGAACTTCCTCTACTTCTTCTGTCTGAAGAACAAGTTCCGCTGTATTCACAGGCTCCTGATAGATGTAGACAAAAGCAATTTCTTCATCCCGAAACATTTTTCCATGAAATTCTTTTGCGAAAGATATGGGGAAGGTTCCGGCAAAGTGCAGCTGTTCCGGTGTTGCGCTGATTCCCAGTTCTTCTTTCAGTTCCCGAAGTGCAGATTCCAGTGGTTCGTCTCCTGCCTGGATGTGTCCTGCCGAGGAAGTATCAAATTTTCCCGGAAAAGAATCCTTGTTTTGTGAGCGTTTCTGTAAAAGAATCTGCGCTCTGCCCTCTTTTTTCCGAATAATCCATATGTGAGCTGTTCTGTGGGGAATTCCTTCTGCATGGGCTTTTTCCCTTGATACAATCTGTCCGGCAGGATTACCTTTGCTGTCTATAACGTCAAATAATTCCATCTATTTTTCCTTCTTTATTTGTAAAAATTTCAAACAGTCATGTCTCTGTCAGTTCTTTATTTTTCGATGAAGTGAATTCTTTCTGGATCAAACCGGTCCTGCTGCGGTCTTGTCTCTGCCGGATAACCCAGTGCAAACATGGAAAAAACTTTTACATTTTCCGGAAGACCCAGAAGTCTGTGAACTTCTTCCATGCGTTCTTCTACCGGAGCAATGCCAAACCATACCCCGCCCAGACCAAGAGTATCTGTTTCCAGCCAGATATTTTCTTGGGCAATGGACATGTCAATCTGTGCAAAAGATGGTGCAACAAGTCCTTCTGTATGATAGACCGGTACGATCACTGCAGGTGCCCCTGCTGCACAGCCGGTGTATGGTGTTACTTTGGACAATTTCTGGATTTTTTCTTTGTCTGTTACCACATAAAATTCCCAAGGCTGCTGGTTACATGCACTTGGCGCCTGCATTCCCGCCTTCAGGATTTCCATGATTTTTTCCTTTTCTACTGGTTTGTCTTCATATTTTCTTACACTGATTCTGTGAAAAATACTGTTCATAACTTTTCGTCTCCTTTACGAATCATTCAGTTGATCCTATTATAGCATGTATATTTTATAAAGCCTCAATTTTTTCAGCTCTTCCGGTATTTTACAGAAGGGTAGCTTCCTGTACAGATCGGCAGCTACTTTAATTTCCTGCACGATTTTCTCTCTATCCTGTTGTTTTCCCATCTATCTTTTCCCATTCATCACTATAATATAAAAAACAGCACCGGACAACTTTTTTTGTTATCCAGTGCTCATAGTCTTAAAAAGCGGTTTTATGCTGGCTGTCAGCCGTGACATCCTTCCGAATGTCTAAAATGTCGCCGGTATCATTAAGTCCCCGGCGCGGACTCACCGCATCTCCCTGTGGGCGTAATACCCTTCCGAGTATCAAATAGTCCCTGTAGGCTGTATCTAATTATGGGAAGATTTTTCTATATCGCAGAAAAAAGTTTTACTCCCTCACTTCAAGCCACTGGTCAATGTTCCCAAAATGTACCGCCTGCAGGTTGTCTACATCAACCAGTTGCGGGAAGCTGTTTCTGATGATCATGACACCATTTTCCTTATCCTGTTTTTCTCCACCGCCAGCGATGCCTCCCATGGTCCTATCAA
>OGZS01000411.1_pt1 | contig 25804 bp, 23 predicted proteins | sample 1576901 | NCBI WGS metagenome assembly OGZS01 (sample SAMEA3541563, study PRJEB24748) | human gut metagenome | biome: human gut; feature: human-associated habitat; material: faeces | place: China | collected 2012 | reverse complement strand
GCCGCGAATGGTTATCCACAAAATAAAAAAATAAATTTCGTCATTTTTTACAATGACTTATGCATACCTCTGAACAGTAACGATAAGTGAATATAATAAAAAATGTCTGACGAAAATTGTTGCTGTTTATGTCAAAAAATTGTATAATATGTCACAAAGAAGTTAGATTTATCAGAAAAATTAAGGCATAAGAAACAAAACAGGTATTTTGCAGATAAAACAGGAGTGAAATCAGTGCTGGATGGCATTTGGTGAGTGAATATATGGCAGATATAGATAAAACATTAAAATATTACAACGAAAATGCGCAGTCTTTTGCCTCTGGGACTGTTTCGGTAAAGTTTACAGAAGTACAAGACAAATTTCTGGAGAAACTTAACCCAGATGCGTATATTCTCGACTTTGGCTGTGGCGCGGGAAGAGATACAAAGTATTTTCTGAGTCGTGGATATCAAATAGATGCAATTGACGGTTCAGAACAATTATGCCGGATTGCAAGTGAATATACGGAAATCAAAGTCAGGCAGATGTTGTTTCAGGAATTAGATGAAAAAGAAAAATATGATGGCATATGGGCTTGTGCATCTATTCTCCATTTGCCGAAAAAACAACTGCGTGAAGTTTTGGAAAATATGTATGCAGCATTGAAATCGGAAGGATGGATTTATACCTCTTTCAAATACGGAGAATTTGAAGGTGAACGAAACGGAAGATATTTTACCGATTTTACGACAGATACATTTAAAAATTTCATACATGACATGCATGGCCTTAAAATAGAAGAACAATGGATTACAGGAGATGTCCGACCGGGAAGAGGTGAGGAAAAATGGCTGAATTTACTTCTGCAGAAAAAGTAAACATCGGGTATGAAAACGAATATTCCACAGATGCAATGACCGGCGGACCGGATAAAAGAAGACAGCTATATTATCAGCTGATCCGGAGTATGAAAAAAGCGGAAAGCGTTGATATCATTGTTTCTTTTCTTATGGAATCCGGAGTGAGAATGTTGCTGAAAGAACTGGAACATACCTTGAAACGTGGAGCCAAAATCCGAATCCTGACAGGAAACTACCTTGGAATTACACAGCCATCAGCACTATATCTGATCAAAAGAAAACTTGGTGACAGAGTTGATCTTAGATTTTATTGTGAAAAAGGACGTTCCTTTCATCCAAAGTCTTACATTTTCCATTATACAGATTACAGTGAACTTTACATCGGCTCTTCTAATATTTCCAGAAGTGCGCTGACCTCAGGAATAGAATGGAATTATCGGTTCAGCAGTCAGAAAGACCCGGAAAACTACAAAGAGTTCTTTCGTACATTTGAAGATTTATTTGCGAATCATTCCATTATCATTGATGACAAAGAATTAAAACGTTACTCCCAGAACTGGCATCGTCCGGCGGTGGCAAAAGACCTTGACAGATATGACTTTACAGAGTCGGAAACAAATGATACAAAAATAAAACCTTTATATGAACCAAGAGGAGCACAGATCGAGGCATTGTGCGCATTGGAAGATACAAGAGCAGAAGGAGCACAGAAAGCACTCATTCAGGCTGCAACGGGCATCGGGAAAACATTTTTGGCTGCTTTTGATTCAAAAAAATATGAGAAAGTGTTGTTTGTTGCACATAGGGAAGAGATTCTGAAACAGGCAGCAGTTTCTTTTCAGAATGTAAGAAATTCCAAAGACTATGGATTTTTTATGGGAGCTGAGAAGTGCACAGATAAGCCACTTATATTTGCTTCGGTAGCGACCATTGGAAAACCGGAATATTTAAATGAAAAATATTTCGCTCCAGATTACTTCAATTACGTGGTGATTGATGAATTTCATCATGCAGTCAATGACCAATATCGAAGAATTGTAGAATATTTCAGACCGCAGTTTCTCCTTGGACTGACGGCAACGCCTGAGAGAATGGACGGCAAAAATATATATGAAATCTGCGATTATAATGTGCCGTATGAGATTTCACTGAAAGACGGAATCAATAAGGGAATGCTGGTTCCGTTTCATTACTATGGAATTTATGATGAGACTGACTACACAAAGCTACATATAGTTAAGGGAAAATATGCAGAAGAAGAACTGAACAGAACTTATATCGGGAATGCTTACAGGCATGAGTTGATTTACAAATATTATTGCAAATATGGTTCCAGTCAGGCATTAGGATTCTGTTGTTCCAGAAAACATGCAGAAGAAATGGCAAAAGAATTCGGTAAAAGAGGAATTCCGTCGGCAGCAGTTTATAGTAATGCAGATGGAGAGTTTTCCATGGACAGAGCAGAAGCGATTGAGAAACTGAAAAATGGAGAAATCAAAGTTATCTTTTCGGTGGATATGTTCAACGAAGGTGTAGATATTCCATCAGTCGATATGGTAATGTTCCTGCGTCCGACAGAATCTCCGATTGTATTTCTACAGCAGCTTGGAAGGGGATTGCGCAGAAATAAGGGAAAAGAATATCTCAATGTTCTGGACTTTATCGGCAATTATGAAAAGGCAGGAAGAGTCAGATATTTGCTGACAGGGAGAAATAAAACAGGAAAAGAAACCTATTGTCCGGCAGACAAAACAGACTATCCAGATGACTGTTTCGTTGATTTTGATATGAGATTAATTGATCTGTTTGCAGAAATGGATAAGAAACAACTGACGATCAAAGAGCAGATAAGAAACGAGTATTTCCGGATCAAAGAATTGCTTGGTAAACAACCAACCAGAATGGATCTGTTTACTTATATGGATGATGATGTTTATCAGATGGAAGTTACACATTCGAATGAAAATCCGTTTAAAAAATATCTGAATTACCTGGAAGAATTGGATGAACTCACAGATGAGCAGAAAAGATTCTGTCAGGGAATCGGAAAAGACTTTATAAATCTGCTGGAAAACACCAACATGAGCAAGGTGTATAAAATGCCGGTACTGATGGCTTTTTATAACCATGGGAATGTGAGAATGAAGGTGTCAGAGGCAGAACTTCTGGCAAGCTGGAAAGAATTTTTTTCTACAGGAACAAACTGGAAGGATTTAGAGAAAGAGATTACATATGAGGAATATCGCAAGATTTCGGATAAGAACCATATCCAAAAGATAATGAAAATGCCGGTACACTTTCTGTTAAAATCTGGGGAAGAATTCTTTGTGAAAAAGGATGGCGCAGCGTTGGCATTGAGGGATGAAATGGAAGAGATTGTGAAGGAACCAGTGCTGGCGGAACAAATGAAGGATGTTATTGAGTATAGGGCGATGGACTATTATCGAAGACGGTATAAAGAGAAGATAAAAGCACTTTTATAGTGCTGGAGAAGATGCGTATGGAATCAGAAAATTATGTGTATAAAAAAGAAATAGATTGGTCTACGTTGATGGAAGGCTTTACCTTGCCGTTAGATAATCAGGTGATTTTTCTTCAAAATATGGAGAATTTTTTACAACGAGGACAATCTAAAATCATTCATTTTTTCATGAATGGAAAAACGTATGATGCCAAAATTGTTAATGTGAATAACTCAGTAGAAAAGAGAAAGAAGGATGCCTATCAGATTAGATATCCGAGAAATGGTGAACTGTCACAGGCACTTCAGCAATATTTTTTCAAAAGCATGAGTTACATAAAGATGATTCGCGAAAGTAGAGATCCTAAAGACAGAAGTTATATAAAACTGCCGGATGGACTAAAAGAATATCTTGCCATTTATACAACAGAATATGAAGATACTTTTCTCCTGGAGCCAATAGCACAGGATGATTTTCAAGTTATGAAAAAGGCAATTCAAGGACTGCGGGAGCGGACTGTGGAGAACGAAATAGAATATGAGATGGAAGATAAAAGTAGTGGAATAGAAAAGAGATTACAGATTGTCAAGATTCGTAAACTGAACCGAAAAATTGGAGAAAATTTGAAGCTGTTGTACGGATACCGATGCCAGATATGCGGGCAGGTGATTGGAGAAAAGTATGGTTCACATATTGCGGAGGCACATCACATTGATTATTTTGTTAATAGTTTGAATAATGATGCGAATAATCAGATGATTGTATGCCCGAATCATCATAGTGTAATACACGATGCGAATCCGGTGTTTGATCGGAGGAGGATGGTGTATAGATATAACAATGGAATGGAGGAGAAGATTAAGGTTAATAAACATTTGATATAGGAAATGATTATTAACTATTCTTTATTAGAATAATAAGGGAGGATGTTCGTGAGCACGTTAACAGAAGCAGAAATAAATAAATTATCAGTCATGTATGATGGTGATAAGAATAGAGATGCAGCAAGCAAAATCAGGGGATTTTTATTTCAAGATTATGTAATGGTTAAGTGCCTTCTTCAAAATCATGTAGAATGTGTTTGTTCAGAGTATCTAGAGGATGTGGATGTATTTTTTGAGGATGGTAAGTTTGAGTTTATTCAGGTGAAGTATTATCCAAAAACAAGTCCAAATATGAAGGAGATTTTAACAGATCTTTATTATCAGTATCTTCGTCTCAAAATGCTTCAGAGCACTTTGGAGGCAGCTCCGAGACTTTATATTCATAGAAAGTCGAATACTATGAATCCAACACTTGATGATATGAAAAAGTATATCAACCTTGGAAATACACTTGCAAAGTCGGTATCATATCCGGATATTGCATGTTCAGTTAATTGGCTGAAAACAGATGTTTATTCAATAAATAAGAAAGAGGAACAGAAAAAAAAGCTTTTTTTTAAGATGGCTTCGGAGGATTCGCTGAAAGAGTTTATTGAAAAGTTTGAGGTTATTCCTCAAGTAGACATCGAACAATATAAAAGGGAATTAATGGAAGAATTAGCAAGGGTTTATCCAAACCCCAATAAATATGGAAATGAAGAACATTGGCAGTCTACATTGTTAGGTCTTGCTATTTTGTATATACAGGAACGCTATAGATTAGCTAATCCTGTTTTTGATCAGCTACGAGTGAATAAGAAGGAATTTGATTGTTATATGCTGGAGTTTACTAAGACGAAAACGGAACAGACAATCGTAGCTTATTTGGCAGGTATCGCTTGTGAAGAGTATGGAGAAATTATTAAGAATAATGAACTTTCATATTTACAGATTCGTATGCTGAATCTAATTTATCAGAATACGATAAAATGGATAAATAAAATTGGAAAGAATGTGAAGGGGCAATGTCAGTTATTGAATACGTTTAGTATAGATGATGTTAGTAAAATTGCTAGTTACAAAGAAGAGACTATAGATGCTAGGTTATACTATATGGCTGAATGCAAACCATTTTTTATTGGCTTTCTAGATTATTTATGGAAGATTATATTAAATATCTGTCAGGAAAAGATAAAAAATGATACGGAGATTTCTAAGCATCCAGAACTATTTGATGTATCTTACTACATGGTTATGTCGGTGACGGATTATGTCTGTTTGAGTTTTCCTGAAGATAAATATGTAAGCTGTAGTATTATTCTTCCTCCGGTAGGTCAAAAGTTTAAAGGCGTAAAACGAAAGATAGTAGAACGTATGATAAATATGTCATCAAGACCTGGAAAATGGTTTTTTGAGAACAGTAAAATTATAAGAGGAAAAAACTATTATGACTATAGTACAGCAGATGTAAGCGAGAATCCTACAGTTGCAGATCTTGGAGAAAATAGTTTTTATATTGAGTGTATGGATTGTATTGGAGTTGATGATGATGAGTGGAGTGTGCAAGATGATTGTAGAAATTGTATTTTTTCTGAGAAGTGTGTTAATGAGGGAGAGAAATTGTGATTTTACAAGAAGAGTTTAAGAAAAATGGATATAAAGATATTCTTATTGGAGATATAGCTTCTGAGTATGAAATTAATTTGGAGGATATTTTTGACTTGAATCAAAAACCAGAAGAGTTATTAAATATTTTTATCAGCGAGAAGAAAGATGAGTTGTTTTTTATTTTAGATGGAGATTTGATGGAAATTGATTCTTTGTGTGATTGTTGGGATAATCGAATTCGTATATTCATAATTATTAATGGAAAATTAAAAGGAATACATAAAATAAAATACAATATTATACAGCTGATTGTTTATTCTGGGGATACTCCAGATAAGAGTAGAGAAGGTCATTTGTTAATATCAAGAAAGATTATAATTAAAGGTAATATGACGGATAAAAATCAAATTGTAATTGATGATAATGAGGTGATTGAATTACCGTTCCATATGATTCCAACAAATGCATTTGCACCGGATGAGAAAAAGATGAGGCAATTGAAACTGTTACTTCCGGAAGATGAGGAGCTTTTAGTGTTGATGGAAAGAAAACATAGAAAAGTGAATAAAAAAGAGAAGAACGGAGAACTGGATAAGTCTTTTGAAACACAGGACTATGAGAGAATTAGGGAGTGGCTGGAAAGATGATAATACGCAAGATTAGAATGGTAAATTTTAGGGGGTTTCGTGATAAGATAATTGATTTTAAAGATAAATCGGTAATTCTTCTTTGTGCAGCAAATGGAATTGGGAAGACGACAACTATTGATGCGATTGAGTGGTGCCTAACTGGAGATATTGGAAGGCTAAAAACTGCTTTTAATACCAGAAGTACAAATGATGTTGATAGAAAAATGAATACAGAGGGCATTTTAAAGAATCGAGACGCTGGAATAAAGGAATCAGTTAAGGTGAATCTTTGGCTATTTGACGGAGAAAAAGAGATTGTACTTTGCAGGGAGCAGAAAAAGGATGAATTAAATTCAATGTCATCTAAGATTACGCTTGACAAAGATGAAGAAAAGGCAAAAGCATTTATTCAAAAATATGTAGGAGATAGTTTTTATAACTTCCATTTTTGTGATGTTCAGAAATCGTTTAATATTCAAAATAAAAAGCGAAAAGATTTAGAACTTTTTTTTAGTGAATTTATTACGAATTATGATAATCAGAAACAGATTGCAGAAAATCTTGATGTTTTCGCTGATGATGTGGATCGTTACATTGAAGATAAAACAAAACAGAAGATACCACAGGAGACGATTGAGTTCCTTGAAGAAGAATTAAGGAAAGCTCGTGAGGAGGCAAAGCAGCTTTTATATCCTGAGATTATCTTTTTTTTAGGTGAGAAAATGGAGATAGAAAATCTGAATAAAGATGAATTAACTGAGCAAAAGAAGGAAGTGAAAAATTGTGGTTATCAGATTGCAGAAAAAGGACTTTTTAAGCTTGTAGAAAATGAAAAATTAAAGAGTCAACAGGCTATTCTTAAGAAAATGGCTTTTTATTGGGAGACAAAACAAGAGTCTATTCAGTGTGCGGTGAAAGCTGGTTTTTTGAGAGACATAAATACAATTACAATTTTTGAAAGAAAATTAAAAAAATTGAATGATTTATTTCTTTCGAAGGATACGATTCTTCAGGAGGGAGAATCAGTAATTGCATTAAAAAATCCTATTTTTACACAAAAAAATTTTGATGTAGATAAAAATGAACTTAAAGAGAAAGAAAAAAAAGTCAAGAATCTTTCTGATGAGATTAATCTACTATCTAAAAATAATAAAATGTTAAAATTATTATCTTCTCTTTATACGAATAAACAGGTAGTGACGGAATACAGAGATACTGTTTTTGAAGAAAAAGGTAGTGTACGATGTCCAATTTGTGGTTCTGAGTCTTTTGCTACTATGGAAAAAGGACTAATTCTTAAAGAAGCTGCTGGTTATATCCAACAGAATGGAGAGGCTGTAAAAGAAAAAGAAATTGATAAGACTTTGTTACAGGCGGAGATAGATGTTCTTTACCAAAAAATCATTAATTGTGCAAAAAAAGTAGTGGAGGAAGAAAAAGAAAAATTAGAAATAGAGATTAGTAATCTGAAAGTTTTAAAAGAAGAAATGCAGCCATATTTTGATGAGGTTCAAAAATTACAGAAGATCAGAAAGACAATTGATGTAGAAGGATTAACATCAGAAGAAGTGTTGAAAATGCAAGCTTCCATAGATAGTGCACTTTTAGAAAAGTCTCAAGAAGAAAAAGAGAAAGAAAATTATCAACAGATTTTGACAGTTTTAGGTTACAAATATGAAAATGAAACTTTACAGCAGACATATGCAAAGGTAAAAAATCTTATTACTAAATCTTATGAAGTTTCGAATTTTTCTTATGATGTTCTTGTGTCAAAGCTTAACGCCATTGACAGTATTCTTGCAAATCAAACTATATTTAATCGAGCTCAAAAATTAGAGGATGATAATAAAAAGAATCAGAAACTTGATACAGAAATAAAAAAACTTCAGAAATTAAAGAATACTGCATTTCAGAGAGCGGAAAACATTAGGAAGATTGTTGAACAGCTTTCGAAAGACGAATATGAAAAGATAGGACCAGTTCTTGGAAAATTCTATAATAAGCTTGCAAGATTTAATTCTAGTGAAGGGATTAACATCGTTCAAAAAAAAGATGGAATTTCGTTAGTTGATAATAAAGGAAAGAATATCGTTAATGTTTTAAGTAATGGTCAGATTAGTGTCTTTATGCTATCGTATTTTTTTGCAGGTATCAATGCAAGAAATGATAGAGAGAAAATGAAGGTTTATTTTATTGATGATTTGACCGCCTGCATGGATGATGTAAATATGCTTGCATTTATGGATTTACTTAAATATCAAATGTCATCGAAGGCAACTATGGAGCAGTTATTTTTTATTACCTGTGATGAACGTATTAGTAAGTTGTTAAAATATAAGTTAAATGGACGTGGAATCGAATTATGTGAGCTTTTAGAAGCAGATTTTATGTAGGGGGAGGTATTAATGTTCTTTTCAGAGTATTATAAGATTGATATATCGATAATCGAAAAATATGGTGCAGTGGATATTTCATTTGTATGCGATTTTCCATTGTTTATTGACCCGATGCTTATATTTAATAGTGAAAAAAATGAGTATAAAGAATTACATAAGAAAATTGTAAAGTACTTTCACTTTTTATATAAAAAAGCAGAGCAAGGTCTTTCGACTAAAGAATTGGGAGCTTGGTTTGAATTTAATGAAGTTCCTAATAACTGGCTGGGTTATTCTATGTCTGGAAATAAAGGGGCTGCTTTGGGAAAACGGTATGCAAAATTTCTATATGAGAATATTAGATTTGCAATTAGTAATAATAGTATAACCAAATCTGATCATATAGAAAAGATAATGTTATTGTATGAAGGCAGTGGAAAAGATAAAATAAGTGATTTAACAGTAAATCTTATAAAAGGTTTTTTGTGCGCTTATACTGAGAATTTTGCAAAACAATATATGGATGCAAAATACTTGAAAAAAATGATTGTTGAAAAAGCCGATTTTGATTATGAAACAGAAAGTTTTATAAGTAGAGAGTACTTATTGCCATGGATAATCAATGAAAAAGGTAAAAAAGAATATGTATTATTAACACCAAAGGATATTCTCCGTGAGGATGAACCCGCCATTAATCGTAAAGATTTTTTTGATAGCTATGATGATATACGTACGATGATAGACAATAATTCTCTTAGAGCATATGTAAATAATTATATCGGTAAAGCTGTTTATGAATATGAAGAAAAACAGAAACGAAATAATAGAAAAATTAGTGAAAGAAGCATAAAGAAAATAGAAAAAGAGGCTTTTAAGGAAACGGTAAGGGATTATCCTGAATTATATGATTATTATATAAAATATGTTGAAAATAATCCGAAACAAGTGAATGCAATTGCACATGAAGAATGCAAAGACGAATTGGAAAAGTTTTATATCAATTCAAAAACTCTTATTTCGAAAGTTCTTAATGGAGGATATGTTGTTAATGAAGATATAACAGCAAGAGAGGAAGCTAAAAACAGAATTAAGTTTTTTAAACATATAATTGAAGATTGTGATGGATATTTGGCGTTGTATTATAACGGGAAACAGATAGCAAAGGAAAAAGATCTGCAACGTTTGTTTAAGTTCGTTTGGTACGGAACTTCCTATAAAGTTGATGCAGAACCGAATAATGGAAGGGGACAGGCTGACTTTATTGTTTCGGAAGGAATAAATAATCAAAATATCATCGAATTTAAATTAGCAAGTAATAGTAGCTTGGGACATGTTTTTACACAGGTAAAAATATATGAATCTGCAAATTGTACGGATGGAAGTTTGATTGTGATCTTTTGCTTTTCGACGGAAGAAATACGAATTGCTGAAAAAGTAGTTAAGGAAGCGGGATATGAGGATGTTATTGATGAATCAGTTTTTGTGATTGATTGTAGGAAGGATAATAAAAAATCTGCTTCGAAAGCATAGACTGGGACATTTGAATCTTACATCACAAAGTACAAGGTGAAACACTGAGGGTCTGACTATCTAACTATATGAAGCCATCTTATATGGTACAGAAGATGGGAAATGTCCAATACAGGAGTTTTTAGATTCTTTAGAAGCTAAGCTGCTGGCAAAAACATTGAGGACAATCGATTTGCTGGAAGTGAACGGACCATTGTTGCGGGAACCATATTCGAAATTTTTGAAGAGTGGGATATTTAAACTTCGGACGAAACAGGGATTAGATATTGCAAGGATATTATATTTTTTATTGTAGGGAAAAAGTGGTACTGACAAATGGATTTGTTAAAAAATGTGTAAGTGCCTCAAAACATGGCGTAGTGTAAATCAGTAGAGTTCTTGCTATAATACCTACATCAATGTTTGAGGCACTTACCAATAAAATAACCTCCTGAAAATTATAGTTATAAGACTGACAGTGACTAGTCATCCGGCGAGATCGAATCGACTTCGCAAGAGATAAGCTTACGGGCTACTGTTATGCGCCATTCATTGATGCTTTAACGGATGACCGACAACAAATATATATACGAGGTCGCCGCTATACAGCCTCGCCACTCGCCCCACGTGTTCTGTAGTGTGTCAGTCTTATAAGAATATAATAGTAGAAAGAAAATAGATTAGATGGCGAAAGGTCAATGCACCAGTTTCATGACGTATTGGTGTCTTTCGCAGAAAGACGGGAAATATATATGAATAAATATTACAATGATGAAAATCATTATATTGGTACATTCACTATACTTGATGAAGAAATTGATGGAGAAATTATTTGTAATAAAAAAACAGGAGAAATTTTTCTGGATTTAGCAAAACAGTTAGATGAAAAATCTTTCATGGGGAAAAGCTATGCAAATATGCCGGTTATTTCTGGGAAAATTAATTCAGGAGCGTTTGTAACATTATTTAATAATAAATGTATAAATAATCATACTAATGCCGGACAGTCACAAAGAATCTGTTTTAAAAGTGATTATTTAATATGGTCATCAAAAGTACAAAAGGGTGTAAAATATAATGAATTAGTATGTACATTAATAAATGCTTTCGCTTGGACAAAGATGTCTGTTTTTGAAACAACTGATACTGGAATTAAAATGAAAGAAAAATTCGATAAACGAGAATTTTCTTGGTTTGGAGTAAAAGTTACATTTTCAGTTTTTTCAAATGAAACTTTCTGGACACCATTTGATAGTGAGGAGAAGACAATTGTTCAAAGAGTTAGAGTGTCTATTGCAAGCGAAGAGAAACTGGCAATAAAAGAACTTATTTCAATTAGAGATAAAATTTTGGCAATAATTTCTTTTGCAATAAAAAATAACATTAATGTTGAAGAAGAATATTTTTTAGATTATGAAGATTCATATTTGATTGGAAACGATATAAAGCAGTATTATAAGCACTATTTATTGATTGCACAGAGAGAATTAGAAATTTACGATTCGAGAGTAATGGATTATAATTTTACATTGGATCAATTAGATTCAACTAAAGATATTAACAAGGAGTTAGAAAAGTTAGTTCCAATTTTTAATTTGTATTTGTCATTGTTTAAATATCGTGATATGCCATTAGAAATGGTGTTTTTGAATATAGTGCAAGCTTTAGAAACTTTCCATTCACGGTTTTTTTATAGAGATAAGAAGAAAGAATATGTGGATTCCGTAATGAATAGGTTTTCCAAATCAATGAATTTTGATAAACTAAAAAAAAGTTGTTATCAGACACTCAGATGGATGAAAATTGTAGCTATATAATTCTTGTCTCTCGATTAAATGATTTATTAATTGGAAACTACAATACTATATTTTATGATTATTGGGGAGGTGAAGAAGATTATGGACAGATAATTGCTGATACTCGTCATTATTATACCCATTATGGTAGTTCAAAAGAGAAAAAGGCGTTAAAAGGTGATGATCTTGGAGAGGCGATATTTGTACTCAGTAGTTTGCTGGAATATCATATCTGTCTAATACTAGGTGTTGATATAGAGGAAAAAGTTCGTCGGAGTCTTAAAAGTCATAATTCTTGGAAACAATTAGAGAAAGCGCAAATTAAAGAAATGGAAGAAAAAGAAAACAGAGTATAGGGTACGCTATGAGAGGTCCATGTCAAAGCACGTGAAAATTATATTTGGAAGTGAGGAAACCAATATGCATCATGATTTAGATATTCACCCAATCCCGGAGAAGGTTCTTTATATTAATGACCTTACAATAGCGGATACAGCATCGTATTATGAAAGCAGGAAACAATATCAGAAAGCCCTTACCGGAGAGACCCGTGCCAATGGCGGAATTCTTCCGGATGATAATGTCAGAATTTATGTGCCTTTGGATTTGAATGCAAATCAGATTTTACACAGGTTGCACCAAATATACAGAGTCATGGGAAGCCCTGATGATATGAATGAATCTGATTTCTGCGTTGAAACAGGAAAAATTATTGCCCAACTGGAAATATATGATCAGGTATGGGTGGCAAGAGATTTAAAAAATGCTGTAAAAATTAATGCTAATATCCACAGCCCCAAGGGAATTCAGCTGGCCCGGGAAATCATTTCTGTTTTGATGGAGGATGAGGGATGTGCAGAGTGTTTTCCATATGATATTATTTCTGAATTAAAGACAGAATTTGGAATATGATTCTAGTCGGATACAATATAATTTAAGTGATAAAATATCGTAAAAAAATTACATCAAATATTGACGTATAAAAAAGACCACATTGGAGTCTGAACATCTAACTAACCGATAAATAAAATAATGAATCAGTAAAAAGTTGATGAAAAGTCTATAAATGTAATGTGACATTGGAGTTTAGCGCAATAGAGTTCGAACATTGTGGACCGCTTGAATTGTTGGAAGAATTCTTTCATAAATATATTAATATTAGAAGTTGCCAGTTATTAGGGATTAATCCTGAAACGAAGAATTGGAATCGTTCTATGGCAACAAGGGCGATTTACGAAAATATAGAAAGTATTGACTAAAAAGGAGTGGCCTTGAATGATAGATATATACACAGAAAAAAGAGATTCAAAAGACTGGATTCTTCGGAATGATTTATATTTCAATTTGTATACAAGTAATGAAGCGATGTCAAAAAATGAAATAAATCTGATTCAGCGTGTGGATGAAGCAAAACTGACGCCAGACAAGCGTATTGAGACAAAATATGGATTAGGTACGATTCGCAATTTGTCATCAGGGTGTAAGACGTTACTTAACATTGTGAAGCATCCGGATAAAGTGGTGTGTGTGGAGGAATGTGGTCCTAATGTGCTTAGAATCATTTTTACAATGGACAATATAAAGATTTATATGTCAAGACCAACACTTGTCGATATTCCGGATGACGTGCAAATCAGATTCAATAATTCAGATATAGTGACTGGGAGCAAAGGATATAATGTATGGTGGAGCAAGGAATATGAGAGGAGAGAAGCAGATGATTTATAAGAATATCATATTTGAAGCTGCCCCGTTTTTATACGATTTAGAATTTGATGACAGAATAACTCTTGTTGGTGGAGACAGCGGAACTGGTAAAACTGTGCTTTATGAAATGTTAGAAGACATAAGACTAACTGATGAATACAAATCAATAAAGTTGTTTAACTACAAATCAGATAATCTCATAGAATCAATAAAACAGTGTAGAGATAGCTTTATTGTGGTTGATAATGCGGATATTTTAATCAATGATGAGGTTAGAAGATTCATTAATTTTGAGTTTTCAAATCAATATATGCTTTTTTTAAGAAACTGTGATGGACTTAATGTTTCTGATAAGAGTTTTAAGGTGTTAAAGTTTGATAATAACAGGATAACACTGGAAGAGGAACTGTGATATGAAATATTTATGGACAGAAGATACTGGTGCAGGACTTCACTTTTGGAAATTGGTTAATCAGCTTTTCTTTAAAAATACACTTGGAGTTGAAAGTAAGGGGAGCAATCAGGAGTTATTGGATGCAGTATCAGAATTGAAAATTAAAGAAGATGATAAGTATTATATTGCTTTTGATTATGTTGTTGATAATCAGGATATTCGTAACAAATATCGTATGTTGAAATCGGTAGCAAAAAAGGCAGAAGGGAAAATTATAATCCTGGATATGATTTGCTTTGAATATTTGATTCTTTCTTTTGACAAATTAGTGGCATGGACGGGAACTGGAAAGACAGATAAATTAAAGATTTATGAAGATGTTTTGGCAGCAGTTGAAGATCATAGAATTAATTTATCAAAAATTGATGATGAGAAAACGTTACGGTATTTGTCTAGTTTTAAGAGATATTCCACAGAACGGGTGATGAAGTCACTGGTGGGTGAATTTACGCAAAATGAGAAATGGTCGGTTAAAGGTTTACTTATGGGGGAATGTTGGTATAAAAATTGCTGTGTGTCAGAACACCAAAATAGTCTTCGATGTGGCAAACCAGAAATTAAGGATGGTAGTGAGAAGATGCGAGTATTGATGCAGTCAAAGGAAATAGAGAAAATTTTGATAACTATTGCAAGGTAAAGGTGACCTATCGGGGTCTGACCACCTAACCAATAGTGTTATACATGACGCGAATCCGGTGTTTGATAGGAAAAGACTACTGTTTAGATATGATAATGGAATGGAAGAGAAAATTAAGGTTAACAGGCATTTATATGAGGCAGGAAAGTAATTTATACAACCTAAGAAGTATGTAAGATGATTGCGGAAGTAAATGATTGTTGTTAAGAAGAGATGTGAGGTATATTTTGAGTAAAAATGTTAGAAAAAGTATGAAAAAAGTAGAGATAATCGGAACTATGGTGTGTATAGCTTTTGCTACCTTTGGTTTTGAAGCATCTGCATCAAATAAAGAAAATGACATAATGATAGAAAAATCACAGACTTATGATGAATTGCAAAATATTTTTTTATCAGTTGATAAAGATACTACGGAAGATGATATCTTGAATTTAGTTGAAGAGTATGGATTAGAATATACTGTTGAAGAGTACAATGGAAGACCGAAAAGTCGGAATTATTGTATCGCATTTGAGGCTGACGTATCGCTTCAGAAGTATGCAGATTCTGGAGATGTTTTAGAAGTATCTTTTGATAAAAATGATGGTTTGATATTATATGCAGAATACTTTAATGAAGAATCTTTTAAAAATGCTATTTATTATAATTATGGTACGTATTGGGATTTTAGAGAAGATGCGCCGGATAACGCATATACAGGATATTATTACCATAAACCGGGAAATACTAAAGGTGGAATTACTATAAAATATAGTAATGGGAATAGCAAAGAAACGGGTTATTATAGTGTTGACAGTGCTGAAAAAGCATTATCACATATATAATAATTTGTATTTGAAAGAATCGGTAATTTGTACCGGAAGGGAAGATGGACCAGAGACTGTTTTTCTTATAGTATGTTTTAGGTATTAGTTAATACTGTAAATTAAGCCTTGCGTAGGAAAACAAGTTATAAGTGTACAGAGTTTCCAAACATGTTGGATAGCAAGGAACCTTATGAATAAAAAACAATAAGAAGAGGAAGTAAATGGATATGGAAAATACATTTGCGAAAAAAGTTCAAAAAGCGATGGGAAGTGCAATTCCGGATTGGATACCAAGAGGAAAATGGCGGGGCGTCAGTTATGGTCACATTTTGACAGATATGAGAAACAATTTCATTGATGGATGTTATCCTGTAAAATGTTGTATAAAGGGAAATTTATCGGAGGGTGAGATTAAATATCATCAGGGAGCATCACATCTGAATTCTTCTCAGGTTATGTGTATCAATTTTTTTAAGAAATTTTTTGAAAAGGAAGAGTATGAAGGTTATCTTCTTGCAGTTCTGCAATGCTGTGGTATTTCTATAGAAGGATATAAAATAGAAAATGCAGTTTTTGAATATGAACCAAATCACGAGGAAGGTACAAACTTTGACTTTTATCTGATTCTTGATGATGGAAAGAGAATTTCTTTTGAGTGTAAGTATACAGAGACAGAATTTGGTGGTATTTCATCCGATAAAAGAGATCCTGATAAATATAACCGAAAATGGGATCACATATATAAAAATTTAATAGCAAGTAGTACCTTCCTTTTTACAGATAAGAAAGAGTTCTACAGACATTATCAAATTAACCGAAATATTGTATATGCTGACAGCAGAGATTATGTCCTGTTTTTAACGCCGAGAGCAAATGATGCAAAGGGAATCTGCGATGGACGGGCGTATATAGATAATATGGAAGACCAACATATACGAAATATATATTGGGAAGATATGATACAAATTACACTGCTGACAGTTGCAGAGTGTGAACCATTGAAGGATTATTATTTCAAATTCAAGAGTAAGTATTTGGATTCATGGAACGAAGAACATTAAAGTAAATTATATGTAGCTACATTCAAAAGCAGATGATGGAAATACAGAGGTGTTCTATTTTAAGAATGCAATAGCAATTTTTTCATCATTTACACATGAACCGGAAGTTGAAAGGTTCTAAAGAGCCACAGAAATATAACAAAGAAAAAAATGAAAGGACATAAAAAGATATATGATTAGTTTTTATAAGAGTATTGTTGACCAGGACAGGGCTTCGATTGTTATATGTAATCTTAAGCATGAGATTATCTACATGAATCCGGCAGCTGTTAACAGCTATGCGAAGCGAGGCGGTGATAAACTTATTGGAAGAAGTCTGTTAGATTGTCATAATCAGGAATCCAGGGATAAAATACAGAAGGTAGTGGACTGGTTTGCGGCAGATGAGAGCCATAACCTTGTCTATACTTTCCATAATGAGAAGCAGAATAAAGATGTTTATATGGTTGCACTCAGAGAAGAGGGAAGACTGATAGGATATTATGAAAAACATGAATATCGAAATTCAGAAACTATGAAACAATATGATTTGTGGTGATGTTATGGCACAGGACGAATGGTGCAGGCAGTTATTCAAGAATTAGGAAATACGACAGCTTTGGGTGATAATGAATACGGCGGCCGTATTTCACACAGTGTTAGTCAGATGGAGAAAGATGAACTGAGTGGGATGTCGCCGGAGGTTATTGGTACATATATTGCGCGGATTGCACAGAAAAATAACTGCGCACCAATTTGTGTGGCGGGTGTGAAGTATAAGATTCTGAGATTCTTATGTAAAATTCTGCCGTGTACATTACGGGGAAAGATTGTTGGTTCTATTTACGCAAAATAACTGAGATTATTTTATAGAATCCCGATATAGCCCGGGTGTCTGGATATATAACAGCTTTTTTCAGCTTTACGTTAAAATAGTTTCATGCTATCATTATTTTATTAAAAATTTTGGTAACGTGAAGCTGTTTTTTGATTGTGGGGTGTAAGGAATGGGTAGATTTGTAAATCCTGATAACAGTGCATTTCAGGTGGCACTGAATTCTCCGATATATGTGGATAAAACCGGATTGTTGGAATATACAAACAGCGTACTTAATACAACAGAAGCTTATATCTGTAACAGCAGACCACGCAGGTTTGGAAAATCATATGCTGCAAATATGCTTGCTGCTTATTATAGTAAGGGCTGTGATTCTGAAGAAATGTTTTCGGGGCTGGATATAAGCAGGGGATCTGATTTTAAGACACATCTTAATAAATATGATGTGATTCATCTTGATATTCAGTGGTTCCTGGCAAATTGTGATAATGTGGATAATGTTGTAGCGTTTATTACGAAATCTGTACAGGCTGAATTGAGAGAGATGTACCCTGGCGTGCTGCCTGAAGAAGAGATAAGTTTGTCGGAAAGTCTTTCACGTATTAAACATATTGTTGGACAGAAATTTATTATAATTATTGATGAGTGGGATGTTCTGATCAGAGATGAAGCGGCGAATAAAAAAGTACAGGAAAAGTACATTAATTTTTTGCGGGCAATGTTTAAGGGAACGGAACCGACAAAATATATTCAGCTGGCGTATCTTACAGGTATTTTGCCGATAAAGAAAGAAAAAACGCAGTCTGCATTAAATAATTTTGATGAATTTACAATGCTTGATGCAGGAGTGATGGCACCATATATTGGATTCACAGAAGCTGAAGTGAAGGATCTTTGCGAAAGATATCACAGAGATTTTGAGAAAGTAAAATATTGGTATGATGGTTATTTGCTGGAGGACTATCAGGTATATAATCCTAAAGCAGTAGTAAGTGTTTGTGTGCGGGGCAGGTTTAGAAGTTACTGGTCTGAGACTGCTTCTTATGAAGCAATTGTTCCTTTTATCAATATGAATTATGATGGTTTGAAAAACGCTATAATTGAAATACTTTCCGGTGCTTCGATTAAAGTAAATACAGCTGCTTTCAAAAATGATACGGTGAATATACAAAGCAAAGATGATGTACTTACGTATTTGATCCATCTTGGTTATTTGGGATATAACCAGAACAGAAGAACTGCATTTGTTCCAAATGAAGAAATACGACAGGAACTTACTCATGCAGTAAAAAGAAAATCTTCAGATTGGAGGAGACCTGATGGATACATTTGTCCGGAATTCTTATATGGGGAGCTTCTCGGGGAATGATGTATATTGGGAAAAGCCATTTTTTGATTATGAGGTGTAAAGAATGGGAAGATTTGTAAATCCGGATAACAGTGCTTTTCAAAAAGCGGTGAATTCGGAAATATATGTGGATAAAACGGGATTTTTATCGTATACCAATAAAGTTATTGATACCAAACAGGCATTTATATGCAACAGCCGTCCAAGACGTTTTGGAAAATCTACTACGGCAGATATGCTGGCTGCCTATTATAGTAAGGGATGTGATTCAGAAAATCTGTTTGCGGATTTAGCTGTGAGTGATACGGAAGATTTTCATAAATATCTGAATAAGTATGATGTGATACATTTTGATGTTCAATGGTTTATTACAGAGAATAATATCAGCGAAATAGTGAATACGATTCAGAATAATATAGTAGAGGAATTAAAAAAGGAGTACCCGGATATTTTAGATTCTGATGTGACAGGACTTCCGGATGCGATGTCTATTATAAATCAGGAAACAGGAAACAGATTCATTGTGATCATTGATGAGTGGGATGTTCTGATACGTGATGAGGCACAGAATCAGAATATTCAGGAAGCATATATTGGACTTTTACGGAGAATGTTTAAGGGAATTGAACCTACGAAATATATGGCGCTGGCATTTTTGACAGGTATTCTTCCGATTAAAAAGTTGAAAACGCAGTCGGCACTCAATAATTTTGATGAATTTACAATGTTGGGATCTGGAAATATGGCTCCGTATATTGGATTTACAGAAGAAGAAGTAAAGGCACTTGCCGGAAAATATCATCAGAATTATGATAAGGTAAAAAGATGGTATGATGGTTATCTTTTAAATAATTATCAAACATACAATCCGCAGGCAGTTGTAAGTGTAATGCTTAGAGGGGAATTTAAAAGTTACTGGTCAGAAACGGCATCTTACGAGGCTGTTGTACCATTGCTTAACATGGACTTTGATGGTTTAAAGTCATCTATTATTGAAATGTTGTCAGGAGATTCTGTAGAGGTTGATGTGACAACTTTTCAAAATGATATGGTAAGTTTTTCCAGTCGTGATGATGTTCTGACATATTTAATACATCTGGGATATCTGGCCTATGATCAGAATCGGAGACGGGCATTTGTCCCAAATGAGGAAATTCGTCAGGAATTGTCAAAGGCAGTGCGTAGAAAACATTGGAATGAAATGGACGCTTTTTCACGCGATTCCGAAGAATTGCTGGAAGCTACGCTGGATCTGGATGCGCAGGCGGTAGCAGAAGGTATTGAAAAAATCCATAGGGAATATGCTTCTGTTATTCAATATAACAATGAAAATTCTCTTAGTAGTGTTCTTACGATTGGCTATTTAAGTACGATACAGTATTATTTTAAGCCGGTTAGGGAACTTCCGACAGGACGTGGTTTTGCGGATTCTGTTTATATTCCAAAACCGGAATATAGGTCTGATTATCCGGCTCTTATTGTAGAATTGAAATGGAATCAGAAGGCTCAGACAGCATTGCAGCAGATTAAGGAAAAGCAATGTCTGGATTCAGTTCTGGATTATATCGGAGACATTTTGCTGGTTGGGATAAACTATGACAAGAAGACAAAAGAACATCAGTGTCTGATTGAAAGATATGAGAAAAAATGAATATCTATATTTGATAAAAAAATGGTTTTTCGTTATTACTGTCTCAATTAAGAGAATTGATAACGGAAAACCATTTTTTTATTTCTGAATCTGGTATTGACAGGCCTGAGGATTATTCTGAGAATTTTGTATTGCAAGAACAAGAGCTGATAAGATGCACAAAAAATGACAGATGGATTTATACAATATATATAAAAATTTAAAAATAAAACAAAATATATTGTATGATACATATAAAAATGATAGTATTACTATCATAAAATGCAAAAGGCGGTGAGCAGATGGAAAAAATAGAAGGCACATCTCCAACACGTGTGCGTCAGGCGCAGCAGAGAAGAGATAGAATTATAAATGCCTCTATGAAATTGTTTCAGGAGAAGTGTGTGGAGGATACTTCGATGGAGGAAGTTGCGAAACGGGCAGGTGTGGGAGCAGCGACGGTGTATCGTTATTTTTCTTCAAAGATAGAACTGGTAATTGAGACTGCAGAAGTATACTGGGAAAAAGTTTCGGAGAAATACTTAGGAGATTTGGAGGCGGGTAATATGCCAAATATTGCTGATGCAAAATCAGAGGCTACTTTGAAAATGGATGGCATCGAGAGTTCAGGCTATGATCAGTTACGGAAAATTTTGAATGTTTTTTGTAGGATATTTCTGGAGCAAAAGCCGTTTTTGAAGTTTCTTCACGAATTTGATGTTTTTGTGAAAAAGTATAATGTATCAGAGGAACATTTGGCTGATTATGAAAATGGGATTCTTAAATTGAAACCTTATGTGACCATTGCTCTCGAGAAAGGTCTGGTAGATAAAAGTCTTTCTTTTAACTGTTCAGTGGATGAGATGTATTTCTCTCTGACACATACCCTCCTTGCACTGATGGAGAAATTGGCAGTAGGAGGAGATATTCTGTCATCTGACCAGAATGTGGAGAGTGAAAAGCAGATCCGTATCATTATAGAGCTACTGTTAAGAGGAATAAGAAATTTCTAAAATATTTTTAATCTGGAGGTGTACCATGAAAAAGTTAACAACAGGGAAAATATGGCAGTTTGCAGCTGGACAGTTTGGATGGGCGATGCTGTCCGGGATTATTTCTAACTGGCTTGTATATTTTTATCAGCCGGATAAGACAGCCATCAGTCAGGGACAGACAGTATTTATTCCACAGGGGCTGGTGGTCTTCGGCATATTTACTATTATTGGCGGAATTACAGCTTTCGGAAGAATTTTTGATGCTTTTACAGATCCAATGATCGCATCTTTATCTGACAGATGTACGTCAAAGAATGGGCGAAGAATTCCGTTTCTGAAATGGGCATCTTTACCGCTGGCGCTTTCTACAGTACTGGTTTTCTGGTCGCCGGTTAATAAAAATAGCTGGATCAATGGAGTGTTTTTGCTGATTATGATTCTGGCATACTATCTATCCATTACCGCGTACTGTACACCATATAATGCGTTGATTCCGGAACTTGGACATACCCAGCAGGAAAGACTTAATATTTCCACAGTCATTTCCTTTACATTTATTGCCGGAACTGCAGTGGCGTATCTGGCACCTACGATATGGGGGATGTTCATTCCGGCATTTGGCAGAGTTGGAGCTATTCGTATGAACTTTACTTTGATGGCGGCTGTAGCGTTTATCTGTATGCTTGTACCTGTATTTTGCATTCGTGAAAAGGATTATGTAGATACGGTTCCTGCAAAGGAATCAGCTTTTGGATCTCTTACAGCTACTTTTAAGAATGGGGAATTTCGCAAGTTTGTGGCATCTGATATTTTCTACTGGATCGCACTTACCATGTTTCAGACAGGTCTTCCATTTTTTGTCACCAGTCTTTTGAAGCTTCCGGAAACAATGACAACTTTGTATTTTGTGGGAATGACAGCGTTGTCCCTTGTATTTTATATTCCGGTAAATAAGCTTACTCCTAAACTTGGAAAGAAAAAGATGATTTTGTTTGCATTTGCAGTATTTAGCTTTGCCTATTTTTATACCGGATTTATGGGAAAAATAAGCTTTATTCCGGCATCGGTGCAGGGATTGATCCTGACAGTCGTGGCGGCCCTTCCTATGGCGATTTTCGGAATTCTTCCGCAGGCTGTTGTGGCAGATATTTCGCAGAGCGACTCGATTACATCAGGAAGCAATCGTGAAGGAATGTTTTATGCGGCGAGAACATTTGCGTTTAAACTTGGGCAGAGTATTTCTATGTTGATATTTACAGCAGTCTCGACGATAGGGGCAGCAGAGGGAACTGGTTATAGAGTTGCTGCTTTTGGGGCAGCAGTATTCTGTTGTATAGGCGGAATTATACTGGTATTTTATAATGAGAAAAAGATTAATGGGATTATTAATAGGCACCAGTGAAGATTATAATACAGGTATGTATCGAATGGTGAAAAGCAGATAGCAATAGAATTATGAAAAAGTAACAGGAGTATATACAATGGAAATAATACATGAGAATGAATATTTGTATAAAATGAATAATGAAATAGAACCATATCTTGCAACGCACCGTCAGGAGGGGTACGTTCCTGGTGCAGAGGATCATCTGCATCAAAAAGACACGGGGATAGTGGGGAAAATTCATGTACAGCGTTACCTGGCAGAGAAACCGAAAGGCGTGATTATAATCAGTCATGGTTTTACAGAAGCAGCGCCGAAATATGATGAGATGATTTATTATTTTCTGAAGGCTGGATATCATGTGTATATGCCGGAACATATGGGACATGGACAAAGTTATCGCCTGACAGCAGATCCATCTCTTGTACATATAGATACCTGGAAGCGATATGTGAGGGATTTTTTGAAAATATGCCATGTGATAAAAAAAACATACCCTGAATTACCGCTGGTTCTTTTTGCTCATTCCATGGGTGGGGCAATTGGTACAATCGCAGCTGCATGGGAACCGCAACTGTTTCAGAAGATTATATTGAATTCTCCTATGCTCCGCCCGCTTACCGGAAATGTTCCCTGGCCATTGGTGATCGCTATTGCACAGACGAAGTGCCTTTTGGGAAGGGAGGAAGACTATGTGGCTGGTCAGAAGCCTTATGATGGTAGTGAGACTTTCGAAACCAGTGGATGTACTTCCAGACCGAGATTTGAAAAATATAATGAGCTGCGTAAAGAGAATAAAAAATTCCAGGTTAGTGCAGCTTCTTATGGATGGCTTCTGGCGTCTGTAAAAATGAGCTGGTACATAAAATATTGCGGATGGAAGAAACTGTCAGCACCTGTTTTGCTATTTCAGGCAGAAAAAGATGATTTTGTATCTGTAAACGCATTGAGAAAATTTGCAGAGAAAATCAATCACAGAGGAATCACTTCCTGTGAATATGTATACCTGCCGGGAACCAGACATGAGACCTACTGCAGCGATGACAGGACGATGGAAATGTATTTAGATAAGATTATGAAGTTTCTGGATTCATGTAGCGGGGAGATGTTTTCTCATTATGAGGTGTTGAGAGAGTAAGTCATTGTCTGAAAGTTATATAAAACCTTTGGAATGTTGCTTTACGCTAAAATGGTTTCATGTTATCATTATTTTAGTTGAAAATTTTGATGACAGGAAGCCATTTTTGATTGTGAGGTGTAATGAATGGGGAGAGTTTTTAATACAACGGGTGTGTGTATTCCGGAGAAGCATTATATGGTAAATATTAATGGTCGTTTACAACAGATTAGAGTGCTTGTGGATGAGGGAAAATATTTTACCATTAACAGGGCCAGACAATATGGTAAAACTACAACTTTGCGCGCACTGGCAGAAATGCTTCGGGATGAATATTATGTTGTATTACTTGATTTTCAGACATTTGACAATGAGAAATTTAGTAATGGAAATGTGTTTTCAGTAGCATTTGCGAATTCTTTTTTGCGTATGCTTCACAGAAACTGTAAGACTATGAATAATGAGATGGTTTCAGTTATAGAAGAAATGAAAAAGGATGCCGATTATGCTAACAGATACTTTTCTCTGAAAGAGCTATTTGAGGGATTAAGTGATATATGTGAAGCGGCAGACAGAAAAATAGTTCTTATGATTGATGAAGTAGACAGTGCAGCGAATAATCAGGTTTTTATTGATTTTCTGGCGCAGCTCAGGGCACAGTACCTGGACAGAGAATTTTATCCGGGATTTCAGTCGGTGATTCTGGCAGGAGTGTATGATATTAAGAATTTGAAGAGAAAACTCAGACCAGAGGAAGGACATAGATATAACAGTCCATGGAATATTGCTGCAGATTTCAGCATCGAAATGAGTTTTTCTGGATCAGAGATAGCAGGGATGCTGCAGGAGTACGAAATTGATCATCGTACAGAGATGAATATATCAAAAATATCAGAATTGCTATATGCGTATACGGCAGGATATCCGTTTCTGGTTTCAAGAATCTGCCAGCTGATGGATGAAAGGGTACGGGACGAATATGAAAATCTGAAATTGGTATGGACGGAAAATGGTTTTAATGAAGCAGTGCGTATTCTGCTTGCGGAGAAGAATCCTTTATTTGAATCATTAGTTGGAAAAATATGCGATTATCCGGAGTTAAGTGTTATGCTGAAAACATTACTTTTTACAGGAAGAAATATCGCGTATAATCCGGATGAAACCTCGATTGATATGGCTCAGATGTTTGGCTTTATTAAAAATCAAAATGGGAATGTGGTTATTGCAAACAGAATTTTTGAAACGAGATTATATAATTATTATCTTACAGAAGCAAAAATGCAGCAGACAGAGATATATAAGGCAGCCCTGCAGGACAAGAGTCAGTTTATAGTTAATGGATATCTGGATATGGAAAGGATATTGGAACGTTTTGTTGTTCATTTTCAAGATATTTACGGGGAATCTGATGAAAAATTTCTGGAAGAGCAGGGGAGGAAGTTCTTTTTACTATATTTGAAACCGATTATTAACGGGACAGGAAATTATTATATCGAATCCAGAACAAGAGATCTTCGAAGAACAGATGTAATTGTAGATTATCGTGGACGGCAATATATAATTGAATTAAAGATATGGCACGGTGACGAGTATAATAAGCGTGGAGAGCAGCAGCTTGTTGGATATCTGGAAGATTATCATGTGGATAAAGGATATATGCTTAGCTTCAACTTTAACAGGAAAAAACAGTCGGGAATCCGGAAAATTATAGTGAATGGGAAAACGATAGTGGAAGCAGTGGTATAAATTAATTCACCAGAAAAA
>OGZS01000405.1_pt1 | contig 26379 bp, 29 predicted proteins | sample 1576901 | NCBI WGS metagenome assembly OGZS01 (sample SAMEA3541563, study PRJEB24748) | human gut metagenome | biome: human gut; feature: human-associated habitat; material: faeces | place: China | collected 2012 | reverse complement strand
ATCCCGCATAAAATCAAGGTATATTAGAATGTAGAATTTACTTTTTCATTCAAGCTTTATATGGAGAAATTGAATGAAAACCGTTTTGTTATTTTTATTTATTATGAGTGCAGATATGCACAGTTTGCGCTTTCATCTACTACAATATATTTATGGTTAATATCCCTTACAGCCAGTAAGGAATTATCCATCTTGTTGCTTAAGCTGTTAAAATGTATGGAGCAATCGGTATATCGTCTTATTCATCTTGGACTTCGCGTCCGTTGCCGAGACTGATAACCAGCTCCTCATTTGCAGCGTTCGTTTTATGCAGGTTGAACTGCCTTCGGTACGTTCGTGTCACACCACAGTAGATGGAATAGGCAATGAGTAAAACTGGTCTTTATCCATTGCATAATCTGATTTTAAGGAGTGACAAATTTATGAATATGAATGCAGTAGGTATTGATGTTTCCAAAGGAAAAAGCATGGTTGCTATCCTTCGTTCTTATGGTGAGATCATTTCAAAACCATTTGAAGTCAAACACACAGTCAGTGGGATTCGCTCTCTCATTGAGCAGATCCAATCCATTGATGGCGAATCTCGTATTGTCATGGAACACACCGGTCGTTATTACGAACCTCTTGTCCGTGAACTTTCGAAAGCTGACCTTTTTGTATCTGCCATAAATCCCAAACTCATCAAAGATTTTGGAGACAACTCTCTCCGCAAAGTAAAGTCCGATAAAGCGGATGCAGTAAAAATTGCACGCTATACTCTTGACAGTTGGACGGAACTCAGACAGTATAGTCTCATGGATGAAATTCGTAATCAACTGAAAACCATGAACCGCCAGTTTGATTTTTACATGAAACACAAAACCGCTATGAAAAATAATCTAATCAGCATCCTTGACCAAACTTATCCGGGAGCTAACACTTATTTTGACAGCCCTGCCCGTGAGGATGGAAGTCAAAAATGGGTTGACTTTTCAGCCACCTACTGGCATGTGGATTGTGTTCGTAAACTCTCTCTAAACGCCTTTATCGACCACTATCAAAAGTGGTGTAAACGCAGGAAGTACAACTTCAGCCGTTCAAAAGCTGTTGAAATCTATGAAGCATCTAAGGAGCTTGTTTCTATACTTCCAAAAGACGATCTGACAAAGTTAATCATCAAACAGGCTGTAGAACAATTAAATACGGCTTCACAGACTGTGGAACAGCTTCGTACCATGATGAATGAGGCTGCTTCTAAACTGCCGGAATACCCTGTTGTCATGGCTATGAAAGGTGTAGGTAAATCGCTTGGTCCACAGCTTATGGCAGAGATTGGTGATGTCTCCCGATTTACCCACAAAGGAGCCATTACAACCTTTGCAGGCGTTGATCCCGGTGTAAATGAATCCGGTTCATATGAGCAGAAAAGCGTTCCTGCTTCCAAGCGCGGTTCCAGTACTCTTCGTAAGACTCTGTTTCAAGTCATGGATGTTCTCATCAAAACAAAGCCACAGGATGATCCTGTCTACTTGTTTATGGATAAGAAACGAGCACAAGGAAAGCCTTATTACGTCTACATGACAGCCGGTGCGAATAAGTTTCTTCGCATCTACTATGGTCGAGTGAAAGAATATCTGTCTTCACTCCCAGAATAAATATCTCGTCAATACCTTTATTTTAGACCAGCGAATATCGGTGGTCTTATTTTAATGTTCAAAATCTTGCAAAAATTTTTGCCTGAAATCATCAATTTGCTATTGACTTTTTATTTGCAGGCTCGGTAATTGAATTGCCGAGGATTCCCGCTTATTATCCTAAAATAATCCATAACGCCATGAAAGGCAATGAACCATTTCTGACTCATTGCCTTTTACCTTACATACGCTGTAATTGATTGACCATACTTTCTGTTCTTCGAATTGCTTCTTTTTCTTCTCCTGATCCATTATGAATGTGATGTTACCAATGCTATAATACCACCGACAATCAACAATGGAAAAGCAATGTACATCAATCCACCTACAACCATACCAATCAATATCACCGGGAAGAAAATAACTGTACAAAGCAGTTTCATAATTCCCCAAGATGCTCTTAACCCAAAAACAAAAAATTTTCCTACAAACCAAATCATACAAATTGTAAATAATAATGATAACATTTTTACTCCTCCTGAAACTAATTCTAATATATGTCTTTCATTTATTCTTTTCTTTTTCTGTTAAATATTCTCCCCTATCACACGGGCACCAAGATCAACTATTTAATTCCTGGAACATTTTTCTGCATCAATCGCAAGTACAAACATCAGAGCATCCAACGCATTTCCTGTATCCGGCACATCAATAACATATGTATCAGTCATATGAAACAATTCTTTACTAACCCGTGCAATTGAATAACCGCTTCGATCAAGAATGCTATAATCCCATTCCATAATTGTTCCATCAATATGCCATCCATTATAATCAATATTATAATGTGGTGTCAGGAATGAGAATTCTTTGCTTAGACATCCGATATAACTGCCGTTTTTATAAATTTCAAATTTAGGAAGGAAGGTAAGAACTTTCTGAACAACCATTCCTACTTCATTTCCATAAGCATCATAAATTGCAAGTTTATGTCCCCAGGACAACTGCCCCTTTACTACATAAACAGTGTTGCCTGCTTCATCATAGATATCATAGCTGTCAAACCATGAAAACAGCCTTTGTTTAAATAATAGCTTCATAACTTTTCACCGCTCTCTCCAACAAACATAATAGGTTCTTTATAAGTACCATAATACCATGCCAGAACGCCTTAAAAAATATATAAATCGAAGAATTAACCCATCTTATTTCACAGATTATGATAAAACGTATATTTCCAGCTATACATTTCTACTTGTTCCAAAAAAATATAAAAAAGACCATTTACTGTTTTACGGTAAATAGCCTTTTCATTTCCATATTCAATTTATATCATAATGAACCGCTTATCATCCCTGTAAATTCCAGTTTACACATCAAATCGTTTTCTTTATTCTATCACAGCATCTATTATTCCGCCATCTATCGTGGATAACAGTAGACGACCTCAAGTTATATACTTTTTTATGATGTTATTACTTTGTATTTGTGTTTTAATGCTTTTGACAGTGCAACATTTGTAAATGGAACAATCTGATCATTTTGCAAGCGGCCAAGGACAATACCTGGATCTCTGTCAATTCTTTCAGCAAATCTGCGGATAGCATTTTCGCTAAACTCATTCATTTTAACAAAAGCCTCATATTCTCCTGGAGGAATCAATTTATCTTCCGCATATTTATCTGCTGCATCCTCCTGTCCAACATGCTCATTTTCAAACGTAATTCCATAATCACCATTAATAATATGGCCAATCTCATGGAACAGAGTAAACCAAAATGTATCTGAATAGAAACGTCTGTCATTCACCATCAGCATTACATTCTGCCCAATTTTCTTGGTTGCACCATTTATTCCTGAACCCGGAAGATTTGGAAGTATTACGAATATTACTCCCGCATCTTCAAAGGCCTTCCTAATCAATGGATAAAAATCACCATGCTGTGTTGTTAATGTCAATGCATAATCAACAGCTTTTTCAAACTTCTTTTTGTCAAACTTAGGTGCTTCTATCTTCAGTGCCTGATTAATTGCAATCTGAACCATTGCATTTGCTCTGGCAATATTGGCCTCTTTCATATCCTCAGATGCACTTCGGAAACTAACTGCCATATTTTGCTTTGTGAAAACAGATAATGATGCAACATTTAAAAATTCACGCAGGCACTTAATCTGCTCATTTATTTTTCTCGGAAGATCAGGCAGTCCAAAATTCTCTCTGAAATATGTGTACTGAAAATACTTGAATATTCTTCTTTCCTTTTCTAATTCCTTGGATAATTCAAACTCAGCAATCAAAGCGTCATAGCTCTTCTGAAGATTCAGCCAGTATTCAACACTAGTCCCTAACATTCGAGATAATTTCATGGCTATATCGATTGATAAGTTTTGCTCCCCACGTACCAGAATACTTAAATTCTTTGGCGTGGTATCTAATCGTTTTGCAAAATCTTTCTGAGAAAGTCCACTTTCTTCAATGATTTCTTTGATATAGTATCCAGGATGAAAAGCAATCTTATCATTATATTCAATATAGTTACTCATAATGGTTACTTAGCTCCTTTACTTCAACAATTCTAACCACACCAGCAATTTCATCAATATTACAAGGATCATAAGGTTCTTCATTCTCATCTAATGGCTGAATAATAATACGCCATGGATCTCTCCTCGTTTTTACGTCTATAGCAAAAAAATCCATCCATGTTGCCATTCAACTTACGAAAATGAAACGTCGGCATCATTACTATATCCTTAATTACATTCGCCTGCTGCATAGCATTTATTCGGGCAAATAAGCTGGTTGCTAATGCAGCATTCCCGCCAAACAACTTTTTTGCAGTTTTTAAATCGGTACATTGTTTCTGAACTTTGCTGTTATTGTATAGTAGCTGCACGTTTGCCCTCCTTTTTAAATTACCTGTTGGGTAATTTAAATATACCATTAGAAGCCACTCTAGTCAATAATTCACACACTCTTTTCACAATTATTCTTCCATTTCCTTCTGCTTTCTGGCTTCAACCTCTTCCGGCTTAGTAGTCATGAGTGAGTAAATCTTTAATGTCTTATCGAACTTATCCTTGAACGGAATGATAGTGCTTCCATAGAACAGAAGTCCTTCACCTTCACCGCTGTTGGTTACATAGGATAACTGATAAGGTGAGATATTAAGCTGCAAAACGTTATATGTGATATAGTGGTAGTAACAAAACAGCAGGCGGTATCGAACGCTGGAACAAAATAAAGTAAAACCAGATACCATACTAAAAAAACCAATGGTGCAGACTGATAACAGTCAAAGCCATTGGTTTTCTTTATCCAAATATATTCTCTGGTTCTTCTATAATTTCTATTTTACTTTTTCTAACTTATTATTCGCATCAAGGCAAACCTTGTCCCCTTCATTGATGTTACATTCATAGAGCATGGCATCCTCTGCTTTTATCCTTATTTCTTCGCCTGAAGAATCCATAAGCGTCACTATTGCCATAACTGGCATGCCTTTCGGTCGCTCTTCACAACCGAAGTCCAGGTCTTCCTCAATTCGTTTTACTGTGTATATCATAACTATTCCTCTGAAAATAATGTTAAAAATCAGTTCTCCATGCTCCTTCGAATTTTCTCTATCAAAGTGACATCTGCCGCATCCCTATCAGGAAGCTACTTACAGATTCTTAATTCGTTCAATTGCTTCCAGTGTATTCTCATGGGTTCCAAACGCAGTGAGACGGAAGAATCCCTCACCATGAGCACCGAATCCTGAGCCTGGAGTTCCTACGATGTTGGCTTTTTCAAGGAGATAGTCAAAGAACTCCCAGGAAGTCATCTTATCAGGTGTTTTCAGCCAGATATATGGAGCATTTACGCCACCGGATACGGAATAGCCTGCTGATGCCAGACCTTCGTAGATGGCTTTGGCATTGCTCATGTAGTAACCTACCTGTTCTTTCAGCTGTGCTTTTCCTTCAGGAGAGTATACCGCCTCTCCTGCACGCTGTACGATGTATGGAGCACCGTTGAATTTAGTGCCATGACGTCTTGCCCAGAGACTGTGGAGATCTACGCCGTCACGAACCAGATCCTTTGGTACAACTGTAAAGCCGAGGCGGACACCTGTGAAACCTGCATTTTTGGAGAAGCTGCGCAGCTCGATGGCGCAGGTTCTTGCTCCTTCGCACTCATAGATGCTGTGCGGTACATTTTCTTCGGAGATGTATGCTTCGTATGCTGCATCATAGATAATTACAGAACCGTTTTTATTTGCATAGTCTACCCATTCCTGAAGCTGGGGTTTGGTGATGGCACCACCGGTTGGGTTATTCGGGAAGCAAAGGTAGATAAGATCCGGCACTTCTTCCGGGAATTCCGGAAGGAAGCCGTTGGATGCTGTACATGGCATATAGATTACGTTATCAAAGTTGCCACGTTCTTTGTTGTATTCTCCTGTACGACCTGCCATTACGTTTGTATCTACATATACAGGGTATACAGGGTCGCACACTGCAATCTTGTTATCCAGTCCGAATATTTCCTGAATATTTCCGGAATCGCTCTTTGCACCGTCAGAGACAAAGATTTCATCTGCTTCAATGTCACAGCCTCTGTCTTTGTAGTCGTTCTTTGCAATAGCAGATCTTAAGAATTCATAACCAAGATCTGGTGCATAACCATGAAAAGTAGCTGCATTACCCATTTCATCTACAGATTTATGAAGTGCCTCAATGATTGCCGGAGCCAGAGGCTGGGTTACATCACCGATTCCCAGTGAGATCACGTTTGCCTGTGGGTTGGCTTCTTTATATGCTTTTACTTTTTTTCCAATTGTGGAAAACAGATAGCTTCCCGGTAATTTCAGATAGTTGTGGTTTACTGTTACCATGTTTGATTTCCTCCCTGGCATATTTCGCAGTTTTTATATACCTGTCTACAGCAGGCTGCTGCTTTGCCTTTCCATTTCTATTTGTGTCTTTTCTGCAAATATATTTTATTCGAGTTTTATTATACTTAATTATTTAATAATGTAAAGTCTCAAAGTGTTTTCTGAGAATAATTTTTAATATTAACATTTTTTACCCCGGGCATAATGTCCGGGGTGATTTATTTTATTTGCGCTTCTCTACTTCTTTCATTAGTGTCTCGCGGACGCTTGCAGGATTTGCCTTGCCTTTCATTTCTTTCATGATCTGACCTACAAAGAAGCCCATGACTTTATCTTTACCTCCCAGAAGTTCTGAAAGTGGTCCTGGGTTAGCATCCAGGATCCTGTTGATGGTTTCTTCCAGAAGTCCTGTGTCTTCTACAATCTTCAGACCATGTTCCTCAATGTAGGCTACAGGATCAATGTCTTCCTCAAAGACTTTCTCAAAGACTTTTTTTGCATTCTGAGGGCTGACTTCGGATTTTTCTACCATTACCAGAAGATCTGCAAGATGCTTCGGTGAGAAAGATACCTGTTCCGGATCCATAGCTTTATCTTTCGTCAGACGGAGTACCTCACCCATAAACCAGTTTGCTGTCTTCTTTGCATTTCCGTAGATTGCTGCTGTTTCTTCAAAAAGGCCTGCAAGATGGCGGGATTCTGTAAGGATTCCCGCATCGTATGCCGGAAGTCCGTACTCTTCCTGATAACGGGCCTGTTTCACTTCGCGAAGCTCCGGCTGTTCTGCTTTAATCTTTTCAATCCATGCATCAGAGATATGGATTGGAGGCAGATCTGGATCAGGGAAATATCTGTAGTCTTTGGCATCTTCCTTGGAACGCATGGCGTAAGAATACTCTTTGTTGTCATCCCAGCGGCGTGTTTCCTGTGTAACTGCCTTGCCTTCTTCGATCAGTTCGATCTGACGTTCTCTTTCGCCTTCGATTGCTCTGGCAATGGCTTTGAAAGAGTTCAGGTTCTTCATCTCTGTTCTGGTACCGAATTCTTCTGCTCCCACTTCACGGACAGAAAGGTTAACGTCTGCACGCATGGAACCTTCCTGAAGCTTACAGTCTGATACACCCAGATACTGCATCATACAACGGAGTTTTTCAAGATAGGCGATTACTTCCTCAGAGCTTCTCATATCCGGCTCGGATACGATCTCGATCAGCGGGACACCGCTTCGGTTATAGTCTACCAGGGAGCAGTCTTCCCATTCATCATGAATCAGTTTACCTGCATCCTCTTCCATATGCATTTCATGGATACGGATTTTCTTTTTGCCTGCAGAGGTTTCAATCTCTACCCATCCGTCATGACAGATTGGCAGATATAACTGAGAGATCTGATAGTTCTGTGGGTTGTCCGGATAGAAATAGTTCTTACGGTCAAATTTGCAGTACTGGTGGATCTGACAGTTTGCTGCAAGACCTGCTTTCAGGGCAAACTCTACTACTTTCTTATTTAATACAGGCAGGGAACCAGGCATACCTGTGCAGACCGGGCATGTATGTGTATTGGGTGCTCCTCCGAATTCAGTGGAGCATCCGCAGAAAATTTTTGTTTTTGTTGCAAGTTCTACATGGACTTCAAGTCCTATGACTGTTTCGTACTGTTTCATTATCTGGTGCCTCCTTCTCCTGGCACGGCAAAGGAGCCGCGGCTGGTTTCATAGGCGTGTGCTGCACGCAGGATTTTCTTTTCCATGAAGCAGTCCCCGATCATCTGGATACCGATTGGGAGACCTTTGCTGTCTTTTCCGCATGGAACTGTAATTCCCGGAAGACCGCAGAGATTGACTGCCACTGTGTAGATATCTCCAAGATACATGGCAAGGGGATCTTTTAAGCTTTCACCGATCTTCGGTGCTGTAAATGGAGATGCAGGTGCAAGGAGCACATCATATTTGCCAAATGCCTGGTCAAATTCTTTCTTGATCAGGGCTTTTGTGCGGAGTGCCTTCAGATAGTATGCATCATAATAACCGGAGCTTAACACGAAGGAACCAAGCATGATACGGCGTTTTACTTCCTCACCGAAACCTGCTGTTCTGGTCTTTTTGTACATGTCGTGAAGACCTTCATATTCTGCTGCACGGAAACCGTACTTCACTCCATCGAAACGTTCCAGGTTGGAACTTGCTTCTGCACTGGCGATAATATAATAAGCCGGAATCATGTATTCCATGGTTTTGATAGAGAAGAATTCTACTTCTGCTCCCAGTTCTTTCAGCGTATCAAGAACACCCATAAAAGATGCTTTTACTTCCGGATCAAGTCCCTCTGCCAGATATTCTTCAGGAACTCCGAATTTCATCCCCTTGATATCTCCTGTCAGTTCTTTGGAGAACTGAAGATCTTCTCTTTTCATGGATGTGCTGTCTTTTGTATCATGTCCTGCGATGATCTCCAGAAGAGCTGCACAGTCAGATACGTCTTTTCCTACAGGTCCGATCTGATCCAGGGAAGACGCATAAGCTACAAGACCGTAACGGGATACTGTTCCATAGGTTGGTTTAATTCCGGTTACACCACAGTAGGAACTTGGCTGACGGATAGATCCGCCTGTGTCTGAACCAAGTGCCAGATAAGTTTCTCCTGCTGCCACTGCAGCACAGGAACCACCTGAAGAACCGCCTGGTACGTGTTCCAGATTCCATGGGTTTCTGGTGATGCCGTAAGCGGAAGTCTCTGTGGTACTTCCCATGGCAAATTCATCCATGTTTGTTTTTCCGATAATGACCAGTCCGGCTTTTTCCAGACGGTCAATGACTTCTGCATTATACTGCGGCACAAAATTCTCAAGAATCTTCGATGCACAGGTAGTTTTCTTTCCGTTAATACAGATATTGTCTTTGATTGCGATCGGTACGCCTGCAAGAGGACTGGTATAAGTACCGTCCTCAATGCCTTTTTGTACTTCTTCTGCACGTTTGTATGCTTCTTCTTTGTATGTGTCAAGATAAGCGTGTACTTCTGAATCCTGTTTCTCAATCTGTTCAAAAACAGTTTTTACTCCATCCAGGACGCTGACCTGACGCTGTTTTATTTTTTCCCCAAGCTGCAGGGCTGTTAATTTTTCCAACTCCATTGTCCTGTCTCCTATCCTATGGTTTTCGGAACCTGATACTGTCCTTCTTTTGCCTTCGGTGCATTTGCCAGCATTGCTTCTTTGTTGTCTCCGTTTGTGACAACGTCCTCACGAAATACGTTTTCGTCCTGGAAAATATGGGACATAGGCTCTACTTCCGATGTATCCAGTTCATCCAGTTTCTCTACATAATCAAGCATTTTCTGCATTTCAGCTTTTGCTTTTCCCTTTTCTTCTTCTGAGAGGGAAAGTTTGGCCAGGATGCAGACATTTTCCATTGTTTCATCATCTATGATCTTTGCCATGATTTTCTCCTTATATATACTGCCTGTAACATTCTATATTGCTTTTATTTCTTTCTGCCCGGAATCAACCTGCCGTTTCCGGTCAATATATAGGCAGCTTTCCAAGTTTCTGACTTATTTACGGTTCCAGACGGTTCATATCTCGCGGGAAGAGACAGGTTTCACGAACATTCTCTTCACCGATAAGCTGCATGGTCAGACGTTCCAGACCGATTCCCAGTCCACCGTGAGGCGGCATACCATGTTTGAAGGTATCCAGATACTGTTCCATGCCTTCCTGCGTCATACCTCTGTCTTCAATTTTCTGTACCAGCATGTTGTAATCATGGATACGCTGTCCGCCTGTTGTGATCTCAAGACCTTTGAATAACAGGTCAAAGCTTAAGGTAAATCTTGCGTCTTCCGGATCATCCATTGCATAGAATGGACGTTTCTTTGACGGATAATGTGTGACAAATACGAAATCTGAGCCATATTCTTCTTTGAAATACTGTCCGATCAGTGCTTCTTCTTCCGGCTCCAGGTCAAATGGATTTCTGATCTTACGGTTATATTTCTGTGATACCAGTTCCTTGGCTACATCGAAACGGACTGCCGGGATTTTGGATACATCCGGGATCTCAAGCTTCAAAATCTGTACTTCTTTTGCATATTCTGTTTTCAGAAGGTTCATGGCATACTGCAGGAATCCTGTTTCCATTGCCATGATTTCTTCGAAGCTGTCAATATATCCCATCTCGAAGTCCAGACTGGTGTATTCATTTAAGTGACGTTTGGTATTATGTTTCTCAGCCCGGAATACAGGGCCTGTCTCAAATACTCTGTCAAATACGCCAACCATCATCTGTTTGTAGAACTGTGGGCTCTGCGCAAGTACTGCAGGTTTGTGGAAGTAGCTGAATTTGAAAAGGTTTGCTCCACCCTCTGCTCCTCTTGCTCCGATCTTTGGAGTGTGGATTTCTGTGAATCCCTGTCCGTAGAGATAATCACGGAATGCTTTTGTCAGTGCCTCCTGAATTTTAAATTTGGAACGCTCCTGAATATTTCTCAGGGAAATCGGTCTGTAGTTTAATTTTGCTTCCAGGGAAGTGTTCAGTTTCCATTTGTCGATTGCCATTGGAAGTGGCTCTGCCGGTGTTGATAAAATATCAATATGGCGAATACGAAGCTCTCTTCCGTGGGGTGCTCTCTCCTCTTCATGCAGGATTCCTTTCACCCTGATCGTCATTGCTTCCTTCAATTCATGAATGGAAACATTTGCCATTTCATTTTCATAGACTGTCTGGAATAAACCTTCCCTTCTTCTAAGAATGATAAATGCCACATCACCCATATTACGGATGCTGTGAACAGCGCCTTCGATTACGGCTTCCTGGTTCAGGAGATTATTACCTACGAGTTCCTCCCAGGTATTGATTTCTTTTTTCCATGTTCCATCCATAAATTCCATTTCCTCATCCTCCATTTCTTCATTTCTGAAAACCTTTGTGATATCTTCACTGGTTTCAAGTTCAAAAGGCTTTTCGTGCAAGCACAACGCCTTTTTGGCTTAAAACCCTGGAATATCAAAAAGGCGTAATCAGAAAATCCGGAGACACTTATCCCCTGGACTCTCTGATTACGCCTTTGTAATCATTCTTCCTGTTATTATCTATTTTATGTTTGTTTGTGTTCTTTCTATATATAATATAATGTTAGGGTTAAAATGTATTTTGCCTCTAACTTGATATGAACAAAAATATATTCTGTATATTACCACATATTCTGTCAAAATAATATCGTCATTTTTTACAAAATTTTCCTTATTATTTTCGGATATTTTATTTAGAACGTGTTTGAAAAATCAGATTTCATCATACATCAGCATGAGTAACATCTGTGCAGTTTCTACCATGTTGGTTCCTGAATCCATGCTGCATTTCTGGATGTGTCGATATGCTTCCTCTTCTGTCATCTGGTTTTTTTCCATCAGAAGGCGTTTGGCATTCGAGATATAATTCTGTTCTTTTTCTGATCTGGGCTTTGGTTTCTTTTTTTCTTTTTTGATCCGGCGTTCCAGATGATAGAGCATGTCATTGACCGTATCTATCAGTACGCTTGCTTTCATCGGCATCTGTACAGTGCTGACGGAATTCGGTGCTTCATCTATAATACGCTGAGAAGCCAGAAGCAGCATTTCAAAATACTGTGGCAGGTCATCGAGAGCGTCTTTATAATAGGCATCTGTCAACTTATACCCACATATTAGGACACCACTGTCAAGCTCTGAGATACTGGCCAGCGCATTAGAGACAGAGCTGCAGACAGAGGCTACTGTGAGCCCATGTCTGTTAAGTATTGTGCGGATTTTCTTTGCGTCTTCAATTTTCGGTAACGCAATCACAATGCTGCTGCTCATAACTCTGCCACTCCTATTTCTGTTACAGTCTGAGTTTCCGTCCACTGCTTATTGCTTTTTACAACCTCCGCAGGGGACTTGTTTGATTTTGATCAAGCGGATAAAATCATCCGCTTCGCTACTTGCTCATAACCGAATAACTGCTTCGCAGTTTATCAGAAGGAGCTTCGTTCCTCCTGATACAAACAAGTCCCCACCCACTGCTTATTGCTTTTTACAATTTCTACAGGGGACTTGTTTGATTCGGTTAAATTCTGTATAAGTATTCCTCGATTTCCCAGGCTGAAATTTCTCTTGTATAGCGAAGCCATTCTTTTTTCTTGGCTGCTGCGTATTCTTTACAAAATTCTGTTCCAAGTACTTCTTTGATCCAGTCACTCTGTTCGAAGTAATCAATTGCTTCGTTCAAATTTCCCGGAAGATTTTCAATCTTCATTGTTTTCTGGTCTGTTTCGGATAACTCTCTGCTGGAGGACTTAGTCGGATAAATCTTCTTATTGATTCCATCCAGTCCTGCTGCCAGACATACTGCAAATACCAGATACGGATTTGCTGCTGCATCCGGACTTCTCAGTTCGATCCTTGTCTCCATACCTCTGGATCCCGGAATTCTTACCAGTGAATTCTGGTTGTTCTTTGTCCATGTCAGTTCCGTCGGTGCTTCATAGCCCGGAACCAGACGTTTGTAGGAATTTACGATAGGATTGGTGATCAGTGCCATCTCTTTGCTGTGAGCCAGAAGACCTCCTACGAAGTAATAAGCTTCTTCGCTTAATTCCTGTGGATTTCCCGGATTGACGAATACATTTCTTCCATCTTTAAATAAGGAGAAATGAATGTGCATTCCGGAGCCGTTTACTTCTGCCCTTGGTTTCGGCATAAATGTCGCATGAAGTCCATGGCGTTTGGCAATGGTACGGACCGTCATCTTAAATGACATGATCCGGTCTGCAATAGTACGGACTTCACCATATTTGAAATCTACTTCGTGCTGTGCAGGAGCAGTTTCATGGTGAGAAGATTCTACCTCAATCCCCATGTCTTCTAGATTTAATACAATATCACGTCTTGCGTTTTCACCCAGATCCACAGGACTGACATCCAGATATCCGGCCTTTTCATGTGTTACAGTAGTCGGAACTCCGTTATCATCTGTATGAAAAAGGAAAAATTCACATTCCGGATCTACCAGACAGGTGTATCCCTCCTTCTTTGCCTCCCGGGCGGTTTTCTTCAGGATATATCTCGGACTTCTCTCATGAGGGGTTCCGTCCGGACAATAGATATCGCATAACAGTCTGGCAACTTTGCCCTGCTGTGGTCTCCATGGGAGAATTGCAAAAGTGTCAAAATCCGGTCTTAAGTACATATCCGGTTCAGATTCTCCTGCGATTCCTGCGATAAAGGAACCATCTACGATACATCGGTTATCCAGCGCACGGGGAAGTTCCCGGGCAGTTATGGCGATGTTTTTCAGCGTTCCGAACATATCTGTGAACTGGAGACGGATAAATTCCACGTCTTCCTCCTCAGCCATCTGTAATATTTCTTCTCTGGTATAATTCCCCATTTTCATTCACTCCTTGTCAGCATAGTTTCTGCTGTTTTTGCTTTCTTAATGATTCTTCGATACAGTTTTGTCCTGTCTGAAAATTTTATAGATTCTTTTGATATAATGATATAAAAAATGGCGCACTTTCTACAGTTACTTTTCTATAGAAAGAACGCCTTTGTTCATGTAGGCAATTATAACAATGTACCTGTTCTTTGTCAACTGCTTATTTTTTCATCAGCTCTTTCCATGTTACTGTGCATTCCGCTCTCAATAACATGCTTTGCTGCTTACTTATAATTGCTATTTTGAGAATACCGCATCATTCCTCGAAAGAAGATATACGCAATACTGATTCATACTGATTCCCTCTCTCTGAGAATGTTCTGCCAGTAGTCTATGCAGGCTTCTTGGAATTCTCAGCTTAAACTGTCCGGAATAATCTTCAAGGCTATCCGGTTCATGGATTTCTACCCCTTCTTCTAATGCAGCTTCAAGCCATGCTTTTTTTGCATCCAGAGCATTTGAAATTGCACTTTCCACTGTTTCTCCGCAGGTAATGCAACCAGGGAGATCCGGATACGAAACTACGAATCCTCCTTCGGTTTTATCTTCTACAACTTCCATACGATAGGACATTGACATATAATCATTCAGCGTCTTCATAAATAAATCCTTTCCTTTGTCATAGGCAGAAACCCACTGCCTTTAGGGCGGTGGGAGGAGCCTTGTAAATCGTTATCTATTATCCCTGACTCTCAATATATTTTTCATAAATTTTCTCAGCAACCTCCCGCTCGTCTTCGGTCAGATGGAGATATCCATCTTCATCCACGGTCAGAAAACCGCCATTCTTTAACACGCCTACTGCATGGCTGATACTCGGTTTACTGAATCCCATGTGCCGGGCAAGATCAACGGAACGAACCATGCCTTTTTTCTTTTGCAATACAAGGACTGCTTCTAAATAGTCCGCGCCCAACGCATAAATCTTCATTGCCGCCTCCTTTACTGTGCCAGTTTCCAGCCGATAGCTTCCTGCCTTGCGGATACGAAGTCCGCATACAGACCCTTCTGCTGGATCAGTTCTGCATGAGTGCCGCGCTGAACGATATGGGAATCATCCAGCACTAATATCTGGTCCGCACCCCGGACAGTTTTCAGACGGTGGGCGATCATAATAATGGTCTTGTCATGCGTCAATTCCGCAATCGCCCGCTGTAATTCCTCTTCATTTTCCGGGTCAACGCTACTTGTAGCTTCATCCAGAATGATAATCGGGGCGTCTTTCAGTATAGCGCGGGCAATGGAAATACGCTGCTTCTCACCGCCAGACAGGGTTCCGCCACCTTCCCCGATCACCATATCATACCCGTCGGGCAGGGCAGAAATAAATTTATCGCAACAAGCCTTTTTCGCCGCCTCCACTACCTGTTCGTGCGTGGCGTCTGGACAGCCGAATTTGATGTTGTTCTCAATAGAATCGGCAAACAGATACACGTTCTGGAATACCATGCTGATATTCTTCATCAGGCTGTCCAGCTTAAAATCCCGGACATCTTTGCCGCCAACCGTAATTCTCCCGGCGTCTACATCCCAAAACCGGGCAATCAGATTGCACATAGTCGTCTTGCCAGAACCGGACGGGCCGACAATAGCAGTGGTCGTTCCGTCAGGGATCGTAAAGCTGACATGATCCAGAATTTTTCGGTCTGCATAGGAAAAGTCCACATTATCAAATATAATTTCCGAGGATGCCGAAACCACATCCGCCCCCTTTTCATCCATGACTGGCGTATCGTCAATGGAATTTGCCATATCCATAGAAGCCGCCAGCATTTGCAGCAGGGAAGCCATATTCCCAGCGTTTTCCAGATCATTGAACACCATAAAGGAAGCGATCACCAAAATCACGCCATAGGCCAATGACAGGGAACCGTTCAGCCAGAAGTAAATGGAGGCCAGGAGCAGCAAAACACTGAACACCCGGACAACAACCTGTTTCAGGGCATCATAGGGGACACTGGCTTTTGTCAGTTTCAGATTGTCCCGGCAGCTTGCCTTGATTGCGCTGTCAATGGACTGTGTGCTGTCCTTCTCCATACCGAAGGCTTTCACGATCCCCATCCCCTGGATATACTCCAGGACGGATTCCACAAGGCTTTCCTGTGTATGCTGCCGCACTCCGCTTAAGCGCGCGGATTTACGGAGCGCTAGCTCCGCCGCTGCAAGATAAAGCAGGACGCCGATAGCGGCAATCAGACCGATCCTCCAGTCAAAAAACAGCAGGACGATGACAAGCGCCACCGAATTGAAAAATCCGCCCAACACAGATACCAGCACACGCGCCGCCGAATTTTCCACATCCCCTAACGTGGTGGTAACGATAGCGGTAATGTTCCCGATACTGTTCTTGTTAAAATATCCCATCGGGATGTAACGCAGCCGGTCTCCGATGTGGATACGCTTTTCCGCCACCATACAGTAGCCGGTTTCCGTCTGCTCCATCGTGGAGAAATAGGTCGTGATGATCCTTCCAACCAGGGAAACAGCCATGATGCCCAAAGAAATCCAGATAAACCGGCTGTCCCGGTTATCGGATACCAGCGCCTCCACCACGATAAAGAGGGCGGCAAACTGTAAAGCTGCAAACAGACCGGAGAGTAACGCAAACAGCAGGGATTTTTTCAGCAGTCCCTCTTTGCTGCCAGCAAACGCAATAATTTTTTTCAATGTTCCATACATTTGACAACACCCCCTTACATCTGATCCTTTGCGCCGATATGCGCCTGCCACATATCCCGGTAAAGGGGACAGGTTTCCAGTAACTTATCATGCGTTCCCTGGGCATGGATAGTTCCATCCTTGACCACCACAATATTGTCCGCACCGATAATGGTAGACAGGCGATGGGCAATCACGATCAGCGTTTTACCCACTGTCAGGGCAGAGATTGCTTTCTGCACAACTGCCTCATTCTCTGGATCGATATATGCAGTCGCCTCGTCCAAAATGACCACAGGGGCGTCCTTCAGCATGGCGCGGGCAATGGCGATCCTCTGCCGCTCACCGCCGGAAAGATGGGAACCGGCGCTGCCGACAACGGTATCATACCCTTGATCCAACTTGCGGATAAAGGTATCACAGCCACTTTGTTTTGCTGCCTGCTCCACCTCCGCATCTGTGGCGTCCGGTCTGCCCATGCGGATATTTTCCCGGATGCTGCGGTTAAACAGGTAATTATCCTGCGATACATAGGAAATCTGGGCGGCAATTTCAGACAGCGGTATCTCCTTCAGTTCATGGCCGCCCAGGGTAATACTGCCGGACGTAACATCCCAATACCCAGCAATCAGCTTCGCCACGGTAGATTTGCCGGAACCGGACGGTCCTACAAGGGCGGTCATGGTTCCCGGCTGGATGGAAAGGCTCACATCATGCAACACTTCGTTTTCCCCATCATAGGAAAAGGAAACATGGTCGAGTCCGATACTGGTATCTGCCAGATTTACCGGCGTATCTTTATGATCCAGTTCTTCCGCGTTCAATAGCTGGCTGATTTCCTCCACATTGGTTCCCAGTATAGCCAGGTCATCCGTAAAGGTAAAGACGGACATGATCGGCCCCACAAGCCCCAGGGAGAAAATCACAATGGAGAGGAACGCAGATAATTCCAGGCTGCCGGACAGCCAGAAGGCAACCCCACAAGGCAGCACACAGATCAGCACTGAGGGAAGGATCGCATTGTAGGCACTCATGGTTTTCTGGTTTTCCCGCATCCATTCCACATAGTAATTCGCATTGCAATTCACGGCGTCCGAATATTTCTTGTAGGAACCGGCCGACTGGCTGAACGCCTTGACAACTTCAATCCCGCCGATATATTCCACAATGGCGTTCGCCATATCTTTCCCGGCTTTGACCGCACCCTCCCATTTCTTTGGGTAACTCATCATACCGACAGACATTACGGCAAGACCTACTACCAGCGTAACAAGGGACAACAGCGCCATGCGCCAGTCCATAATGAAAAGATACACGACAATTACCACCGGAACCAGGATGTTTGCGGTCATCTCCGGGATGAGATGTGCAAACGTGGATTCCATCCCTTCCACCCGGTCAACAATCGTTGTTTTATACTGACCGGACGGAGTATCCAGGATCGTCCCCATCGGAACGCGGACCAGTTTCCCTGTCAGCCTCCCCCGGATATCCCGCAGCGTGTAATAGGCCGCTGTATGGGAAACGGTCGTTGACAGACTGGAAAACAGCACTTTCCCCAGGTAGCCGCAAAGTGCGACCATGCAAGCTGTCACATAACGGGAAAAATCCTGCTCCCCGTCCAACATCATTGTGACGATATGCGCCACACAGAAATAAGGCATCATCTGACAAGCAACACCCAAAACCGCAAGGACGACACTGCCGATGAATTTTCCGTGATACGGTTTGCCCCATCCCAATAAAACACTTATTGGCGACGCTTTCTTTTCTTCCTTCATTTTTCAGATACCCCCTTTATGAAGTATTCTCTTATTTTTCTGAGACCATCTTCATCCATTCCGTACTGGTCGATAATCGAACCATCCTCAAGATGAATGATGTCCGTACAGCAATCTAAAATCAGTTCCAGGTCATGAGTAATGACATACACAGTGATTCCGGCATTCCTGACCTGCCGCAATACATTTGCAACCTCTTTCATATGCCTGTAATCAAGGCCGCTGGTCGGTTCATCAAAAAACAGGATCGAGCGTTTTGAAGCGATTACCGAAGCAATCGCAACCCTTTGTTTCTGGCCACCGGACAGGGACATGGGATGCCTGTCCTTAAAATCCAGTAAATCTAACCGACTTAGGATTTCTTCTGCCCGCTTCTGGTTTGCTTCCTCCATACTGATCAGCACTTCATCAAGGACCGACTCGGTGAAAAGCTGATGATTTACCTCCTGCATGACCATATAACAGGTATTCAGCCGGTCTTTCGGACGGTATTTCTTTCCGTTCCAGACAATCTCCCCACAGCGCTTCTCCAAGCCGCAGAAACAGCGTGAAAAAGTGGATTTCCCGGCGCCGTTATTCCCGATAATTCCAACGATCCGATTCGTAGGGATTTCACAATCCATGATATGTAAGGTTTCCGGTTCGTTTTTATAGGCAAAGTGGAAATTACGAAGCGCAAGGGCGGTCTTTGCCTGCTGCGGTAAAACCGGAGGCAGGAGACGCTCCAAAGCAAACGTGCGCAGTCCCATATCGGAACGCTGTTGCTCCGTGAGCTGCTCAAATTCTGCCGCAGAATAATCATGACTCACCTGCCCGTCTGCCAGATAGATAAACCGATCCGCTAGACCGCGAAGATAATAAAGCCGATGTTCCGATACAATGATTGTTTTCCCCTGCGATTTCCAAAACGCAAGAATCTTTCTCAAATCAAGGATGGAAGCCGCATCCAGGTTAGATGAGGGTTCGTCCATAGCAAGAACATCCGGTTCCATAATGGATACCCCGGCACAGGCAATCTTTTGTTTCTCCCCGCCAGATAAGTGGAAGATATTACGGTCCATCAGCTTCTCCAGCCGGAAGTCCCGAACCGTTTTTGCCAGCCGTTCCCGGATGTCTTTTTCTGGCTGTCCAAGATTTTCGCAGCCAAATGTAATTTCACTGGTGGTATCCACATTGAAAAACTGGGACCGGGGGTTTTGAAACACGCTGCCCACAACTGCAGCTGTATCGTAAAGGGGCTGTTCGGAAACCTTGGCTCCATTTACCCATACTTCTCCCGTCATCTTTCCCTCATAATAATGGGGGATCAGTCCATTAATCAGGCGGGTGACCGTAGTTTTTCCACACCCACTTTCACCGCAAAGGACAACAAACTGACCATCCTCTATATTTAGATCAATATCCCGAATACCGCCGGTATTTTCATTCTCTTCTCCATAAGAAAATGAAATATGGTCAATCTTTATCATAAGCTCACCCCCTTAAAAAGAAAAATACTGTCCCAGCAAAAACAGAGCGAAACATAAAGCACAGAGCAGGATCGCAATCATGTCCTGAACATGAAAACCAATCTGACATACGTTAGTCCGTTTGACCGGAGCGCCAAGCCCCCGCGTCAGTGCAGCGGCAGAAAGTTCATCTCCGATTTTCACAACAGACACCATCAGCGGTACAAGACGGTATTCCACCATCAAAAATGGATTTTTCCCTCCAAACCGGATACCCCTCATTTTCATTGCATCACTGATCGCCTGGTATTCTTCGCTGATCGTAGGGAAAAAACGAAAAATAACAGACAAAGGGATGACGATTTTCTCTGTCAGGTGCATACGTTCCATCGAACCGATAAACTCACTGACTGAGGTGGAGGAAAGCAGCCAAGCCCCCGTCATAATACCAGGGGCAAACCGCGTCATAATGGATGTCATTGCCAAAACCACAAAGGACAGCAGATCGCTTAATGTCGTCAGCGCTATGCGTTCCAGTGCAAAGCAGGCGAGATATAAAAGCAGGTACTTGCCTGCCGTTTTGAAGCGGCGTTCCGACAGGATCAGCACAAAGGGGATTAGGCTTAACACAGGTTTTACAAAATTCATAATCCCTTCGTTGCTGGTGCTGAACATCAATGTAGTAACCGTCAACAGCAAAATCAACTTCGTACGCGGGTCGAGCCGGATTCCTTTCCTTTTGTCCGTTGTGGCGGAAAAGGATACCCCCTCCATTATGCGATGCCCGCTTTCGCAAAATGTTTTTTCAGAAGCGTTTTTCCAAGCAGTCCGCCCAAAATGGCAAAGACAAAAATCCCGGCAACCACAAGGATAATGCTCCACATCGGCATAACCGCCATTACCCGGTCGGCATATTTCTCCCCGAAGCTGGCGGCAAAGCTGGCCCAGGAGTCCTCGACCATAAAATACATCGGAATATATGTACCTACCATCCACAGGCTAAATACAGCATAACCAAGGATGCTTTTCTTTGCACTTTTATAGTCGCCGGATTTCAAAATGAGATCCCCAAGCAGGCCGAAAATCAGTCCCATAGGAACACCCCAAAATCCCATGCCGGTAAGTCCCATCAGCAGGCCGCTCAAAACACCCATGATTGTAACCATGCCGAATTTCTTAACCCTTGTGAGGAACAGCATGAAAGGGATACCGGTAATCAGCGACCACAGGCTTCCGAGAACAGGAAGAAAGATCGGGACAAACCCAATCGGAATGGCGACACAGCAGCCAATGACAAAGTAAAGAACCGTAAACAGACCAAGGTTAATGAGGTCTTTTGCTTGTAACTTGTTATTCATGATGAATACCTCCACATTCATTTTTCAGTTAGCATCTTCTAACCTTTTTTTATAGGATAGCATAGTACCGGCTGATTCTCTACAACCAATCATCTTTTTAGCTCCAAACAGCACCGAGTTTTTCTGTTGACTGACTTTGACTGTGATCTTATAATAGAAGTGCAAGGCCCAAACAGAGCGGTTAACAGACCAAATGACAGGAGTTAGAAAATGAAGATAGATGAAATTATCAAGAAAAGCATTGAAATTCCAGGTATATCTATAAAACGGGGCGAATTTAGCGCAGAACTCATTCTAAAGGAGAGAGACGGGAAAGGTTCCATGACTTTTTTCCCTCTGTTCCCAGGAGTTACATTGGCTTATATTTTTGTGAACTCTCCTGTCTGGACAGCCCCAGACTTTCACGATAATGGCTCCATGGAAACAGGACCATTGCTCTTAAATTACTGTGTAACAGGACGATGCGAACTCATCCTGAATAACGGGAACTTTGTGTATGTGAAAGATGGGGAGATATCCTTAACCGAACGATTCGCCAGACAGCAATACGTTTATCCCCGCCGAATCTATGAAGGAATTGAGTTTTTTGTGGATATGGATACCGTAAATGCTCAAAGTTCCTGGGTAGAGGCTGAATTTGATATTGATTTCCACAGACTCAGAGATCTTTACTGCCCGGATGGGGGTACTTATATTGCGTCAGTTACGACTGAGATAGAAGAAGTCTTAAAAAAGCTGTGGTCATTACTGGATATTTCTGTTCCGCTGGCAATCCCACAAATGAAAATCTATACCCTTGCCCTGTTTTCACTGCTTCAAAATCTGAAAGAAATACCACCTTCCCAAGCCTGCACATTCTTCACAGAAACACAGGTAGACATTGCAAAACGTGTGGAAAAAATCATCACTTCTGATCTGCGCCAACACCATCCTGCGTGGGAACTGGCTGCACAGTTTTCCGTCAGTGAAACCAGCCTGAAGAACTACTTTCGCGGAGTTTATGGTCAAAATATATCAATTTATTTACGTGAAGTTCGTATGCAACGAGCTGCTGAATTACTCACTACTACAAACTTATCTGTATCGGAAATTGCAGAACAAGTTGGTTATTTGAATCAAAGCAAGTTTTCTTCGGCATTTAAGAAGCAGTTCAACGCTTCGCCATTAGAATTTAAGCGCCGCAAAAATTTAGAGAGAAATACTTCCAACTGACGGGTTCTAACATTTTTCACAATAAATATTTTTATTAGAAACTCATGACAAATGAAGTCAGAGTCATTTCTTATATTATAGGAAGTGACTCTGATTATTATAATTTACACCACTTTACAACTTTTTCTGTTCCGACAGCAGATACCTTATTTTTGCTGATATTATCCATACTGGCCTTAGAATCCGCACATTCCATCCGGTTTCTATATCAGCATTTTTTATCCAGAATAACGGAGAAATCACTGAATGTATTTCTGTGCGTGGATGATACGATGGTATCTAAATTTGGCACAAAATTTGAAAATGTTTCAAAACTGTTTGACCATGCCGCACACAACGGTTCCAACTATCTGAATGGACACTGCTTTGTGAGTGTCATGCTCTGCGTACCTGTCTGGAATGGGGATAAAGTATATTATCTTTCACTTACTTTTTGTTTTGAATACTCTTCCAATAACTGACTTGCATTGTAATTTTTCTTTTAAAGAATATCTGAGCGGAAATCCTTTTTTAACTAAACGTAATTCATTTTGCACATTATAGCTGACAACATTCTGTCCTAATATCAATATAGAAAACAATAATACATGCCTTCTTTCATCAGCATAATCATTGTATCAGGATAAAGTTCACAAAGTATCCGCAATACGTTCCCTTAAGTTCATGTCATTATTGAAATTGTACATATTTCAGTATAAAAAGTTCAGTATTCAAATTCTGATTATTTATAGTAAATATGGTCTATCAAAATGGCTATTTTCTGTTTCATTATTTAACTTATGCATAAAGGCGGAATTCACTTTACATTTTCCCTATATATTTTTCTGCCATATGTACTGCCATAGCACCATCTGCAACAGCTGTTACTATCTGACGAAGTAACTTTGTTCTGACATCTCCTACAGCATAAACACCTGGAATACTCGTTTCAGTATTTTCACCTGCCACAATATATCCTTTATTATCCAGTTCTATCTGATTATCTAAAAAATCTATTGTCGGTTTTCTTCCTATGCTCACAAACAAGCCGTCACATTCTACAATGTTTTCTTCTCCTGTAACTGTATCTTTCAACCGCACACCAGTCAATCGTTCTCCATAAAGCAGTTCTTTTACTGTACTATTCCATCGAAACTCTATATTTTCAGTTTTCATCAGCTGGTCATTGTAAATTTTTGTTGCACGTAATGTATCTCTTCGATGAACAATGATAACTTTCTTAGCAATTCGACTTAAAAGAGTAGCATCTGATACAGCAGAATTTCCACCACCAACAACAACCACAATCTTATCTTTATAAAACATACCATCACAGGCGGCACAATAAGCAACTCCATGACCTATCAATTCTTTTTCTTTATCAAGACCAAGTTCTCTTGGATTTGCTCCTGTAGCTATCACTACTGTTTTCCCAATATAAATTCCCGAACTAGTTTCTACTCTCTTAAGCTTTCCTGCTAAATCCATATTAAAAACTTCTGCATATTCACTTTTAGCACCATATTTTTCCGCCTGTTTTTGCATTTTCTCTGCCAATGAAAATCCGTCAATTCCATTTTCAAAACCAGGATAGTTATCAATCTGCCATGTCAGTGACATCTGGCCACCTGCAGATAATTTTTCTAAAACAATTGTTTCAAGTCCTGCTCTGGCTGCGTATAATGCTGATGTATACCCACCAGGTCCTCCTCCCACGATAATCATATCGTAAACATGATTTTCATTCATACAACAGTCCTCCTATTTTATTTTTCCAAAGCTTCATTAATAAAGTTTTCTATCATTTTTTTTGATTCGGGTGCAACAATAGAATCTATTGCCTTTCCATCTCGATATAAAACCAGCGTAGGAATTATCTCAATCTTTTCAGCTTCTGCAATCTGTGGTTCTTCATCAATATTTACTTTTCCTGCAATAAGAATATCGCTGTATTCTTCACTTATTTTTTCATAAGCTGCTCCAATTCTACGGCAATAACCACACCAAGGTGCCCAGAAATCAACCAAAACCAGTTTTTCCTTATGAATTAATTGTCCAAACTTTTCTTTATTTATATTTATTGATGTCATATTTTTTAACCCCTTCTCCTGTTTGAACTTAATATACCCCATAAAAGATCTTGCTTCCGTGATGATATCACAGAAAAGACAATTTACTTTATTACGCTTCTTTTTATTTCTATTTACGGCATATGCCAGTTATATAATTGACACATCTCAATAAATTAAGTATACTCCCGTCTTTGACAGTTACAAAAAGCTGGGAGTATTATACGTTCAATTCATTACTTTCGGCAAGTAAGAAATAATCAATATGAAAATAACAAAAAAGGATGCGCTACGGTAACTTCTCCATTACCTTGGCACATCCTTTCGTATTATTATTTTTCACTATTCTTCTTAATGGCAGCTGTGGCTTCCACATCCATGCTCACCACATGTATGTCCTTCCCCGTGGTTGTGCTCATGGTGAGAACATTTCACATCCGGATTATACTCAAGTGTTTCATTAATAAAAGCTTCTACTGCTTCATCTGCATCTCCGGAAACTCCTCCGAAAAGCTTGATGCCTGCTGCCGCTAACGCTGTCTGTGCGCCGCCTCCGATTCCGCCACAAATCAAAACATCTGTATTCAATGCATTAAGAACTCCTGCCAATGCGCCATGTCCGCTTCCATTCGTATCTACTACTTCTGAATGTACTACTTTTCCTTCCTCTACATCGTAAATCTTAAATGTCTCTGTGTGTCCAAAGTGCTGGAAAATCTGTCCATTTTCATATGTTACTGCTATTCTCATGATACCTTCTCCTTTTTCTGCTGCATATTTTTGGTAAATTTCCTGTTTGTAACATCCTCCAAAGCTACAGTTGCTGTTCTGACCGTCACAGATTATGAAATCCCCACCCTCAATTCTAAGCGGATGTCCATCAATAAGTGCATCTGCTATTTTCTTCCTGGCAATCTCGTAAATCCGTTGAACTGTTGTTCTTGCGACTTGCATAGATGCTGCACACTGCTCCTGACTATAACCTTTCTTGTCCAAAAGACGAATTGTCTCATACTCATCTACCGTCAGAACAATGGGTGTTTTTTTCTCAGTATTATCTGCCGGAAGGAATTCTAAAATATTGGGGAAATGACAGACTTTTCTGCATTTTACTGGTCTCGGCATAAACTGCTCCTTTCTCGCTTTTCTTATATAATATCCCTATAAAAGGCATATGTCAATAACGTTTTTGACATATGCCTTTTATGAATCACCTTATAGTATTACTTCTTTTCATTATTTTTTAATTTACAGATACCCTGCGTCATTGTTCCCATTGGACAAAATGCACACCAGGTTCTTGGCTTATATAACACCATTACGATCAACCCTAACAGCAGAGATGTAAGCATCAAACTATAAAATCCAAAACTAAACTGTGCCACCCAATCAGCTACTGTTCCTGCAGTGTATGTCCATCCCCATGGAACACGGAAGGTCCAAAATAGTTTGATGGCTTCACGCAAGGAGGATGCTCCGGCACCAACTAAATATGTCTGAAATACCATGTTACCAAACATTGTAAGGAAAAATATCAAAAAGCCATATCGGAACCATTTTGAACTCATTAATCTCCTCGGTTGTTCTAATAATTTCTTTTTGTTTTTCTTTCACTATTATAGATTTGCTTTCTTCTTCAGATACTGTCCAGCTGACAAACTGACATTCCACAGTTTAATCCAAGATGAAAGTGTATATTCTTTTCATCATTTAAAAATCCTTTGTTTTGATGAAGATATTCACACCGAAGTTGCCAACAGCGTTCTCCGCAAATATCTGGCAAAGTCAATGCCAATGCCAGTGCAGACTGCCATCGTCTATCTACAATATTCAATTCTACTTCGTGAATTATATCCTCACATGACTGAAGTCACGTGCTTCCAGACGCTTTAGGCGTCAGACTAAATATCGGCGGATACGCCTGTAAC
>OGZS01000398.1_pt1 | contig 27338 bp, 34 predicted proteins | sample 1576901 | NCBI WGS metagenome assembly OGZS01 (sample SAMEA3541563, study PRJEB24748) | human gut metagenome | biome: human gut; feature: human-associated habitat; material: faeces | place: China | collected 2012 | reverse complement strand
AATAATGCACGACCACCGTTTGTAGGGTCATTAGGAATAGCGATTTTAGCGCCTTTTGGAAGATCTTTTAAATCTTTGATTTTACGGGAGTATAAACCCATTGGCTCAAGATGAACACCACCGGCAGATACTAAGTCAAGTTTGTGAGCTTTTGCGAATTCCTCCATGTAAGGTACGTGTTGGAAGAAGTTGGCATCAATCTCTTTGTCCCCTAAAGCCAAGTTAGGTGTGTTGTAATCAGTAAATTCTGTGATTTTTAATTCGATACCATCTTTTGCTAAGATTGGTTTAACTTGTTCCAAAATTTCTGCGTGAGGTACTGCTGTTGCCCCAATTTTTAATACTTGTTTGCCATCGCTAGCAGCTTGTTTGTTGTCGTTACCACAGCCTGCGATTAATAAAGCGCCGCCAAGGATTACAGTAGCTGCCAATGCTAAAAATTTTCTCATTAGACACACTCCTTATACAATAATTACATATAAAATATTAAATCTATAGTACTAAATAATTTCCTATCTATCAAGAAGGAATTATTATAGGTTCTCCATAACTAAAAACTATGGAGAACCTATAATATAAGTATGTTCATTTTTAAAACAATTTGCCCATGATAAGTCCAATCGCCCACATTAGTTGATAAATCATAGCGGCCCCAGCGGTAGTGCCCATAGCCTTATCTAGTTGGAACTCATCTGTATTGGTAGATAATGTATGAATTGTTTTGAAAGCTAGTGGTGCTGCAAGGAATGCTAATAAGGCGAACCATGTCATATGGCCTATTATAATCCAAGCAATGATCCAAATAAAATTGAAAATATATGAGATACTCATTAAGCTGAGCGCTCTTTCACGACCAAGTACAATTGGCAATGTGTGACGGCCATGGCTTTCATCATTACGAATATCTCGGATATTATTCGTCAACATGATGGATCCAACGAGCAATGTAGATGGAATTGCAGGAATTAACAGGGCTAAGGATAATTCTCGTGTCCAAGCATAGCCTGTAATGAGTACGATGGCAAAACCCATGGCGATACCAGAGGAAATTTCCCCAAATGGTGTTCGAGAAATTGGTTTTGGTCCGCCAGAGTAAAGGAAACTAATTAGAATACATAAGAAGCCTACAGGAATGTAGTACCAAGTTATAGTAGTAGATAAATAAAGACCAATGATAATGGGTACAAACATGAGTACTTTAATCATCGTTATAATGAGCTCTGGTGTTATAACGCCACGTGTGATAGAACCAGCATTACCTACCTTTTGACCAGCATCAAGTCCAGATTTAAAGTCTTTATATTCATTCCATAAATTAGCTACAATTTGGGCTGTTACAACAGCTAAAAATATGAGCACTGTATGTAAAATGGCAAGACCTGTACCCTGAGCAGCACCAAATGCGTAATAACTAAAGGCGGCACCTAAAATGGTAGGCCCCAATGCAGCAGCTAATGTGCGAGGCCTAGTGAGGGGAATTAATTCTTGTATCATGTTAAAAGCACACCGAGTGTGCACTCCTTTCCATTTCTCATACATATATCATCTTTACATGTCTATTTATGTATTGTATAGCAGAAAGGTAAGCTTGTAAATTATACTATACAGTTATATATGTCGATATAGTATAATAATTAATATATGCAGTATAGATTATCTTTTAAACTCTTAATATATACTGCACGGATTATCTAACAATCTATACATAGTGTATTGTTAAAAAGGTGAGGTGTCTTATGAGAACTCTCAATAAAAAGTTGATGACATTGGCTTGTGCTACCTGTTTAACTGTGGGTATGGGGGCAGTGGCATGTGCTGATACGGTAGATTTAGGTTATGGTATGTACGGCAGTACTTCCCCAACTGTGAAAGCTGTAGAAGTTGTGCATATTTCTACTGATGCAAGATTGCGTAATCAAGAACAAGATAAATTTCTCAAAGTAGCAAATAAATCTGCTGTTGATACTATTAATAATGTTGTGAAAGTACAGACTGGTGTAGCTGTTGAACCAGTGAAGGGGGATTTTCTTGATGGGTACTCCTTCTATCAACTGCAAGGTACTGATAAACAAGGTCATCATACAGGTAGTTTAATTGTTATTAACTATTCCAAAAATGCTATTGATCAAGTTATAGGTATGAATAAGACTATTTTAGAGAAGGGGACAGATGCGGAAAAGGCTGCATTAAAGCACTCCATCTCTAAACATGTAGAATCTTACTCTAAAGAGACGGCCCAACAACAATTACAAGGCTTAAAAAGCAATACTGTTGAAGGTGCTAAGTTAGCAAAAGATTTGAAAACGATAAATGATAAGTTACCTTCTCAAATTATAGGTGCCTTTGATAAAATGCTTACTACAGATAAGAAATCATCTCCTAAAAGTATAGAAGAGGTCCGTTCTTATGTAGACTTTATGGCAAAACAAGTGAGCCTAGATGCAACGCATGTGGCCTATAAACCTGTGCAAACACGCTATGGTACAGCTGTGACAGGCGATTTACGCGGTAGTCTAAAATATGATGGCTTTAGAAATACTTATTCCTTAATTGGTTATGCTGTTCCTACAGATAAAGGTGTATCTTTACAGCTTTTAATGTCTGATGACTCTAGCTATGATTATTGGGCTAATGAGTTGAATCATATGTATCAAACACAATCTCTCAAGGGAGGTAAATAATATGAAATCTTTGAAAGTATTGGCTTGTGCAGCTTGCCTAATGGGTACTGTATCTGGCGTAGGTTTTGCTAAGGATGTACAAACAATTGCAGGATCCATGGTAGTGCCTAATAATGTAAATATTGTTTCTGCGTCTAAAACAAATACACGTGATTTTGTAGAGAAACAAATGCAACAGAATCCCTCAAAATCTACGATGGCGAATATGATGGCAAAGGAATTTTTCCAAAACTTTGGTACTAATTTTGATATATACCAATTGCAAGGGGCAGATAAAACTGGTCAAAAAGATGCATTCGTAGTGGCTGTAGATGTTAAACAAATAGCGCAACAAGTGGCTAAAGAAAAGGCTAATGACCCTATGTTTATAGCGGCAATGGCCGCTCTTGATAAAGGTCAAATTGATCCTGTAACAGAGCAACTTTTATTAGGAACAATAAATAAACAGATTCCCACTAGCACAACGGTAGTTCCTTTAAATGGACCTATTAATGTATCTAGTCGTGATTTCCAAAAAGCAACGATTATGCCTAAAACACTTAAAACTCTAACCGTAGAAAATGCAGAACAAGTACATCCGGTGGCTGGTACAAAATATCAAACATATGCAGCAAGCTCTCGCTTGTTATATGCAGATGGAAATGTACAAACTCCACTCTATGCAAATGCTGCATTTGTGTTGAAGCCAGGAAAACCAGTGTTGTATGTAGGTATAACAACTGATGTACAACGTGATTATTTCAAACCAATATTTGACAATGCATTTAAATCAATTAAATAATTGGTTATATACGTACTTTTATGTAATATGTGATATATTGAGGTAAGTCATATATATCGAGGCATCAACATGAGTTTCGCACCTTAAATATAGTCATATTAATTTATATTTATTTATAAAAGGAGATTTATCATGAAAACAATTTCTACAGACAAAGCACCAGCAGCAGTAGGCCCTTACTCTCAAGCTAAAGTGGTTGGCGGTTTATTATTTGCTTCTGGTCAAATTCCACTCAATCCTGCAACTGGTACAGTTGTTGAAGGGGGCATTGTAGAGCAAACTGAACAAGTATGCAAAAATATTGAAGCCGTATTGACTGAAGCTGGTACAGACTTTTCCAAGGTTGTTAAAACAACTTGCTTCTTAGCTGATATTGGTGATTTCAAAGCATTTAATGAAGTGTATGCTAAATATTTCACTTCTAAACCAGCTCGTTCATGTGTAGCAGTAAAAGACCTTCCATTAGGCGTTATTGTAGAAGTGGAAATTATTGCGGAAGTATAAGATGGATTATATTTCTTTGTTACAGTCAGAGATGCGTCCTGCCTTCGGTTGTACTGAGCCAATTGCATTGGCTTATGCGGCTGCGAAGGCAGTCTCTGTTTTAGATGAGTTTCCTAACCATATTCACGCAAGATGCAGCGCGAATATTATCAAAAATGTAAAATCTGTAGTCATTCCAAATTCTGGGGGGCGAAAAGGACTAACGGCGGCCGCTACACTGGGTGCTATTGTAGGTCATCCAGAGCGTGAACTAGAGGTGTTGGAATCTGCTATAGACGAAGATCGAAAATGGCTTGGTACATTGCTTGATGCTAACTTCTGTACCGTTTCACTTGCTGAAGGCGTAGATAATCTATATATAGAAATCACTGCAGAAACAGATGAACATACAGCGGTTGTTCGCATTGAAAATGACCATACGAATGTAACCTATGTATCAGTAGATGGCGAGATTGTCTCTGAAACAGTCAATGAAATTAAGAAAGCGGCTAAAACAGAATATGCCATGACCTTCGATAGCATTTACGAATTTGCTTTAACAGGTGATATTTCTGGTATCCTACCTCAAATTAAACAGCAAGTTGAGTATAATACTGCAATTTCTAAGGAAGGGCTGTCTAATGATTATGGATCTAATATTGGACAATTGTTATTGTTAGATGAAGAAAATCCATCTCTCGAAACGAAATGTAAGGCTCGTGCCGCAGCCGGCTCTGATGCGCGTATGAGTGGTTGTCCATTGCCTGTTGTTATTTGTTCTGGCTCCGGTAACCAAGGTTTAACCGTATCTGTGCCAATCATTACGACTGCCGAGGAACTTGGTAAAAGTGATGATGAATTGTATCGAGCGCTCGTCTTTGCTAACTTGCTAACGCTTTACGTTAAATCTGGTATTGGTAAATTGTCTGCATACTGTGGCGTTGTATCTGCCGGTGTGGTAAGTGTAGCAGGCATAGCCTTCTTGAAAGGTGATAGTAAAGATATCATCGAGAATACCCTTGTAAATGGTCTTGCAAGTTTATCTGGTATCGTATGTGATGGTGCAAAACCATCCTGTGCAGGAAAAATTGCAATCTCCCTTGATGGCGCTTTTATGGGATATAAACAAGCTCGCCTTAACAAAAACTACCAAAAAGGCGATGGCCTTGTAGCATACTCCGTTGATGAAACTATCCGCAGTATTGGTGCTGTGGCTCAAGGCATGAAAGAAACGGACGTAGTTATATTGAATGAAATGCTAAAACACTAAACTGCAAGTGATGTGTTTAGTTGAATATAAAAAGAACCCTTCGTTGGTCTGTACCTTCAAAAATTGTGTCCAATTTTTGGGGTACAGTTCACGTGAAGGGTTCTTTTTTGTTTATTGTAATTTTTTAGGATCTTTAAGTATCAATGAAGCCCCAAGTCCTACTACTAGGAATGGTACGAGTGTCATCATAGCGGCAGGTAAAGTATAGGTATCTGCAAGGTTACCTACTACAGGTGCGATGATACCGCCGATAGTTTGGCTCACACCGAGGGTAATACCGGACGCAAAGCCGATGCTTTTAGCAAGGTAGGTTTGGCCTAGTACGATAACGGGGCTGTAGCTAAGAGCTTTAGCAGCGCCAATCATGAGTAGTAACATATAGGCTATAGGCATCATGATAACAGGGGAGAAGGTTGGCACTTCTGTTAATAGGAACATGGCTGGCAACCAAATCAATAGGGATAGTCTAATGATTTTAATGGGACCATATTTGTCGCCTAATAGACCGCCAATATATGTCATGAAGATACCGATACTAAAGAATATGGTTAATGCAAAGCTACCTTGCTCTGGGCTAGTGCCGAGTTCACGAGTCCAGAAGATAGGAATGAATGCATTGATAACGCGGAAGTTTACCGATTGGCTTAGGATGATAACGAATAAGATACCAAAGTATTTCCAGTAATTTTTGAGCGATTTTGTTACCAGTGTAGGATTTTCCATAGCTACCGCTTGGTCGATAGTTCGTGCATGAGTTACTATGCGCGGCATGAGGACGAACAAAACCGTTGAGATAATAAGACCTACTATGGTGAAAGCTGCCAGTCCATGAGGACCTACTGTATAGGCAATAGAGCCTGCAAAGAGTGGGCCGATGGCAAAACCAGAGCTACCGCCGATGGCGAAGGTCCCCATGGCTTTACCTTTTTTACCGCCTCCGAGGCGATTCATAATTTTGGCTCCTTCAGGGTGGAAGATAGAGGAGCCTACACCGGCTAAGGTAGCACAAACAAGTAAGCTTTCATAGGAGGTGACAAACCCCATGGCACCTGTGCTACAAGCAGAGAGCAGAACACCTAAGGCGATGAGCCGTGGCTGATTGATCTTGTCAGAGACATAACCTAATAATGGTTGTAATAATGAAGATAATGCTGTATTGGCTAAGATGAGAAAGCCCGCTTGTTCTAAACTGAGTCCATAAGTATAGATGAACAGTGGTAAGAGGGCAGGCAATACACTTTGACAGGAGTCATTAATCATATGACTCACCGTGATGAGATAAGGGTAATATTTTTTCATAGTAGTGGTCCCTTCGCAAAAAAGCGCTAACCACGGTTAGCGCTTTATATATTTTATATGGCAGAGAAAAACAGAATAGAGCCATTTATTCGCTTTGTTACTAGCTTTGAGAACGCTTCTATTCACAAAGGGGCAAGAAAGGGGCAGGCCTTATCTGTTACGGCTATTAAGTTTCTCTACAATATCATTTTTCATATATTGCGTTACATGCGTGTAAATGCTTAATGTAGTAGCGGGGTCATTGTGTCCAACTCGTTGCATGATAGCCTTTAATGGTATACCTAACTCGGCCAATATGCTTATGTGAGTATGCCTAAAGATATGAGTTGTTAAATGTTTGCCCTCTATGTGTACCTGCTTTAATAGCTTATTGATGTATTGCATATCATAGGGGTTGCCACGTTTCGCCGTAAATATATAGCCCTGTTCTTCGTAGCCCTTAAACCATAATGATTGGCGTTTGTTATCTGTTATGATCGAGTTTAGTATTTTAACGCATCTATTATCTAGGGTTACATCTCTCACCGAGTATATATTCTTTGGTGTACCTCGCTTTATATCGCTACCGTTTTTATAAAAGTACTGTAATGTACCGTTTATATTAATGGTAGCTTTTTTTTCGTCATAATCACAATACCGCAATGCCAATAATTCACCTATGCGTAAACCTGTTAGGCTCATAAATTCGATGAGCAGGGCTACTCTAGGCGCTAGCTTTGTGAGTTGAGCTAATACGCTTTTAAGTTCGACCGCATCAAGGAATTTGTTTTGTTTTTTAGCTATTTCGGTATGCGTAAACGGCTTTTTCTTAACGCTGATATCTTCTATCTCGTGGATATCTTGTATTATCCGTCTACGTTTTGCATGGCGGAATATCGCCCGTACTGTTGTGAGTATCGACTTAGCATAATAATAGGATAGCTCCTCTTTGTAATACACGTTATGTATCATGTTTTCAATCATGATAGGCGTTACTTTCACAAGAGGAATACTAGTATCAATATAGGTAAAAATCTTTTTAATGTGTAGCGTGTGGTTAATATGGGTAGCTATCTTTACCGTAGGTTCAGTATGTTCTAGCCATAAGTGAGCCACCTCGTACATCGTGATATTAGGATCTAAATGTAATTGCTTGATTACATCTTTAATTTTGTTTTGCAGTTCTATGCTTGCCTGCTTGCGTGCATAGGTGCTGTTACTGTTTAGCGTAATGGATACTTTACGAGTTTCGCCATTTGGCAACTCATACCGCTCACAATACTTATAGCGTGTACCCTTGCTATTTGTGAGTGTTTCTACCCACATAATGAACCGCCTTTCTATATTGGCGGAAAATAATTTACCACGGGATAAAGTCTATATTGATGGTTGGCCAATCGAGTATTTGCGCCCATTCTATTGGGTGTATGCCTTGACTGGCTTTATCAAGTTCTAATGATATTATTTCTCTAATTAGTTCGAATAGGGAATTTCTTAATAGAGTAGGCAAGCCGTCTATGATATTTTTTACCTTTAATTGTGTAGCGGTATCGTCTACAGGTTTAAAGTTAAAAATAATTCTATTAAAAAGTTCATCGTCATCTTTTGTTAATTTCCCTATAGCGTTAAACTCCTCGCTAAATTTTTCTATGCCAGTATCGATGTTTAAGAATAATGAGCAGTGAATCTCTATGGACTGGATGTTTTGCTCATCAGTAGCATTCTTTTTATATCCTAATACTTTGATATCAAAAACTTTAGGGCTTATATCTACAGGTGCATATACAAATAGATCACTTGGTAAGACTTTTAAATACTTGCAAAGTTTGTTCATTGTGTCTAGTTGAATACCTTTTGAATGGTTTTCACTTAATGCTGTTAATGTAGTACGGCTAATGCCTGTATCATTTGCAACTTTACTTACACGCAAATTATTTTCCGCTAAAATTACTTTTAAATTGCTTTTTATCATATAATCACCTCTTTTATGTATCATAACTTGTAAAATAAATAAAATCAATAAAAAATCTTCTTTTTTGTTCAACATTATGAACAAAAAAGTATTGACTACAAACAAAATGAATTGTATTATTAGGTTGATAAATGTTCAGTATATTGAACAATAGGAGGAATAAAATGAAAAAATACGCAAAGTTAATAGGGGTAAGAAATCAAGCAGGAGTAACCCAAGCTTGTATGGCAGAGAACATAGGATGCGCTTATACAACTTACAACGCCAAAGAAAACGGCAAGGTAAAGTTTACTGCTGACGATATGGCCAAGATTAGAGATGTCTTATCTGAAGAGCTAGGATACACGCTAACAATAGACGAGCTATTTTTCTAATACAAGATTATAGAGAGCGTGGTGAGCTAATGAAATTCAAAGTAAAAATAAAGGCGTTAGAGAATGCATTATTAGAAAATGGTGCATCCTATAAAATATTGCAAGAGCGCACAGGGCTTTCAAGCAAGACTGTTTTTAAGGTGTATCATGGCAAGCCTGTTATACCGTCAACATGCGTTAAAGTTGCGGATGCTTTAGGGGTGCATGCATCGGATCTATTTGAAAGAGCTGACTAACCCGCATCATCTTGTGAGTGTAAAAACCTATAGCCGATTTAACTCAATCATATAATCACACTCTTTAGGCTATAGGGTGCATCGCTCACAAGGTAGGGGGCTTTGTAGGTACTCCTAAATGGTTTGATGTGAGCGGGTCATTCGAACCCCGATGCTCATCTAGTAACGTAATATTTTAAAATGTATTTCGGTTTCGAAATGTGGACATATATAGATATGGGAAAATCGAAATTGATGCGGTGATTGTGAACGCTGACAGGGGTAAAAATACTCTTAGGTATAATCATCAGGACGATACACAAAGCCCCCGTACAGGCGAAATAAATGAATTGTTTTTCTTCGGAAAGGTAGAAATCATGGATCAAGATACTTTAAAAGGCAAAATAGCGCCTATTATGGCTCAGCCTAAACAACTGACATTACTGTTTAACCTATCTCGTACAGCGGTAGGGAAATTTATTAATGAGATGCTACTCACAGAGGAATTTAAAGCAGGCGTAACACGGATTAGCCATAATCTAACTCTTGTGAATGTAGAGCTATTTATGGAATTTCTAAAATCAAAAGACATGGCGAATTTTAAATAGGGGGCAATCATGAACGGGGAAATGTTAAACACATTAGTTGGTATTAAATGCGAAATGACTTACTTAAATGAGCTGTTAGAGCGTACAGATATGTTAATCGGTGATTGTACAAATAAGCTCATAGACCTAGAAAAGAAAGGTCATGCATTGCATGGGGATGATTTAACGCCTACAGTAAATCACTTAGATATATACGGGGCTTATTTATCAGAGATTATCTTTAGCGCATTAGCAAGAATTGAAAAGCAGGTAAATGAGTTAATTGAGCAGGAGCGATCACATGGAAAATAAGCAAAATAAAAACGCCCATGATGCGGGTAACATCATGAGCGTAGAAAAGCAAGGAATGCCGAGCCACTCACAAGGCAATACGGGAGTCCTTTGTCATTATTATAATATACCGCTTGAAATGCGTAAATACCGTAATTGGCTTGTGAGAAAAGGTAAGATACCTTATAGCCCCGTAACACATAAGCAGGGGAATAGCCAAAGTGTATGCGGTACGTTCAAGCAAGCTATAGATGCATTTAAAACGGGTCAATATGACGGGCTTGGTTTTCATTTTGACGGTACGCCTTTTACGGGGATAGACCTAGATCATCATGTAGAAAATGGTGCGCTTGATGAGTTGGCCATGCAGGTATTTATTGAATGCGCATCATATACAGAGTACAGCCCCTCGGGTACAGGTTTACATATCATTGTGAAAGGTGATACCCCTCAAAGCGTTAAAAATAGCCCTCTAGGGTTCGAGATGTACTCACAAGGGCGATACTTTACAATGACAGGGAACAGACTGCAGGGCGTGGCTAATTGTGAGTATATTTCATATCGACAAGATGCCATACAAACGCTATTCGATACCTTTTCAATTCATAATGTAGATAATGGCCAGAGCGATGCAGGCGAGGTGCTTAATGGTATTAGCCTAGAGCCTGTATATCTAGAAATAGAATTATCAGACGTAATTAACCGCATCAAGAATAGTAGGCAAGGCGATAAATTCACAAAGCTATTTGATGACGGCGATATATCTGACTTTGGGGGCGATGCCTCACGAGCTGATGCGGGTTTACTTTCAATCTTATATATGTGGTGCAGGGGCGATGCGCAAAAGATGCATGATATATTTTGTCTTTCGGCTTTAGCAAAACGGGATAAATGGCAAGTAGGCAATACAGGCCATAACCCTATGTATTATAGAGTACTCACCATACGCCACGTTATAGCGCATTTAGACCGTAAGCGTAAAGAGGCCGATAGATTAGCCCAACAAGAATTTATTAATAGTTTTTACGATTAGGGGGATATATGGGAAAAGCAACAATGAAAATCGATACATGGGCGTTTACCAACGAAAAAGGGGGAATACTACCCTCTAAATTAGGACGGCTGATTATAGATCAGTGCAATATTGTGCACATTAAAGCAACACCTACCATGAATAATATTGATGCCTTAACTACTCCTTTATATGGTTATAATGCAAAATATGGCGTATATGAGGGCTTAACTACAAAAGGAAGAGCCCCATTAGAGAAAATTATTTATGATTATGTTGGTGATTTAGAAATAACCTCAAATAAGATAAACGATACTATACGCTATATCAATGCTAATGCGAATGTGTTGCCTTTTATTGATACAAACATCATAGCATTTAGAAATACGTTATATGATGTAGAAAATGATGCGGTGCTAGAGAAAGCCCCTAGCATAGTAACTACAACACGCATGACAAACGTTGAGTATAACCCCGATATAGTAGAGCATGATCAACTAGATACATTTATGAGCAATCTATTCGGTGGCCAAGAAGATGATGTGGAAATGATGCGGTTTATATATGAGGTAGTAGGCTATTGCCTTGTGAATAATACATTTGCTCAAAAGTTTTTCATATTATACGGTGAGGGCGGTAATGGTAAAAGCTCATTCTTACAATTACTCACAAGCCTATTAACTGAGGTCAATGTATCTAATATTGCATTGATTGATATTGACGGAAATAAATTCCGATTAGCTGAAATTATGGGTAAGTTTGCCAATATCGGAGATGACATAGATAGTGGTTCTATCCTAAGTACATCGAACATTAAAAAGATTGTAACAGGCGATACAATCGTCATAGAAAATAAAGGATGTAAGCCATATAGTTATAACCCGCATGCCAAGTTGTTTTTTAGTTGTAATTCTATCCCTCGCATTTATGATACGTCTACAGGGATGCAGGACAGGCTTGTAGTTATTCCTATGACTAACCGCATCAGAAATACAAGCATCGCAAGCCCTTATATAGTACAAGAAATTGTAAATAGTAATGGTTTAACTGTATTGCTCAATAGAGCATTAGAGGGACTACGGCGTTTACGCTCACAAGGTGCATTTACTGAACCGCCTAGAGTAGTAGTGCTCACAAAGTCATACTTAAAAGACAATGATCAAGTAGCTCAATTTTTAGAAGATATTGAAAACGGGGAAGTACAGAAAACCCCTGTATATGGTTCTGCATTAGGGTTTGACGATGAAATCAATATATTAAAATCTACAAAGGACGTATTTGCTAGAGATTTATATTTGATATATCAGAATTGGGCGAAAGAGAGCGGGTATAAGTCGCTAGGTAAGCACGAGTTCGGTAAGCGTATGAAATCATTAGGCTATACAAATGACAAAACAATTAGGGGCGTAGCTAGCGCAGAACCGTATAAAGCATGGCAACTTGTAACCGAAAAATAGGCTTTGTGACTACAATGTAACTAATTTTGTGACTAAAAAAATACTCACAAAGCCTTTAAAATAGCATATGTAACTTTTGTAACCTATTTTCTATAATTAATTAAATAAATATATATATATATATAAGAAATGAGTTGAAAAAAAGGGTTACATTAGTTACAAGGCTGTTACAAAATATACATACGTTATCACATGTAATCAGAGAGTATATAAAAATGTAACTAAATAGGCCCATCAAAATGGTAACAAAAAAGTTATAAGTACCGTTTTGGTACTCGAGATACTACATACAGAGCATTGTGAGTATTAGAAATAAGCTATAATTTACCATTCCGCCTATGCGGGCGAAGTGGTACTTGTGAGAAAGGGGTATACGCAAATGAATAATATTAATCTATTGGGAAATCTAACCAAAGATCCTGATGTACGGTATACGAAAACAGGCAGGGCAGTAGCTACATTTACACTAGCCTGCACTAATACATATATTGATAGTGCTACCGATGAAACAAAGGAACAAACGGCCTTTATTAATTGTGTAGCATGGGGAAAGCTAGGCGAAAGCGTTGGGAATTTGCGAAAAGGTAGCCCTTGCTTTGTGAATGGACGTTTACAAACACGCTCATATAAAACTAAAGAGGGAGAGAATAAATACATCACCGAGGTTATAGCTAATTTTGTAGGCGAAACATTGAACACTAAAGATCATTCATTTTAATAGCGGATGTATGGGCTAGGTTAAAACTAGGGCAATAGGATTTGTGAGTATGAACCCGCTCAAAATAGAGCGAGTTAAAGAGGTGGGACTGTATGAACTCACAAGAGTATCAGGCGTGATACAATGGCTTTATAATGGTAAAAGGTACTGTAAAGAATAAATAATGCCGATGGTCGGGCAGGCGCAATGCTTGCCTCTTTGTGAAATATATTTTTGGGTTGAATGTGAGGGGCTGTATGAACGCACAAGAATATAGGGCGTATCGCGAGGAGCAAGCGTATAAGAAAAAACAAAACCGCCAAAGCATACAGAAAAACGCCCCTATGAGCGATATTTGTGTAACCCATAGTATGATTAGACCTAAAGCAAAAGAAAACCCCTCTAAGGGGCTAATAAGAGCCACCTTAAAAGGGTATAGTAATCTTAATATAGAAATTGAAAAACTAAGAGCTATTATTCACAATTACAAAGCTCATGCAGGTGTGGCCATATACGGCAATACAGCAATACATATAAGTACTAAAAGAGATCTATCTGATACGCTTGCAAAAGTAGAGGATAATAAGCGTAAATTCGCTAGATTGGTATTTATGGAGCGGTGGCTTGAAAATACTTTATATGGGTTACATGGTTTACGAGCTGAATACATTATATATATAATAGAGGTGTATCTACGAGGTAAGAAAGAACCCGAACGGCGGAAAGTTGCCCGCATCATTGAGGCAATCCATGAAAAAGGGTTAGCGTTACCTACGATAGAGCAGGCTCAAATAGTAATAAATGAGAATGGCAAGAGGTAGCACACGCTATCATGCAATATCACGGATTTTATAATTATTCCTATAAAGACGTATAAAAAGAGCAAAATATACATGAAAAAAGGGTTCAAATATACATGCTTTTGAGTAATGTTTGACTATTCGCATGGTTGAGCCAATCTTTAAAAATATTACTTCCGAAATTACTGCCAATAAGCATACATTATCGGAAGTAATGAAAAATCGATAACTAAAACGCATAGAATAGCAGGCGTTATCATATAATCATATAATAGATATTGAGAATTAAACCCCTTACCCTTACAAGGTGTAGGGGCTTATTTTATGTCTTGTGAGTGATGCGGTTAAAATGGGCTAGGTTGTATCTAGGCCGTTTGATCATCGTGTAATTTTGAAACAACTCGAATAGGGGGCGTATTTAATTCGTACCCTTATAAGGGGAGGCGCTTTACTGGACAGCCTTATATATGTTGATAAATGTTAAGGCTATTTTTATATAATGCTCAAGTGTTTGATGACATATGATGACGTTATTTTTATAGAGGGGTGCATATAATTGTTAAGGAATGTTAAGGTTTTTCTATTAACATATCCAAACATATAAAAGCCCCTCTTAATGTTGATCAGCATCAAGAGAGGGCTAGAGGTGATTATATGGAGTTGGAGTATTTCCCGAGTTTTCCGACCCCATAAAAAGGGGGCAAGAAAAGAGGGTATTATGCTAAGTGAGGCTAGTATTTCCTTATATTTCGAATGCCCTAAAAAAGGGGCAGAAAAGGGGCAAAACGAGTAAATTATGACGTTGTCATACGATATCTAGGAACACCGATAAAGCAGATAAACCCTAATAAAAAATGCCCTACGATAGCATACGCAATCATGGGGCAACGTTTGAAAATATGGCAGAGGAGGAGGGATTTGAACCCCCGCGCCGGTTGCCCGACCTACCGCATTTCGAGTGCGGACCCTTCAGCCTCTTGGGTACTCCTCCGTGTTTTACGGCGCTCTTTAAAGAAATCTTTCATAATTTGGCTACATTCATCACCAAGGGCACCAGATGCTAGTTCAGGCTCATGATTTAAACCAGGGTGAGAGAGTACATTGAAAAGAGACTCTACAGCGCCTCCTTTGTAATCACTTGCACCATATACAACACGGTCAATACGACTGTTGATGATGGCTCCAGCGCACATCGGACACGGCTCTATCGTAACATACAGGGTACAACCAGTCAACCGCCAGCGCTTGAGTACATCGCATGCTTCGCGGATGACGAGCACCTCTGCATGAGCCGTTGCATCGTGATCTAGTTCACGGCGATTATGATGACGTGAAATAATAGTGTTATCTTGTACCAAGATGGCACCGATAGGAATTTCTCCTAGGTCATAGGCCTTGTGAGCTTCTGCTAGGGCAAAGGCCATGAAATACTCGTCCCGAGTGCGCTCATCCATATTTTTAATCTCTATAGGTGTAATGTCTTTTGTCATTCTCATACCTCTTAATGTATAATATCTTACATAAAGTCTATCATAGTGTGCGAAGTTATGCGAATAGATTGTGTGAGGGTATTATGGATATTATTTGGTATATATTTGATATGATTGGCACTATTGCCTTTGCTATCTCCGGAGCACTTGTTGGTGTGGCGCGGAGAATGGATATATTTGGTATGGCTGTATTGGCACTGGCCACGGCAATCGGTGGTGGAATTGTACGGGATGTTCTCTTGGGGTATTTTCCGCCGAATTCATTACGCAATATTGTATATGTAACTGTGGTTATTTCCGTAACAATTATCGTATTTATTATGTATAATAGTCGTTATCGCAAGCATGCTATGGGGCCTCGTAGCCGAGCAAGCTATTTATTAGCCGACGCTGTGGGGCTAGCATCGTTTACAGTAACTGGAGCATCTGCAGGGTTTAAACTATATCCTGAGCTGCCAATTTTTATTGTTTTATTAGGAACTATTACTGCTGTTGGTGGTGGCATTATCCGAGATATGCTAGCTCAACGGATTCCATCTGTTTTGAAAGAAGATGTGTATGCTCTGCCTAGTGTTATTGGGGGCATCGTTTATTACTTAATGGTTATTTCTAACTGGGTTGGAGAGGCTGTATATGGTGCTTTTACTGTTGTACTAGTTATTCGTTTATTAGCTATTAAATATAATTGGAGCTTACCCAAAGTGCGCTAAAGCTAAAGGCACTGCATTTGAGAAATAACAGGTAAATGATATAATTATATTATTAAGTATTTCATAAAAGTGTCAGAAAAAAAGAGTATTATATAAGAGTTAATTTTCGAGTCGAGAGTACTCGTGTACACAGAAGGAGATTTGCTTTATGACAAATAAATGGTTGAAAGTAGCATTAATGGTTACAGCCATTGCTACAGGTACATCCATCAAAATTGATGCAGAAACCGTATTATATGTACCTCAAGATGATCGTCCTGTAAGTTTGCAATATACAGTCGATACAGCTCGTGAGGCGGGTATGACTGTGTTGACACCACCTCAACACTTGATTTCTGGTAAGACGTACCAAGGTCAAGCTGATCAAATTATGGCTTGGGTAGAGCAAAATGCAGGTCGTGCTGATGTTATGGTATTAAGTACAGATACTCTTATTTATGGAGGTCTTGTAGATTCTCGTAAACATAATATTCCGCTTAGTACGTTGCAAAATCGCTTGAAACGTATTGAAGGTTTAAAAGCGCGTAATAAAAATGTACGCATCTATGGCTTTGGTACCGTAATGCGTTCTCCACGTGCGAGTGGTGGCGGTACTGAACCGGCCTACTATGCGGAATATGGCCCAACTATCTTCCAAATTGCTGCATTACAAGATAAATTGGATTCTGGCTCCTTAACGCAAGAAGAAACTCAAAAATTGATGAGTCTGCAAGCCTCTGTTCCTGTGGAATACTTGCAAGACTGGTTTGATCGTCGTCAAAAAAATATGAAAATCAACAAAGAGTTGATTGATGAAACTCGTAGTGGTGTATTTGACTACTTTGCATTAGGTCATGATGATACATCTCAACTATCTCAATCCGCTCTAGAAGGTCGTTACCTTAACAAATATTCCAAGGATATTTCTGTTGAAAAATACGGTAGCTTCCCTGGTGCTGACCAACTTGGTCTCTTGTTGATGGCGCGTTCCCGTACCGATGTGAGCACAGAAAAACCTACATTCTCCGTAATTTATCCACTCGGTGGTGGCGGTAAAACATTGCCAGGTTACGAAGATCAAACGATTGATAAAACAATTGCTCAACACGTTGAGGCTGTAGGTGGCACAATGGTGACACAAGGCAAACCAACTGTATTATTGGCTGTTAATACACCTCTTACTACGAGCACAGGCGAGTCTGAAAACTTCGAAAACTTCCCAATGATCTCTAACTCTACAAATGCTTTCGTAGATCGTATTCAACAAGCTGTTGACTCTGGTGTGAACGTAAGCGTTGCAGATATCGCTTTCAATAATGGTGCAGATAATACATTGGTATCCGCTATGTACAAACGAGATTTGTTGTACAAAATCGGTGCGTATAATGGTTGGAATACAGCAAGTAACACCGTAGGTTACGCTATTGCTCAAGGATTATTGCTTAAATCTATGAGTCCAGAAGGTCATCGTGATATGTTGACGCAACAATATTTGGACAACTGGGCATATCAAGCAAATATCCGTAAAGATATTTATCGTATGCAAGATTCTATCAGAACAGACAATGTTCGTTACTCTGGTGAATTAAATGAACGTCTTGAAAGTTATTTAGGTGAACGCATTCAAGATTTCGCTGAAAAATACCTTAAAATCAATCCTCGTACAGTAAAAGCTACATTCCCATGGGGCCGTCTATTTGAAACGAATATTACCGTTTACGACAAACCAGTGGTACCTCTTGAAAAAGAATTACGCTTGAAACGAGAAGCTGAAGCAAAAGCTAAGGCTGAAGCAGAAGCTAAGGCTAAGGCAGAAGTGGCTGCTAAAGCAAATGGTCAGGCTGTACCAGCACAAGCGGCACAACCTGAAAAAGCTGCAACGCCTCAAACACCTGTATCTACACCTCCGGTAGTTAAACAACCAGCTACAGAGTCTCAAGGTCCACGTGTGGTACCAACACCTGCCGCTGTACCTGGTCAATAGTGAATAGGGAATGGCTATGAAAAAAGCGTTTTTACCGGAAATTACTTATATGCGAGGCCTCTGTATGCTCGGTGTTATTGGCATTCATGTAGGCTCTTACGCATTGCAAAATCCTTTTGTAAATTTAGAACTCATCAGCGTGTTAGAAATTCTATCTCGCTTTGGAGTGCCTGCGTTTTTCTTCCTCTCTGCATTTGGCTTGTTTTATCATACTTCGGTAGAGGGACCATTCTCATATAAGGAATTTATGCACCGCCGAATTCAGGTGGTGCTATTTCCATATATTACGTGGTCCATCTTTTACCTGCTATATACAGGGGTGACAGCTCATAATCTTGGTAATTTGCATCCAGGACCGTTGGCGATAAATCTACTCTTTGGTACTTCTATGTATCATCTATATTTTATGGTTATTTTGCTATGGTTCTACGTGATGATGCCATTATGGCGGGCAATGGTGAAAGTCATCTTAAAACGGCCTATATTTTGGATGGTTTTACTATTTGTCATCCAAGTTGGTATCGATTATGTTTCGTCTTACATGCTTGGCCGTTGGGTAACAGAAAATCTAAGCAATCAGCCAGTTCTTAAATATCTTTTTGATATGCGACTCAACTATTGGGTTATTCATTATGTGTGGATTTTCCTTTTAGGTGCCGTATGTGCTGAACGATATGAAACCGTCTGCGAATATATGTGGCGTTATCGTTACCTTTTAGGCGTCAGTACGGTAAGCTCAGTATTGTTGATGCTTGGCTCCTATTACTATGTCATGGACGTATGGCATTACACTGTGTTAGAAGCAATTTACACGGTACATCAAATGAGTCCTATGGGCGTTCTTTATACAGGATTGGGAACGATGTTTAGTTTGTTCCTATTCCAAAGGCTACCTATGAATGTGACGATGGAGTCCATTTGGTCTGAGATAGGCGATAAATCGTATGGTATTTATTTATCACATCCATTTTGGTTGTTAATCATTTCGGGTGTGATGGCTAAATATAATCTCTTGTATACGGTGGACAACGTGTTAATTATGTATATTATGGCGTTGGGATTATCCTATTTGTCTACGGTGGCTCTTAATTATATGCCTAAATCTATCCGTAAATTTATACTGGGACATTAGTCTAGTATGGGAACTATTTTATAGAGAAACCTAATTGGTACTAGTACTCTAATGGTGTACCTAGTTTTAGTTATTTCTGTAGTGCTGATTTAGTATTAAAATAATATTTGCTATACATTCGCTAGGATATAGTTTTTAACTATGGTATCCTAGCGGATTTTTGTATATCGAATTAATATCTTTCACAAAGTAAAGTGTGAAAATTTGAAAGTAATTGTGTTATAATAAGTCCATGATGATTACCACTTGATAGAGTAACGAAATAGAAAAAGAGGTGCTCCTATGCAAGAATTAACATATTTTAACGGTGAATTCGTCGAACCAGGTGCTAAAGTTATTAGCATTGATGATCGTGGCTATTTATTTGGTGACTCTGTATATGAAGTTGTTCGTGTCGTAAAAGGCCGTTGCTTCGCTTTGTCTTACCACCAAGATCGCTTGTATCGCTCTATGCGTGAAATGGATATCCCTGTAAAAATGACCCCTGATGATTTGACAGAATTGCACGAAATTTTGATCGAGCAAAGTGAAATCAAAGAGGGCTATATTTATTTACAAATCTCTCGTGGTGTAGCACCACGTCATCATGCTTATGATCGCTCTAAATTAGAACCACAAATGCTTATGTCTATCCGTACCTTGGATTTAGATGAAGTCAATAAATTGGGTGAAGGTGTAAAAGCGATAGCTTTACCTGATGAACGTTGGGATCATGTAGATATTAAGACTACAAACTTGATCCCGAATATTTTGGCGCAAACAAAAGCAGAAAAGAAATTTGCCTATACAGCAATTTTGTTCCGTGATGGTATTTGTACAGAAGGTGCCACATCTAATGTGTTTGCTGTTAAAGATGGTATCTTGTACACGCATCCAGCGGATAATCATATCTTAAAAGGTATTACGCGCCAAATGATCTTAACCCGTGTAGCACCATCTTTAGGTATTACCATTATTGAGAAAGAATTTGACCGCACCTTTGTAGATGAAGCGGACGAACTATTCTTTACCGATACAATTGGTGGTGTCATCCCAATTACTAAGCTAGACAGAAATCCAGTATCTGGTGGTAAACCAGGTGCTATTACACTTCGTCTACGCGAAGCTCTAGAAAAATTGATGGAAGAAGGATTACCTTGATAGATAAGCTGCTTTCATCAAATAATACATATTTACCTTAAGAAAGGAAATTATTTTGATACAATTAGAACACATTAGTAAAGTCTATGAAGGCGCTACTCGTGTGGAAGCGTTGAAAGATATTAGCCTAAATGTGAAAGAAGGCGAAATCTTTGGCATTATCGGTCAATCCGGTGCCGGTAAATCCACATTGATTCGTTGCATCAACATGCTCGAAGCACCTACATCTGGCTCTGTTATCGTAAATGGTACAGATTTAACAACACTTAGCAAATCAGCTTTGCGTAAAGCGCGCAAAGATATTGGTATGATTTTCCAACATTTTAATCTCTTGTCCTCTCGCACAGTGTATGATAATGTGGCATTTCCGTTAGAGCTACAAGGCATGAGCAAGTCTGAAATCAAGGAACGTATCGAGCCAATTCTTGATATTGTAGGCCTTACTGACCGTATGAACAACTATCCATCTCAATTATCTGGTGGTCAAAAGCAACGTGTTGGTATTGCTCGTGCTTTAGCGTCTAATCCAAAGGTTCTCCTTTGTGACGAAGCTACATCTGCCCTTGATCCTCAAACAACAGATTCCATTTTGAAGTTGTTGAAAAATATCAACGAGAAGATGGGGCTCACTATTGTGCTCATTACACATGAGATGCACGTTATCCGTGAAATCTGTGATCGCGTGGCGGTTATTGAAGGTGGTGTCATCCTCGAAGAAGGTAGTACTATTGAAGTATTCACACATCCTCGCGAAAATACGACAAAAGAGTTTATTAGCTCTGTAGTGAGTGATAACTTACCTCCAGAAGCATTGGAACATCTAGAGTTGCATGATCAATGGATTGCAGGGACCGCACCATTAGTACGCCTCAAATTTACAGGACAAGCAACAGATGAGCCTGTAGTAGCAGGCCTTGTAAGACGCTTTAATTTAGATGTAAGCATCCTTTTTGGGGGCATTGATTACATCCAAAATACGAGCGTTGGTCGCCTTATCGTTATTTTGAATGGTGACCCAGAAAATGCGCAAGAAGGTTTGGACTACATCAAAACGTTACCAATTGAAAGCGAGGTGATCGGTTATGTCAGAGCAAATCATTAATCTACTCATAACTGGCACCCTTGATACATTGCAAATGACGATAATTTCTACCGTCATGGCAATGTTATTAGGTATTCCTCTTGGTGTTGTTCTGGTCGTTACTTCTAAAGGTCATATCTTGGAAAATGTAACACTCAATAAAGTATTGGGTGCCATTGTCAATGCAACGCGTTCTGTACCTTTCATCATCTTGATGGTTGCTATCATTCCGTTTACTCGTATGGTGGTAGGTACATCCATTGGTACAACTGCAGCATGCGTGCCGTTGACCATTGCGGCAATTCCATTTTTGGCACGCCTTGTAGAAACGTCTATTAAGGACATCAATTTTGGCGTTATCGAGGCGGCTCAATCCATGGGGGCAAGCCCATTACAAATCATTTGGAAAGTATTATTACCAGAAGCATTGCCAACAATTATTGACAATGTAACGGTTCTTATCGTTAACCTCATCGGTTACTCTGCGATGGCTGGTGCTATTGGTGGTGGTGGCCTTGGGGATATTGCTATCCGATATGGTTACCAACGTTTCCAAGCCGATATTATGATCGCTACAATCATCATCTTGATTGTATTGGTACAAGTTGTACAAATGATTGGTGATGCTTGGTCTAAAGCGATGAATAAGAAGTAGGAGGATCCTATGAGTATCAATGAAAAATTGAGAAGTCAACAAAATGACGAATTGTTCACCGCCATTTTAACGCTTGAAAATACAGAGGAATGCTATGCATTTTTTGAAGATATCTGTACGATTAACGAATTAAAAGCATTATCTCAACGCTTACAAGTAGCAAAAATGCTTCGCGCAGGGGATAGCTATGAGAAAATCGTAGAAGAAACGGGTGCGAGTACTGCTACGATTAGTCGTGTAAAGCGCTGTTTAGTATATGGTGCGGATGGTTATACATTGGCCCTCGATCGTCTAGGTGCAAAATAAAATAAATTAGCATGACAACGGTGGCCTTTGGCGACCGTTGATGTGCTATCTGTAGGAGGTTTATTATGGAGTGGCTCATTGCGGTAACAGGTTTACCATTTGATATCCTTATACTCGTTTTACTCGCCGTAGCTGGTGCGTTTGCTGGCTTTGTAGACTCCATTGTAGGCGGGGGAGGCCTCATTTCTGTACCTGCCATGTTATTAACAAATCTTCCACCTAGTGTGGCTCTAGGCAGTAATAAATTATCCAGTATCTTTGGTGCTGGCAGTGCATCGATTACATTTTTGAGAAATCACATGGTTGATTTTTCCCTAGTTCGTAAATTACTGCCTTTTACCTTTGTGGGTTCTATGCTTGGTACCTTGGCGGTTGTTTCTTTACCACCGCTATATGTAAAGCCTATTATTATCATATTACTTGTTTGTGTAACACTCTTTGTGGTGTTCAAAAAAGACTGGGGTAAAATCAATCGTACATCTCAGGTAACAGGAAAAGCGCTATATATTTGTATGGCTTTTGCTCTTGGCATTGGTATATATGACGGCTTTATTGGTCCTGGTACAGGTACATTTCTGATTATGGGCTTTATCTTTACAGGCTTTGATTTTTTACATGCATCTGCTAATGCAAAAATATTGAATTTTACTAGTAATTTGGCGTCTTTATTGGTATTTTTATATTTAGGACACGTCAATATTACGTATGGTCTTGCCACCGGGGCAGGTCAAATTATAGGTGCTTATTTAGGCTCGCATTTGGCAATTGCGAAGGGCTCATCTTTGGTGCGAGTTGTATTCTTGTCGGTAACGACAGTTATGTTGTTGAAATTAGTCTATGACTATATTTCAACATTATAGGAGGGCAAGGTATGCCTCATAAAAGTGATGTTCAAGTGGCCTTGATTAGTGGCGGTACATCGGGTATTGGATTTGCTACGGCAAAGCTTTTACTCAAAGAAGGTTGGTGCGTAGTCATCAATGGTCGAAATGAAAAAGTTGGTCAAAAGGCTAAAACTAAGCTACGTCGTTATTCCTCTAAGGTACAATATATTCAAGGTGATGTATCTAAAATTGAGGACTGTCAGCGAATTGCAAAAGAAACAGTAGGTTTATTTGGTGGGGTGTCTGCTCTTGTAACAGCTGCAGGCTATTATGAAGAAGAGTTACTAGCTGATGTTACAGAAGCAGCTTTTGATGAAATGTTTGGGACCAATGTAAAAGGTACTGTATTCTTATGTCAAGCGGCGCTTCCCTATTTACGAGCCTCAAAGGGCAGTATTGTAACAATCGCTAGTGATGCAGGTTTACAAGGTAATGTAGCGTGTTCTGTATATGGTGCGTCAAAGGGAGCTGTAGTGAGCTTTACAAAATCTCTATCCCTTGAAATGGCACCTCACAGTGTTCGTGTAAACTGTGTGTGTCCTGGTGATGTAGATACATCATTAGTAGATAAACAGATTGCTAATGCTCACCAAGATGCGGCGGCTGCTAAGGCTGAAATGGGCCAACATTACCCATTAGGTCGTATTGCTAAGCCTCATGAAATTGGCGAAGTAATTGTATTTTTGTTGAGTAATAAGGCGTCTTTTGTGACAGGTGCAGCCTGGACAATCGATGGAGGACTCACAAGTTGGTAATATAGAAAATATTAGAAGCTATTATATATGGATAATTAGAAAAATTCATTTCACTTCTATCAATAGAATGGTATAATAATACTAATAATAAGACCTATAGTTGGTTCACAACAAAGGAGAATACTTATGGCAGAATATAATGGCGTAACACTTCAGCCCCTTACGGATGGATCTCAAGATCGTGACTATCAAGTTGAACAATTTATCTTCTGGGGGGCAGGTCGTGCGGCAGCATTGGCATTATCCTCTAAATTCAGCAGTGTCGCTTTGTGCGCCAATGCTACGTACATGGTAACTCGCATTGCTCATCTTTATGATGTAGAATTGCAAGCAGGTGCTGTAGTTGGTTTAGTAGGTGGTCTTAGCACAGCTGTAGGTACAGCTGCAGTATCCCTTCTAATTCCAATTAAAGCTGTTCGCGTTCCTGTAGCTATCGGTTTAACTTATGCTATTGGTAAAATTGCACATATTTGGATTCAAGATGGTATGCCTTCTGATATCGAACGTTATAAACCGATGGTTGCTGAATTCCTAGAAAATGGCAAAGCTATTGCTTCTGAAATCGTTCGTGATGCAAGTGCTAGCATTCCTTTCACTCAAGGTCAACGTGACGTATGGGCTGGGATTGCTAACGAAACAGGTCTTGCTAAAGAATCTTTAAAGCAAGTTTACGATGAAAAAGTAACACCTGCCATCAATAAATGGAATAATGAAACAAAATACCAAATCCATGATAACGCAGCAGAGGTTGTAGCAAAGGTTTCTGATGCAGCGAAAGAAAAAATTGATTCTGCTAAAGAAGGTATTGAAGTAGCCAAAGAATTCGCAAAAGGTGGTGTAGAAGTGGCAAAAGCTTCTGCACAAGTAGCAGTAGAAACTGCAAAAACTAAAGCTTCTGATGCTGTAGAGACAGCAAAAGATGTTGCTACAAACACTGTTAATACAGCGAAAGAAAAAATTGGCGGTTTGCGTAAATAAACGCTGAAGGATTATTATTACTATGAATCCATTTAAGATTATTAAATATGGTAAGTATTTTAGCGAATCAAGATTTTTAGGGTTTCTTGGTCGATATGGTAAGAAACTTGCCTTTGTACAACAAGCAGTAACCTTGTTCCTTTGTTTTCGCGATAAGGATACTCCCAAATATGTAAAAGCGGTCATTGCAGGTGCCTTAGGATATTTGGTATTACCTATTGATATTGTACCGGATACGATTGCTGTATTAGGTTGGGTAGATGATGTGGCAGTACTCGGATTAGCCTTTAAGATTGCGAATCGTTATATCAAAACGAGTCATCAAGAAGAGGCAAAAAAATTCTTTCCATTTGGTAGCAGTCGCTAACTTTTACCATTTTAGGCAGTTTGATCCACAGTGATTGAACTGCCTTTATTTATTTGACACACTAAAGTAATAGATATAGAATTAAAATTGTATACTATTTAAAAAGGACAGAATTTATGCATATTGCTTCAGTAAATGTACGATTTTATGAAACTGATATGATGGGGATTGCTCACCATAGTAATCATTTTAGATGGTTTGAAATGGCGCGCATTGAATTCCTTCGTAAGATCGGTGTCACTTTGTGGGATATGATGAATGAGGATATTGTATTTCCCATCATGAATGTATCTTGTAATTATAAAGAACCTGCGAATTTCGATGATGAACTTCACATAGAAACGTATTTGGTTAAGATGACGAGGGCTCAAATGGTGTTTCGCTATCGCATGCGCCGTGCTAGTGATGGTGCAATACTTGCTACGGGGGAAACTAAGAATGCCTTTATGTCAAAATTAACAGGAAAAATTGTGCGATTAGACGATACTTTTTACCTGCCTATGTTAGCAGCTGTTGAGGAGATGCCGCATGAGTAATGTACAACAATTGCCTATCGGTGTATTTGACTCTGGTGTAGGCGGACTATCTGTGTTAAAGGTATTACAAGAACAATTTCCTAACGAAGATTTTATCTATATCGGTGATAATGCGAATAATCCTGTAGGTAATCGTAGTGATGATGAAATCACTTATTTAGCGTGCCGTATTGCGGAGACGCTAGAAAAGCAGCCTGTTAAGTTGATGGTGATTGCTTGTAACACCTTCACCGTTGTGGCTCTTGATGCGGTACGTGAACTTGTATCTGTGCCAGTTATTGGTGTATCACAAGGTGTAAAAACAGCTATTAATAAAAGTAAAAGCAAGACTATCGGTATTATGGCGACCGTGGCCACTGTAAATAGTCATATTCATAAGCATGTGGCTTTAGAAGTTGATCATGAGGTTTTTGTTTGGGAACAACCTTGTCCAGAGTTGGCGGGGCTTATTGAACAAGGTCATTTAGATGATTACTTTGTTCGTGAAGTATGCAAGGATTATTTAGAACCTTTATTATCTCGAGAAATTGAGGTTGTTGTTTTGGGGTGTACTCATTTTCCATTTGTACAACCTTTACTAGAGGAACTAACATCGTGTCGCATTCAGTTCATTGATCCTGCTTTTGAAACAAGTGAATTGGTTCGTCACAGACTAGAGAGTAAAAATCTTTTCAATCATCAAGATACTGTAGGCACCGTGACATTGTATTTTACAAAGGATGTCGAACTTGGTGATACGTTGAGTGCATCCTTCCTTGATACAAGCCGTCGTACCATTGAACATATTACATTATAAAGGAGATACCCTATGTGGTTTTATAACATCCTCAGTGCAGTAATAGCTATTATTGTGGCTGTTGCAGCTCTGTACTTATTATTCCGTTTGTTTGTGTTGAAACAAGGTAATGAAAATATTGTCTTATTAGCGAAACGGGCAACGAACTTCCAAGTATCTGATCGTAGTTTTGAGTCCATTACTTTGTTCTGTGATATACCATTTGTAAATAAAGGGCGCCAATTGGGCACAATAATGGACTTATTTCCACGTCCATTATTACCAGAAGAACATTTTGATGCAGTTAAAGTAAATGCTTGGGCTATGGATATTAATCGTCCGCGTCAAGATGGATACTTTGAAGCTATAATTATCAAACCACGCAAAGGTGGCACAATTCGTGTATATGTTACATTAACAGGTAAAACTGGCAATATTCGAGAAGATATTAAGGGATTCCCTTATATGGACATCGATATTTACTACCAAATCGTAGGCCGGACAGACTATCATATCGATAAACAGCGTATTCGTTTGACTGCTGAAGAAGTTCAAGCAGCAATGGTTCAATAAGGAGGCATAACAATGGCAGAATTAGAGTTAGTATGTGTGCCAACACGTATCCTTACAGATAATGATGACATCGTTGATGCTATCGTTGAATTTGG
>OGZS01000387.1_pt1 | contig 27905 bp, 40 predicted proteins | sample 1576901 | NCBI WGS metagenome assembly OGZS01 (sample SAMEA3541563, study PRJEB24748) | human gut metagenome | biome: human gut; feature: human-associated habitat; material: faeces | place: China | collected 2012 | reverse complement strand
TTACATCCATATTTTAATTCTAATTCTTTCATTTTCTTCTCCTTTATCCACACTCTATCTGTAATTATTGATTTTTATTCACAATCTTTGTCTCAATATCCCCAGTTGCAATGTCGATATAACGCACAAACAGAGATACTTTGTTTTCTTCATTGAGACTGTTCCATAAAAGGTCTGTAAATTCTTCGATTCTGTTCGGTACAGAAATCAGTTTTGGCTCTCCTTCAAAACTCGGAAGCGGATTGCCGTCATGCATATATGTATGAATAAAGTGTCCTTCTCCGGCAACCGGGTTCTCGTATGCAAATGTGTAACGGTTGCAGGCATCCGGATTTCCGTTATTGCTCTTTAAGATGGACATTGCATAGTTGTATGTTCCATTCTCAAGATGCATAATTCCGGAAATACGAGGTGTATAGTTCGGACCATCCGGCTCAAACTCTCTGCTTCTGAGAGACTGTTCAAATGTCATCTGCTTGTCCATGCCCTCGTAGATTGTATCTGTCTGATCTCCGTTTGTCACGATCGTCTTATTGCCCAGTACACGAACCGGTGCATAAATGATCAGGCTCGGATCTGTCAGCTTGGAAGGATCAAATGCCTGTGTGCGGATTCCCTGTCCTTCTTCTACGAAAACACGATTGCGGCTGTTTTCGCTTCTTCCCATGATAAAATAAGCGGCAACCGCTTTTGTTCCATCTTCGCTTTTTCCAAGGATGATTCCTCTTCCCGGATAAGAATTATTTTTCAATTCCTGCTCGATTGATAACATTTTCATATAGATGGTCTCCTTTGATTACGAATTCTATTTATAAATACAGCCTTATTATAACTTTGAATTTATTAGAATTCAATATAAATCCACCTTTTCCAGAGCATCTGTTACTTACTTTTCCTAATAATTACTTATTACTTTTCTGATACATGCCCCAGGCGCCTGGCAACATGTACCCTCGCAATGCGGTTATCTTTCACCTGTTCTACACGCAGCTGCCACTCACCTTCCAAAACAGAGGCCTGCTCATTTTCTTTTGGAATATATCCCAGATTTTCAATCATGTAGCCCGACAGTGTGTCATAGTTTTCCGAGAACAGAGACAACGGCAATTCCTCGTTCAAATCTTCCAGCAAGATACCTCCGTCCACCAGGTACTCTTCATCCGAAAGCTGTTGGATTTCCGGTTCTTCGACTTCATCTTCTTCATGAATATCTCCCATGATTGCCTCCACCAGATCCTCTACTGTAATGATTCCGGAGAATCCGCCATACTCATCCACCAACACCGCCATATGCCTTCTGGATGCCTGAAGTTCCCGAAACAGATCATCGGCATCTTTTGTATCCGGCACAAAAAACACTTCTCTCAAAAGCCCGCGGATCTCAATTTCTCCGGTCGTTTTTTTCCGCATTTCGATCATCACATCTTTGGCATGAAGAATTCCGATAATATTGTCCACAGTTTCTTCATAAACCGGAATTCTCGAATGTCTGGATTCCAGAACTGCATCCAGAATCTCCTCATCCGGATCCTCAATATCCACAGCAAACACTTCTCTTCTCGGCACCATCAGCTCTCTTGCGCTCTTATCGCCGAAAGAAAATACCGAGTTGATCATTTCCCGCTCGCTGTCTTCGACCGTACCGGATTCTGCTCCCATCTTCAGCATTGCTTTGATTTCTTCCTCTGTAACGATCTCTTCCTGATCTTCCGTCTTCATGCGGAGCAATTTTAACACTCCCTTTGTCGAGATAGAAAGCAGTTTGATAAACGGAGACAAAATCTTAGAAATATAATGGATCGGCATCACTGTGATCATACAGAACTGTTCTGCCTTCTGCAGCGCGATCCTCTTTGGCACAAGTTCTCCGAATACCAGATTAAAAAACATCAAAACAAGCGTCACTCCATTTGACGCAATCGCTGTACTATATGGAATTCCTCTTTGTTCCATCCATGCACTCAATACCGGTGAAATGCTCGACGCCGCTGAAGCACTGGAATAGAATCCGGCAAATGTAATTGCTACCTGAATCGTTGAAAGAAACTTCGTGGAATCTTCGAAAAGACCTTGGATAACGACTGCTTTTTTATTGCCCTCTGCGGCAAGACTGCGGATCCGGTTGTGATTCACGGAAACAACTGCCATCTCTGCTCCGGCGAAAAAAGCATTCATCAATGTGAAAAATAATAAGATACATAAGTCAAAAATAATCTTGTTCCCTGCAGGGTCTGCGTCCATAAAAATACTCCTCCTAAAAATCACTTCAAATTTTTAGGAGAAGTATATCACGAAAAAAATATGAAATCAAGAGGAAAGTTCCTCGTACCATTCCTTCACTTTCCCGGATTCTTCACTGTTGATAAAAACTGTATATTCCGGAAGTTTGATCTTTAAAACCGGTGTCTCTCCACGCCGGATATAAAACATCGCCTTTCCGGACTCTTCGCCTTTGAATTTTCCAAGAAGCTGACGGCTGTCAGAAAGTCCGTTAATCCTCACAAAATCTTCTTCCGGCAAGTTTTCCAAAAGCTCTGCATCTTCTATCTCTTTTCTGTCAAAAGAAATCCCATATTCAGCACTTCTGACTGTCACCTGGTTTCCATCTATAGATAGCTGCGGACGGACAAAATCCATCCCGAAAAACACAACAACCAGCCACAAAACGCCGATGACGATCACACTCCCCAGTGCTCCTGTCAGATAACGTACACCCGGTTTTCCCATATTAAAAGAATAGTTCGAACTGCACATTCTGCTAAGAACCACCCAGCGTCTGTCCCGCGGATTGTTATACCAGCCATTTTTCCAGTAAATATCATCATCCACATAGGAAAGCGGCTCTTCTGTTTTCAAAAGCTCCTGCCGCTTTTTCATCATCCACAGGATTGCCGCAAGTATAAACAGACCGCCTGCCATACTGAATATGACACAAATGATCGTATTCACAACATCCAGATATCCTTTACGGGAAATCTGCCAGAGAATTTCTCCCATACCGATCAGACTTGTATATGTTCCCACAAGCCAGATCCATGCCCACATTCTTCTCTCCCTGACATGGATCGCTGTATTGATCTGCGTATTTTCACTGTATGGCTCACACCGTCTGCGATTGGTCCAGATGTGCAATACCCAGAATAAACCTGCCGTCAGCAGTGCCATTCCCGGAACCAGTATATTTGCTGCCTCTTCCTGTACCCATCTTCGCATCCCCGGCAAAAAGCAAAGCCATGCCAGGATCACAACTGCAGGCAGATGCCAGACTGCCGGAATCCGCTTCTCCTCTGCCTTTGCACTTGCTCCGGTATCGATCACAACGATGTCCGCACCTTCTGCTGCAAACCACTGATGCTTTACTTTGATGTCATAAAGCTTCCGATGATTCATACAGAGAACCCCCATACTTCCGATTGTAAATTCAAAAATCCAGAACATCCATCCAAACATAAAGATGGAAGTATAGCTAAATGCCAGCAGACCTGACAGTACGGCACCTGCCACATTCCACCAGTAAAATTTTTTCATTCGAACTGCATACTGCTCCATCAATATCTTCACTTCCGGATCCTTCTGTGCTTCTTTTGGCATATGGATCCCAAAAAGCATACCGTTTTCATACTTCATCTTTGTTCCGTAAACCAGCGCAAAACATCCCACGACCAAGAGATTCACAAACAGAGCCATCACACACATCATAATCTCGTATCCCATACATCATGCACCGTCCTTCCCCTTATCCAAACCGGAGGCTTCCGGTCTGCCCGGATAAACTCTCAAAAATTGTCTCACACAGCTGCAGAAACTCCTGCTCGTTCATTCCCTTTATTTTTGCCTCTGCACCCAGAAGTGCAAGCTCTCCTTCCAGTTTTTCCCGGAAAACTCCCGCCGTATCCTCCACCGGATTCACAACTGTACCTCTTCTTCTGTCAATCTCAATAAAACCCTCTGCCTTTAACAGCTGATAGGTTTTATTTACCGTCATGGTGTTGACTCCCGCATCTGCCGCCATCTGCCGGACAGTCGGAAGCTTTTCCCCGACCTTCAATGCACCCGTGCCGATTCCCATCACAATCTGATTGCGCAGCTGCACATAAATCGGAGTAGCACTTGCCATATCCAATCGAATCAACATCCCTGTAGTCCCCCTTCTTTCTTTTTATTTTTTCTTCTTTTTATCCAGATTTGCACAATAATCCGCGGCACCACAGTTCGGACACTTTAATTTATATTCTCCCCAGCTGTGTGTGGCAAGAAACAGATTTTTCCACTCTGTCCGAAACGTATGTCCGCAGTGACGACACTGAAATCTGCTGCCCGATTCTCTGACTGCCTGACGGTACAGCGCATAGCCTGTGAACAATGCGCCTCCTAAAAAGATTACGATCCACATTTTACGTTCCTCCGTTTCATTAAAAAAGTATGGTTTGTATTATCTATTATAATACAAAGCATACTTTTGTCAATCTATACGCCGCATCCATTCTAATATTGATTGAAGATATTTCGAATCTGTTTTACATCTTTTGTAATCGTCAGTGCAAGCATCAAAAGAACCCTCGCTTTCTGCCCGGACAACGTATTCGCTCCAATGCAGACATCCATCGGATCAAACACTCTGTCATCAAATACAATTCCCTGTGACACTCTGGATGCCCTGACAAACACTGTTCCTTTTTCTGCCAGTTTCTCCATCGTTTTCATCCATTTCCGGTTATAATTACCGCTGCCGGATCCCACGATCACGATCCCTTCATGTGTCTCTGCCAGATAATCCAGGATTTTCTCATCTGCGCCTGCATAAAAATAAACCACGGCTACTTTCGCCAGACTTTCCAGCCTGCGCAGAGCAAAAATAGACTGCATGGTATGTGTCTTAAAGCTTCTGGAAAAGAAATACGCAGTCTCATCCTGCATATATCCCAGGCAGCCGAATGCGTTCTGATCAAATGCATCTGTCTTGTAATTATTTACTTTCTGAATATCTCTTCCTGAATAGATTGTGTTGGAAAACACAGCCATCACACCCTGTCCTCTGGCATCATCGCTGGCCGCCAGACAGACTGCCTGATACAGATTAAACGGTCCGTCTGCACTGGTGGCTGTGGCCGGACGCATTGCTCCTGTAAGTACTACGGGCTTCTGTGTATATACTGTCAGATTTAAAAAATATGCGGTCTCATCCAGGGTATCTGTTCCATGTGTGACCACAATTCCATCGATATCCGGACGGGCTGCCAGCTCATTGAGCTGATTCGCCAGCGTGATCCACTTCTCTTCATCCATCTCATTGCTGTCCACATTAAACAACTGTACCGTCTCAATATCTGCAACATTCTGAATCATCGGGATTGTCTCCAGAATCGACTCCACATTCATCTCTCCCGCATGATAGACTGCCGTCTTTCCCGCTTCTCCGGTTCCGGCTATGGTCCCGCCGGTTGCTGCTATTGCAATTGTTTTTTTCTGTTTGATCGTCATTCTCTCTTTAGTCCTTCCTCTAGTGAAAATACTTTCTGTTCTGAGTATAACGTCAGTCAGAAAGATTTACAAGGAGGAAACAAAAACTGCAGTTTTAGAATATCACTGCATACGCAATATGAAATACGATTCCTGCTGCAAAAACAACAGATAAAGATCTGTGCAGAAACATCCAGACAGATTTTTTCATCCGGCTTTTCAGGCAGGCCGCAAGAAGCAGAACAAGCAATACCATCCATACCAGCTTGCCACTGATCATCCCCGGGTTCTTACCTGCCATAATCCCATGCATAAGTCCTATAACAAGCAGCAACCAGCCATATAACACATGCGGCTTCAGCAGTATCCGAAGTCCTTTTATTTTCTGCCCTGCCTTTGTTTTTTTCAGCGGAGCTGCCAGACACAATATGCACAGTAAAACTGCTGTTGTACTTAATACTTTACCCAATACAAACATTTTTCATCTCCTTGAAATTACTTTCATTTAACTTTTATTAGTTTTGGCTAACTTATTATAACAAAAAATATTTGTTTGTAAAGAAAAATAGAGAAAAAAATGAAATTCACTTCCACTTTTCCTCTATTTCCAAAGTTTCTTTATTTCACAATGTAGCCGAGTTCTCCTAACATCTGCATATCCCGCTCAATGGTGATTCCCGCAGTTGTCAGCATGTCTCCTGAAATTGCAGCATTTGCCCCGGATGTAAAGCAGGATCTTCCTTTATCCGGGAGAAGCCCTCTTCCTCCTGCAAGGCGAATCCATGCATCCGGAAGCAAAAACCGGAAAACTGCAACGATCCGACGCATTTCTTCTGTCGTAAGAACCGGATTATGCTCATAAGGTGTCCCCGGAATTGGATTCAGTAAATTTACAGGCATGGATTTGACTCCTAATTTTCGGACTTCCAATGCAAGATCGATCCGGTCCTCCACGGTCTCTCCCAGTCCCATAATCCCTCCGCTGCATACTTCTATTCCGGCTTTCCAAGCTGCGCGGATCGCTGCGATCTTGTCTTCATAAGTATGAGTGGTACAGACATTCGGAAAATTCTGTCGGGATGTCTCCAGATTATTATGCACTCTTGTGACGCCTGCCTGTTTTAATTTTCGAAACTGAGTTTCATTCAAAAGGCCGCCGGACACACAGACCTTGATCTTTGATTCTTTGTGGATTTCCCGGACGCTTTCGCAGACATGTTCCACTTCCGTGTCATTCAATGCTTTTCCGGAAGTTACGATCGAATAACGCAGGACTCCTCTTTCTTCATTGTATTTCGCCTGCTCTTTGATCTTCTCCACTGCAAGCAGCGGATATTCTTCAATTTCTGTATGGTAACAGGCTGACTGTGCACAATATTTACAGTTTTCTGAACATCTGCCGCTCTTTCCATTAATGATCGTACAAAGATCAAATCGATTTCCACAAAACTGGTAACGGATCTCGTCTGCCGCAAGGCATAATTCCTCCAATGGTTCCCCATATAACTGCAAAGCCTCTGCCTTTGCAATCTGATTTCCCTGCAATACCTGTTCCTTTATTTCCCGTATCAAACTCATTGTTCTTCCTCCATACTGATTTCTTTCTTCAGTATAGTACACGGTCGCTTGATTGTAAACTTGTTTTTAATTTAAGTTTACAATCTTCTCTGCTTTTTTCAAAGAAACACGATATACAGAAAACAATACAAAACAGAAAATTGCAATCAGTAACAGAAGAATTCCAAGCGCTTTGATTTCAATTGCTGTTATCCCCACATCATTTGTATAATCCATCATGAAAGAAAATAAAAAACCTGCTCCACAACCGACAATTCCCGGATAAAAAAAGATTTTTGCCAGCTGTTTTTTCAGTACCATTCTCTGATATGCATGGTCTGCCCCTAATTTAGTAAGGCTTTCAAAAATCCCTTTATTATCTGTTGCCACAGAAATGCTTCGAACATAGGTCAGCACACCGATTGCTGCCAGCGCGATAATACAAATATACATGCAGAGCATACTTCCAATCCTGTATAACTGTCGTATTTTCGGGTGACATATCAAGCTCCTGATCATACCCATATGTCTCCTCTGCATCCTCCGCCAGCTTTTTCTCCCAGATATTCCACAATCCCAACTGCCGATTTGACAGTTCTGTTGTTCTTTCCATATACTGTCCCAATAAATCTTTGGCAAATTCATAGGAACTTTCAATATCAGATGCTCTCTGTATTGATTCTGCAATCCCTGTGACAGGTCCTGATAATCTGCGTCATTCATTATGTAAGCAAACAGATCACTCATAGACAGTTCTGTTTGATAAATCTGCTCAAACGCTGTTTCCAGAAGAAACAAGGATGCTTTTGCCTCTTCTTTGTATATATTCAGATATTTGGTTCCTTGTTCATTGAAATCTCTGCATTCATAAGAAATAACCAGATTTGCTGCGTCTGCTTCTACATAATTCTGTACTTCCATTTTATATTTTCCGCAGTATCTTGAATTTCCCGGGCTCCAATCTGTTTCTCTAAAACTGGATAGCGCATGGAAAATGTCCGGTCTGTTTTACTGTCCATGACAAAATCATTCAATGTATACTGCATTCCATAAAATGCAGATCCACAGCACACGAACAAAAGAAGTACGACCACACACATATTTCTGGTCGTTGCTTTTGCTGTAAAACGCATCAGACTGACAGATACCAGATTCTTATAGTATTTTTTCTTATTGCGCTTTAAATGACTCTGTGCCACTGCCGACAATAAGATCATATAAATTCCAATCAGTGCCAATACATAAATACCATTCCATACTGCTGGCATGCTGACATCTATAGCAAGCCAAAATAATACTGCACACGCTTGACAAGGGGTTTATGATAAAGTTAAGAGGTGATTATTATGTTACACAATGAAGCACGTAAATTACTCATCAAAGCCTGAAACAAGACACACAATGCAAAGGAAATCGCAGAATGCTTTTCGGTCAATACCAGCACTGTTTACCGCCTGGAAAAAAGAATGCGGGAAACCGGCTCTGTGGAAACCAGAACCTCCCAACGTGGCTGTAAACCAGTCCTGAGTCAGAATGACTTCCAAAACATAGACCAGCTAATCCAACAGCAACCGGATATTACAATTCATGAAATCATGGAAAAATTACAACTCCATGTCAGTGATGAAACAGTACGCAAAGCCATCCTGAAGCTTGGGTATGTCTATAAAAAGAAATCTCTGCATGCGTCAGAACAGGAGCGTCCCCGATGTCAAGGAGAAGCGGAAAAGCTGGAGAGAACATCTGTCGGAGAACGACGCAAATCATCTGGTATTTCTCGACGAAAGTGGTGTAAACACGGACATGACAAGACATTATGCCCGTTCCAAAAAGAATGAACGTGCTGTAGACAGTACACCGGTTAATACCCCATGCAATACGACGATATTGTCCTCTGTGCGACTGAATGGAAAACATGCCATACGGTTTATTGCGGCGGAACGACCATGGAACAGTTTGCAGAATATCTGAAAACAATGCTGATACCAGCATTGTCCAAAACAGACATCATAGTTATGGACAATATGCGTTCCCATCATGCCAAAATCGTGAAACAGGTGCTGGATGAATCGGAGATAAACGATCTGTATCTGCCACCGTACAGCCCGGACTTAAACCCGATTGAAAAAATGGGGTCAAAACTCAAAGCATATTTAAGGAAGGAAAAAGTCCGAATTGCATCGGAACTTCCACCGGCAATCGAAAGGGCATTTTCCACCGTTCGAGCTTCAGATTGTTTAGGGTGGTTTCGTTCGTGTAATTATGTGCAGTAATTGATTGGATTGCTATAGTCTGGAACTGATCAATTCTAAAATCAATGAAATTGTAGTCCAAAAAAATCAGTATATTTCTGATAAAGAAGACAAATCTGCTCATGGAATCGGAATTTCTTCTATTCGGGATATTGTCGAAAAATATGAGGGGACACTGGATATTTCTTATGATGATACATCATTTAAGGTTGTAATCCTGATTGGAGGATGAGATCGTTTATTGGGGGAAACATATTATTTCCCCTATTTTGCTACCTAAAACGCGCTGATTGGAAAACTATAAAACAGGAATAAATCCCCCATACTTCCTCACCATCTCATATGCCTGCTTATATTGGCGTCTGTCTGTATACCACTCCAGTACATACGGCACATGAAATACCGCAAAACCAACAGGCAGTCTTGCTTTCATTTTCTCAAAACAAGGAAACAAAAGTTTTTCATATTCCTCTTCCTTCAGATAATTCTCATGTTCCAAACGATAGCGGACCAGTCGACACATTTCCACTTCCAACTGCTTCTCATCATCTGGATCATCCCCGAATTCTCCCATCCTCTCTGCGCGTTTTACAGCTTCTATCCCCTCCGCTTTTCTTCCATACGCTTCACAACAGATTGCAAGCTTATGCAAATCTAATATCGCGGGTTCTTCTACTTTTGAAAAATAGTCGTACGCTTTCTTATAGCTTCCAAGCGCCACCCATGTAGATGCCCGATTATAGTTGATCACCTTTAATATTTCTGTCTGATGCAGGTCTCTTGCCAGACGCGAAGCAATTTGATACTCTCTCTCCATATTTTCCAGTTCCTGCTGATTACTGTAGCAATTTCCGATGATAATGCGGCACTGCAGCATCAGCATCGCCATCCCTTCCTGGGCTGCCAGATTATAGCCCATTTGCAGATAAGAAATAGCTGATGCGTAATTCTGGCCTGTCTCATAAAGAATCTCCCCTGCCCGCATATACATAAACGGAATTGGAAGCAATGTGATTGCCTCATCCAGCCTTCCCTGCAGCATACGCAGAACAGCAAGCTGCCTGAAATCCAGGTAACGTTCCAATCCCTCTTCTATTTCATCTTTACGACTCTCATATACTGCTTCCAAAATGCAGGCATCTGCGATCAACGAACTGGAATACAACTTTTCCTTTTTCTCTTGAAATATTTCTTTTTGTTTTAAAAATTCTTGTATAGGATGCGTAAATAGAAATTCATACTGTGCTTCCACAAAACTTTCTAAATCCTTTGTTTCTTTGTCATCAATCCACGGTAACTCTAACCGTTCCAGCAAAAGCTTCAAAATCTCTTCCGATACTTCCATCTTTCCCTGTTCAATTTTGGAAAGATAAGATACTGCACATATCCCATAACACAGACCTGACTGACTCCAGTTTCTTTTGATACGTTCCCGGCGAATTCGCATCCCTATCATTTTCCATACATTTTTTTGTTCGTGCTCTAACATGTTCCTATTCTCCGTTCATTTGCTAGCTCCATTATATCATTCTGTACAAAGAATGGATTCTTTTTTCAACATCTCTTTCTTTTCGTCTTTTACCTGAAAACTTTCATAAAATTTTCTCAATTTTCCCTTATTTTCTTTCTTTCATTCTTCCTGTATACTAAAAAACAGGAGGTGATATCACGATATGAAGAATCCCTTATGGACCAGAAATTTTTCTCTGTTGATTGCAGCTACAACTTTTGGATGTATGGGAGGAATTGTGGGCAATTTCGCATTGTCATTTCTTGTTTTTGATGAAACTGGAAGCACCTTTGCATCTGCTCTTGTAATCGCAATCCAATTGATCCCCAATTTTTTAATCCCACTGTTGGTTGCTCCCTGGATGGACCGCTTTCCCAGAAAACCATTTCTTGTATTTGGAGATTTCATCAATGGAATCTTTTATGCTCTTATGGGAGTCTATTTGCTGTTTTTCGACTTTTCATACGTTGGTTATCTTGGATATTCTTTGCTTCTTGCTACACTGGGAAGTCTGGATGAACTGGCATATAACAGTATTTTTCCAAAGATCATACCAAGTGGAATGGAACAAAAAGGATATGCCGTTTCTTCCATGTTATATCCCCTACTGCGTGTGATCATGCTGCCTCTGGCTGCAGTACTTATGGATACGATCGGTATGCCGTGGCTTTTTATCGGACAAGGATTGTTTTCCATATGTGCTGCACTCATTGAAAACACAATTCAGTTGACGGAAGAAACACGTGTGTGTGAAAAAACATTTTCTTTTCAGGTATGGAAAGAAGATCTTCAAGAAGTTCTCCGCTATTTTAAAAAAGAACGTGGATTACAGGCTATTTACTACTATATGGCAGCCACAAATGGGGTCGCTTCCGGATATGCTCCCATTCTGGTCGCATTTTTCCGTACCGCCCCCAGAATGTCCGCCGCACTTTATTCTTTATTTTCCATTGCTGAATTTTTAGGACGCACCATCGGCGGAGTGGTGCAGTACCGGATTGAAATTCCAAAAAAGAAAAAATTCCACGTTACTTTTGCAGTCTATACCTTTTACGAATGCATGGATCTTATTCTGCTTTGGCTTCCATATCCTCTTATGCTCGTAAACCGTGCCTTTGCCGGTTTTCTCGGAACAAACAGTGCCACCTTACGTGTTGCCGCCGTCCAGTCTTACATTCCGGAATCCATGCGCGCCAGAATCAATGCATTTGAAAATATGATTCTGATGGCTGTCAGCAGCATCCTTTCTGTAATTGTAGGAGCTACTGCTGAAATCTTGGATTATCGGCTCTGCATGTCTTTTTTTGCTGCATGCTCTCTTCTCATCTGTTTCTGCACAATTTTCAGATGCCGGGCTGATGTAAAAAAGGTCTATGAAACAGACAAAAACCTCTCAGGAGCCGACTGACTCCCAAGAGGTTCTTTGTTTCGTTTTATTTTAGTATGTAGTAAATCCACCATCACTTGCAACAATGGAACCTGTAATGTGTCTTGCCTCATCACTTGCAAAATACAAAATCGTTGCTGCCTGCTCTTCCGGTGTCGCATTTTTCTTCTGCAACGTCTCTGTCTTTCCAGACAACATAGAATTCTTCAGCCATTCCATCGGATCTTTTCCCTGTGCTGCAATCTCTGCCATTCTCGTCTTAATATCTGCTGAACTTCTCTCTGTAAGCGGAGTATCTGTTCCTGCAGGGCAAATCGCATTACACGTAATTCCTTTTGTAGCATAGTCCACTGCCACTGCTTTTGTCAGTCCACTGACTGCATGCTTACTTGCAACATAAGCTGCTGCGGAAGGGAATCCACGCATTCCCGCAACACTGGACACGTTCACGATGGCGCCACCTGATGGCTGCATCAGCTTTACTTCTTCTCTGCAGCAGAAGAAACAAGAATTCAAATTTGCATCAATTACCTGGAACCAGTCATCATCCTCCAGTTCTTCTACCGTCTTAGAAGCACCAACGATTCCCGCATTATTCACTGCGACATCAAGTTTTCCGTATTTTTCCTGGATTTCTGCAAAAAGTGCCTTTACTGCATCTTTGTTGCTGACGTCACATTTCATGAATTCTCCTTTTCCACCAGCTTCTTCCATTGCTGCTACAACAGCCGCTCCACGCTCTTCGTTGCGCCCCACCGCAATGACTGTTGCACCTTCTTTTGCTGCACGAATTGCAACCGCTCTTCCAATTCCGGAAGTAGCTCCGGTTACCAGCATAATTTTCTCATCAAAACGTCCCATAATAAAACCTCCAAAATTTATTCAATAGTGCTACTATACCACAATTTGGCAACACTTTCTATGAAATTTGTATAAAATTTCGCATTTTTCCGGTTTTTTCCTTTGTCATTTTGACGATTACCATAAATTCAGCAGATGCTGCATACTAAGTGTCACCACTGTAATGCCTAACCAACATGCCATTCCCATTAAGATGGGTTTCCCACCACCTTTGATCAATTTCACTACATCCGTATGAAATCCAATTGCTCCCATTGCCATAATGATGAAAAACTTGGAGAGCTCTTTTAATGGCTGAAAAACTTCTGTCGGTACTCCTGCTGCTGTTGCTGCTGTCGTAATCAGACTTGCCCCGATAAAAAACAGGATAAAAAATGGAAACACTTTCTTCAGAGACACTTTTTCTCCGCTTTCTGTTTCAGCCTTCCGTGCCCTGCGTAATGCAAGTACCAATGTGATTGGGATAATCGCCAATGTTCTGGTGAGCTTTACTGTCACCGCCTTATCCAGTGTCTGGCTTCCCAGATGATACATGCTGTCCCACGTAGAAGCCGCTGCAGTTACAGAAGAGGTATCATTCACCGCAGTCCCTGCAAAAATCCCAAATGCTTCCCCGGATGTTGTTGAAAATCCAAGCGCTGTTCCCAGTACCGGAAAAATCAACGCTGCCAGAATATTAAACAAAAAAATCACCGAAATTGCCTGTGCTACTTCTTCTTCATCCGCATCGATAACCGGAGCTGTTGCTGCGATCGCTGATCCCCCACAAATCGAAGATCCCACCCCAACCAGTGTAGAGATTTTTTCCGGAATGTTCATCGTGCGATGCAAAATATAAGAAATTACCAATGATGTTGTAATGGTACAAACAATAATCGGCAAAGACTGCTTTCCTGTCTCCATCACTACCTCTAAATTAAGTCCGAATCCAAGAAGTACAACTGCATACTGCAATATTTTCTTCGAAGTATATTTTACGCCGCTTTCCAATGAATCCCGTTTTTTAATCACCAATGCGAGTATCATTCCAATTAAAATTGCAAACACTGGTCCTCCGACAACCGGAAACAATTTTCCCAAAACAGCTGAAGGCACTGCCAAAGCCAGACAAAAAAGTAATCCCTTCCCGTTTTTCTTTATAAAGTCCATATTTGCCTCCTATCGTGCTGCATGAATTGCTGCAATCGTTCCATCTGCTACTGCTGTAGATACTTGTCGTACCTGTTTTACACGAATGTCACCAACTGCATATACACCGGGTATTTCCGTCTGCATATTTTCATCTGTCGGAAGAAATCCATTGTCCAACCTGATCTCATTATATAATTCTGTATTCGGAACCGTACCTGCATACACAAAAATTCCACATCCCGAATCTTCAATTATCTCAATTGCTCCTGTTTTCTCATCCAAGATTTCTAATGACTCTACTTTTTCCACTCCGTACACAGCATGAAGTCTGGCGTGAAGCCGTAATTCAATGTTTGGGGTATGTGCTGCTTTTTCCTGAAATTGTGCAATGCATCCCAACGTTTCTTCAAAATGGATGATTGTTACTTTTTCTGCAACCCCCGCCAGATACAGTGCTTCTTTTACCGCTCCATCTGCACCTCCGATCACATATACATGTTTTCCACGATACTTCATTGCATCTTTTGCTGCATTCATTCCGATTCCTCGTCCTGCCAGTTCTATTTCTCCCGGAATCCCCAGTTTTCTTGGTGATGTACCATTCGCTAAAATTACCTTCTTCGCACAATAACATTCTTTCTCTGTATAAATCCTTTTTTCCACCCCGGTCAATTCTACTTTTTTCACCTCGGTCTTCAGGATTTCTACCCCTGCATTTTCCGCCTGTTTCCTCAGGCGCTTTGCAAAGCTTTCCCCGGTTTCTCCCTCTACAATTGCCGCATAATGTGTGACAGCGGACACTTTTCGAATCAGTCCTCCGACCTGATTTTTTTCTAAAATTAGTGTTTTTTGTCCTCTGCTCACTGCATAAATTCCTGCACTGATTCCTGCCGGTCCTGCTCCTATGATTATAACATCATACATTTTCATATCCTCCTGTTTTTCGCCTTCCTCATTTTACTTTTCCCTGTTTTCATATATACTATAAATCGCTCCTATTATTTTGTAAAATTATAAGTATTGATTATATGATAAATATTTGTTATGGTTTAAGTATAAACACATCTGAAAAAGGAGAAACAATTATGTTGGATTTTCGCATGGAAACATTTCTGACTGTATGCAACGATATGAACTTTACACATGCTGCCGAGCACCTGAATCTGACACAGCCCGCAGTTTCCCAGCATATCAAACATCTGGAAAAGACCTACGGTACCGAGCTTTTTATAAGAGATAAGAAAAAACTCCGGCTGACTCCTGCCGGAGAAATCTTACGCTCTGCTCTGGAAACCATGAGAAACGATGAAAATACATTAAAAAAACGAATGCAGGAGAGTCTGAAAGGGAAAAAAGTGCTGACCTTTGGCGTAACCATGACCATTGGAGAATATGCGATCGTACCTGCTCTTTCCCGTTTTGTCAAAACACATCCGGACATGGATTTTCACATCCGATATGGCAACACCCAGACTCTGCTCACCTATCTTTGTGAGGGAACGATCGATTTTGCAATTGTGGAAGGATATTTTAGCGGGGATCATTACGAAACACGTATCTACAAAGCAGAAGAATACATTGCTGTTGCCTCTGCTGATCATACGTTTGAAAACTCTGTTCACAGCCTGAAAGACCTGACATCCGAACGTCTTTTGATTCGGGAACACGGTTCCGGAACCAGGGCAATCCTGACCAAGACACTGGCATTGAAAAATATGTCTGTCAAAGACTTCCGACATTTTGTGGAAATCGAAAACATCCACACGATCGTCACTCTGTTAAAAGAAGATTGTGGAATATCCTTCCTCTACAAAGCTGCTGTCGAGCAGGAATTAAAAAAAGGAACCTTGGTACAGATTCCTCTTTCCGACTTTATGGTCATGCATGATTTTACATTTTTATGGAATAAAGACAGTGTTTTTTCTCAGGAATACGAGTCTATTTTTCATGAATTGTGTGAGAATTAGCATTTTGTATGCTTTTTTAACTCCATTTCAAAATATTCCTCTACCCCTCATCTTCTAATGCTTCTATGGATTCTACATATTCTGGAAACCGAATCTTTTGCATAAGACCAATGATCTGACCTGATAAAACAACTGTCAGAAGTGAGTATGTAATTCTGCTCACCGGAATATAGGTAAGAGAAATCAGCAATACAACCAGATCACTGATCAAATAAATCCATTGAATATCCAATGGAAGTACTCGTTCCAGACTCATTGCAAGCGCATCATCTCCTGTCGGCGCTCCACCGACTCGAACACACAAACCTACACTGATCCCTACAAACAGCGCTCCCACAACTGCTGCCAAAAGTGGTTTTTCGCCAATGTTTGGAAATAGTGAATCAAACTGTTCAAAGATTCTATAAAAAACAGAAAATCCAATAGAAGAAATAAAAGAATATATAAGAAAACGTTTTCCCAGCAATTTCCACCCCAAAAAGTAGCACAATATCGTCAGCACAAAACCGGAAACAGATGGAGAAATGCCAAACCAATATTCCAGAAGGAGTGTTAATCCTAGGATTCCTCCCTCTGTAACATTCGACATTGAATGAATATTATAAAGTCCAAACGCTAGTATTGCACTTCCTAGCAATAAAAGTAATACGGATGACAATTTAATTTCCTTCAAAATTGAGCGCATTTTAAAAATCCTTTCTACACTTTTTTATTAAATCTATAAATTGATTATAAACTCTGGTATAATACTAGAGTCAAGGAGGGAAGTTAGGTATATGAAAAAATTTTTTAAAATCGGTGAAATTTCCAAACTATATGGAATTGGTGTAGATTCTATTCGTTATTACGAAGAAATTGGAATTATCAAACCGGAACGATCTGAATCCGGATATCGACATTATAGTATCCACGATATCTGGAGACTCAATGTGATCCGTGATCTGCGCTCTATTGGATTTACAATGGAACAAATCCGCGAATATCTGGAGCATCACACAGTTTCCTCTTCACTTTCTATGTTAGAAGACGAAAAAGAAGCTATTACCAAACAAATGCAACACTTACAAAAACTGCAAAAAAACGTAGAGCACAGACTAAACACCATTCATTCGGCATTCTCTCTGCCCCTGGATGAAATCCACTTAATGACACTTCCCCCTCGTCATTGTCATCGCCTCTTCGAAGGATACAAACACGAAGAAGAAATGGATTTTCTGATGAAACAACTTATCAACTTAAATCAAAATCGATTGTATATCATTGGCAGCAATCAAATGGGAACTATGATTTCGCTCCCCTCTCTACTAAAGAAAAAAACACTTTCCTATCAATCTGTTTTTCTTATTGACGAAGAAGGATCCGATCTCATTGATGGTGGTGATTATCTCTGCGTAACATATCGTGGAAATTATGAACAAAGTGCTTACTGGGGACAACAGCTCGCACAGTATGCACACGCCCACAAATTCAAGATACGTGGAGATCTGTTAGAAATTCTTTGGATTGATATCCACACAACTTCTGATGAATCCGAATATATCACACAATTACAACTTCCCATTGCATAAAATGCATTTCTCATTTTTGCATGCTTTATTCTTATATTCCTCATCAGTAACCAGTTCACACCATTCATTTGAAGTATCTTCTCCCGATACTTCGATCGCCAAATCAATCTTATAATGTTCCTACCCATTCAGCGATTTGCTGTTTGACTACATTATGAAATATCTTTCCTTCTGTAATCACGCTGTCCGGTGCAGAAGTCTGCAATTCTCTTGCCGTATTTCCAAATCCACTTCCACCGGAAGTAGCAAACAAAATGATCTTTTTACCTGAAAAATTATATTTTTCCAAAAAAGTATTTACGATTGTCGGTGCTACATACCACCAGATTGGAAATCCTAAAATGATTTCATCATAGGCATTGATTTCTGCCTGCGAATAAGGAATATTTCTTCTCCAGGCAATCACGCAGTTTGCAGTAATTTCCGGATAAAGCCTTCCCTGCACAAGAGCAAGCGGGTCATCAGGACAAACTCCTACTACCCAATGGTCACTGTCTTTCATCCTGATATAATCAAATCCTTCTTATTGTATGCATTGTAACAAAAACTCCCCAGAACCGAAGTCCTGAGGAGTCGAAAAATCTTTTGAAATTGTATGTTCTGAAACGTATGATTAACGTTTTGATAATTTACGCACTTGTATTTACAAGGTATTTCAGCCTTTTTGTAAGCAACGTGTAAGAAGTCCAGTTTATATGAATTATTATGCACTCTGAACTATATTCAATATATTTTATCTTCATCATACCGGGGGGCTTTTTGTTTTCTTCCGGTCTTGATGCACTTCTGTATCTCTTCAATAATTTCCTGATCTGTTTTGGTAAATCCCATATAGAAGAAATAGTTTTCTCCAAAACAATCTTCATAGACTTTCAATGCTTCCTCAAATTCCATAACTATCCCTGAACTTTCTATTGAACACTCTGAACAATCGTGTTATATTATAGATGTAAAGAGAACAACCGCCCACTGGGTGAGTTGACCGGATAAATTAAGAAGCAAAGCCACCCGAACCGACCAAAGTATCAGGGTGGTTTTTGCTATGTATTGCTACTTACAAAACGTAAAAACGAATGTAAGCAATGCAAGAATGAACATTCCGAAGGCAATTAAGTCTTTGAAATCAAAATGATTTTTGTTGTCCATCAGCATCACCCCCATTCTTCAAGAATGAGGTCAAGCCACCCTGTAACACGATTGTTCCCTAGCAGCATTTTATCACGTTTAGATACCGCTGACAACTCATATAATCGTCATATAAGCATTAAAAAAGCACCAAATCTGATCTAACGGGTTATTCTTATAAAATTTACTTTTCATGATACACCTCAACTTTCTGTAACTTATTATAATTATTTTTTATTGTTCTTGCAATCTCATATATTCAAAAAGGTGACAGCCTTTCAACCATCACCTTGTAAATATGCCATTTTATTTGATTCCATACTTTTCTTTCAGTTCTTGTATCTGATAATGCGGTACACCTGCATAATATGATAATGAAATAATCTGATTTTTCAATTCAATGATTGTTTTCCCTGTCTTATACGCTGATGCCATCCAACCACAAAATACTAAACTTGCTACAATCCAACCTAACATAACCGTTCCTCCGTTTCTGCCTGTGACCTCAATCTTTTCTGTTTTGGGTTCTGGAAGTGACAAGTCTTTCTTCTGAAGCACAAGCCCAAAATCATCATAACTGTGTTTTGTGCCAAATCTCACACCACTCAAACTCTGTTTTGCTTTTTCTTCATCTGCCATGACTTATTTCAGTCCCCTTCTTTTATCCCTCAAAATTTTACCAAATGCTTCATCCATCTTATCAGCAGTTGCCCCTACCAGTTCACCGCTGTCTAATACAATCGGTCTGTCTATCCTATTTAACATCTCCGGAAAATATTCACTTGCTAAGGCAAGGAATAAATCTAATTTTTCAAGCAGCGCTGCAAGATATGAAGTACCTGAGGCTTGTGAAATCATGTTCAGCATGGTTTCCTTACCAATCATCAGTTCGTCACCTGCTTCACCTGCACATCTTGCCTGACCCGTTGCCGGATTCATGCTGAAAATAGTAGGTTTAGTGAACATGACCGGATTGTCCATAGCCTTTTTATACCAAGACACACTAAAATGCGGTATGCTCAGACCACCTTTACAGATGTATTTGAAAAGTGGTCAGCAGAGCAATTTCTGAAAAGATTGTTCCATTCTTTGAGCATTGGCTGACCAAAGACAATGAATATGTATTTACCAACAGACAAGGTAGAAAATTCCTTGACCGCAATTTCAGGGATTCTTATTGGAAACATATGATGGAATTATTGAACATGGAACATAAGCCACATGACACCCGGCACACCTGCGTTTCACTTCTGACCGAAGCAGGAGTTGACGAAAGAATCATAAAGAAAATTGTTGGACACAAAGGAAAAAGTGTTACAGAAACCGTATATACTCACTTAGATTTAGAAATCAAACTTGAAGCAATCAATAAAATATAGGCATAAAGAAACCCCGGAAACTTTCATTTCCGGGGTATTTATATAGTTCTCTTTGTAAGCAACGTGTAAGAAATTGTGCATATCTTGTGCAAGATGCACAAGGCTGAACACGCTGAACTTCTGCGGTTTTTGCTCTCTCTGATAACCTTGAAATTAACGTTTAGAGAAATAATTAACACTTTTTATAGCTTTTTCTATCTCTTTCAAACTCCTTATTTTATGCAGTTTATTAGATATTTTCTTTTTCTATCTCTTATAATATTTTCTACTTTGTTGTGACTTTTCACAACAAATTCACAACACAATCACATCAAAAAAGAATGCTTAATCGGTGCATTCCTTTTCATCTAATATCTTTTGAAGTTTTTTCAGTGCTCTTCCCTGAGTTGTTGCCCACGAATATGATTTATTATATATATTAGCCACATCATAAAGCGTATTACCCTGTACAAAAATTTTATGCAGCAAATCATACTCAACTACCGGTAACATCTCAATTGTATGCAGAATTTCCTTTCTTTTTTTGTGAAACAGCATAATGTCTTTTTGAAGTTCTTCTTCCTTACTTATATAATCGCAAATTGTATTTTGCATATTATCATTTCTTTTAGTTTTTTGGATTCTCACTCCATCAAAGCCAGCACAAGAATGTAATGCCGCTTCTTCTTTCAATTGAATAATTTCTAACTGTTTATTTTTAATGAGAATTTCAAGTCTTTTCAGTTGCTGAACATATTCTTTTGCTTTCATTTCAACCACCCTATCAAAAATGGGGGGCTGATTTTCAGCCCCACCATTTCCCCTTGCTTACATTGTTACCGCTATACTTTTTGTTATTTTTACTCTAAACAATATTTTGTTACATCTTCATGAATAAATACTCGTAGTTCTTCATCATATCTTGTAAGAGGACTTTCCGCCTGAATCAATACAGCGCACAAATAATTCCCATCAGTATATTCTTTGAAATATTTTTCAGCCATTCCTTTCATCCTGGCAAGATCAGCTTTTAACTCATTCGCCGAAACCACAGTATATTCAACACCTTTTTCTCGCATAATTTTATTGATCGCCTTTGATGCTAAATAATTGTTTTTGTATTTTGGGATGAATATTTTTGCATCTTCATTTGAAAGTTCATCATCAAGAAATTTCAAGGTTTCTATAGTGCTTGAAAAATCTTCAGGAACAGGTTTTACAACAAATTCATCAATAGCCTTTTCCGCATTTTCCATTGATTCTTTTACCACTTTCATTCCGTCATTATATGCTTTTCTCTTTGTTTCTTCGTAAACTGCTTTAGCTTCTGCAATTTTCTGAACATATAAGTTTCCGCTTGTCCCATAATCTTTTTGAATCTGTTTAACTGTTGCTTTGTATAACTGATCTGCTCCATCAATTACCGCCGCAAAATTTTTCATTTCTTTGTAAAGTTTATCAAAATACATCTTTTCACCATTTAACCTTTCTTATAAAAACACTTTTTCGCCTGTAATACTATCGGTTATGCAATCCACTTTACCAATAAATAATGGTTTATTTATTATTTCGGATGTCCAAAATTTTTCACATTTATTCGTCTACTTCTCCATAATCAACCACAAACACAAGTGGTTCTTTGCATCCTTCAGGTTGTTTGTAATTATCTGCAACTTCTTGCGCACTACTTGCATTTATTACTTCATGCCGGCTATGGCATCCACTTCTTGTGTATATATTTTCTTTTAAAACATATACACCTCGTTTTTCGGTTTCTTCAATAAATACAATACACTCAACATCTTTAGGAATGCACCTTTTTTCAGCTTTTTCAAGCCTTTTTAATATATTATTTTTTATTGCCATTCTTCTTCCCTTTCTTCCAATGCTGCTTCAATATTTTTCATTCGTTCCATGATAACTGCTGTGTCAGTTAATTCTTTGCATGCACTATACAATGTTTTTATTGCATTTATTCTTACTTGTGCATTTATATCATGGTCTTCAACAATTTTCACCAACTCTGTATTGCACAAATGCAATTTGCTTTGTAAAAATGCTACTGTTTCACTAATCAAATCATTTTGTCTTGCTTGAAGTTCTTTTGTAAATTCAGGATCATTCAAATATTTATATGCTGTATTTCTAGAAATTTTTGCTTTTTCTGCTGCCCTTTTCACATTACATTCTTCAAGCATGGCTTCTAAAAATTTTATCTGTTTTTGGCTTGTGTGGCTATTTTTTTGCATGTTTAACCACCTCTCAAAGAAAACGTACTCTTGTAAATGTGTACATTTTTGTCCATTTTCGTCACCGCCCTTTATTAAAGCGAATCTTTGTTACATCATTGCTACATGATTTGCATCAAAAGATTTCTGCTTTTCCTATTTATTCAATTATAATTCCATTGTCTGCTGCCCCTCTAAAGCCTTCAAATAACGTCTTGCACCTCTTAATGCTACAAATGTATTCTTGGCTCTATTCTCCAGTGTACGAGCGAATTCTGCCACTTCTGCACGATTACTACTTGTATAATAACCACCGGAATGATGTGAAAGAATCAAAGCACCTTCTTTGCGTTCATTCGCAATCATTTTCTGAAGTCTTCTCTTATCGTGTATTCCAATTAATCTGCAAAGCTTTTCAGCAGAAATTGCATTTTCTTTTCCTTCCGGAAGAATTTCTTCAATCTTCATTTTATTCATTTGTTTTTATCTGCCTTTCTTTATAATACATCAGATCGGATACAATCATATCAAAAGCCAATTTCACAAAACTGTCTGCAATATATACATTCTCGTTCTGTTCAAATTCTTTCAAAGCTTCTTTCAATTTTTTTGTTTGTGATGGATGAAGATTTTGACTAATTGCCCATCCATATTTTCTAATTGTTTCACAAAATAATCGATCCATTTCTTTTCCTTTCATCTTGGCTCTATCAGTTTTGATATAAGATGTTATATCAAATTTGATACAGATATTGATGGTCATTGAATATTGCTTGTATCAGTTTTGATATAACTGTACGCAATTCCGTTTTGCTTTCCTTATATCAGAATTGATACAGAATATTAAATATAGCCATATATGGCTCATTTTTTCCACTGCTTCCATTTGTCAGAATACCGGTAAACTGATTTTATTCTCGCATTCTTTCCATTGCGTACAATTTCAATAAATCCATGTTCGACCAATGAATCAACATCACTCTTGAACGAATTTGGGTTTCTTGAACATAATTCAAATTCATCTTCCCATTTACACCGATTAAAATAAAAATCATCTTCCTGATATTGAAATAATTCCTTATCCCATTCAATGCTAACCGGTTTTCTTTTTTGTGAATATTTTTGCATCTTCATTGCAAGATACACTTCTTTGGCTCTTGGCTTCAAATCCTTCCACGCTTCTGATACCATCATCGAATAATAAATATTTGCTGATACATCTGAAGTACTTTGATCAGATTCATAAGCCTTCTTTTTGTACTTTTGCTTCTTCATCAATCATCACCGCCGCTGTCAAGATATTCTGCAAATTTCTGCATATTGATGAAATATTTATTTCCCGATCTGACAAAGACAATTTTCTTTTGAATACATAACTTTCTTATATATTCATAAGGAAGTCCTGTTTCTTCAGATGCTTTTTTAATTGGCAACATTCTTGGCATTTTTTATTCCACCTTTCACAAAATCATCAATAACAGAAATTATCTTTTCTTGTTCTTCTTGTGGAAGCTCTTTCCGCAGTTTTCTTGATAATGTAAACTCTGATATCCCTAACATTTCAGCGACCTCATAATAAAATAATCTTTTTTCTTTTACTGCATTTCTTACTTTTATATTATTCATAAACTTTTCTCCTTTCTGTTGACTTTCCATCAATAACATAGTATGATGTGATTGCAACAAGATTTGTTGTTGACACCTATATATTATCACACCATAAAGTGTTACTCAACATTCTTAGCAACCGAATACGCTACAAAAAATAATGTGATATTATACAAAATACAACAAATTTATAAATACTAACACAAAAAAGAAAGAAGGGTAAATGTGAAAGGGAAAAACTTATTTTTTTCATTAAAATTTTCTAAGCTATTAGATGAATGGCTTTCAGAATGTACCATTGATGAAGATGGGAACACAAAGAGAAGAACTCAAAAAGATTTCGCCGAAATGGTAGGACTACATCCAAATATGATCTCACGATATCGAAAAGGCAATGCTTATCCCGGAGATGATCAACTAAGCTGGATTGCACAAGCTTTAAATGTTGATGTAAGTGAATTTATTCCTACTACTGATACCGAAAGACTTGCATTTGACGAAAACTATCGAACAAATTTTTATAAAGACATACTTGCCTTAGAATTAGGCCTAGTTGAATCAATAGGCATAGATAAATCCTTTTGGTGGTTTTTTACGGAACAAAAGAATATATATGATATCTTCCCCTTCGAAAAAGCAAATAACGAATGGGAAGAGAATATGATATTCGGGAAAAAAAATTCTTCAGGAAAAAAAGTTGGATTCACAAAAGAAGATTTAGAGTATGTCAAATACTTACAAGAAGAAGTGGAAACATTTATATTTTCACTACTAATAAAAAAACATATTGAAAAGGAGCGAGGTAATAAAAACAATGGTAAAGACTCATAATTTAAGAGAAACACGCATAGCAGCAGGACTTACACAAGAACAATTAGCGTCAAAAGTTTATGTAGTAAGGCAAACAATAAGCAATATCGAAAACGGGCGCATAATGCCTTCATTAGAACTCGCAAAAGCAATATGTGATGAATTGAACTGTACTTGGGATATATTTTTTTCCGGACAATGAAAGGAGCGAAAAAACATGGATAAAATAGTTGACAGAAAATTTTTTGATTATATTGAAAATGAATTTAATACCTCGGCAGAATCAGAGGAACTTGATAAGAAGCTTTCAAATCTTGAATCTAATTTTTTAGAAAACATAGGTAGTGAACACAAAGAAAGACTTTTAGAATTTGTCACTGAAATAACTTCTATGTTCCTTGCTTTCGGATTTGAAGCAGGATATAACGCAAAATAAAGAAAGCCACTGACGGCAATCAGTGACCTTCTAAATAATTAACATCAAAGGGAAATCCCCTGATGCAAATCATGTAGCAATGTCATTGTATCAAATTTCCCTTTGAATCACAAGTAAAGGAGAAAAAAACATGGCAAAATCAAGAAGAGTAGACACCGGAATTATTCAGCGTGGAAAATCCTATACATTTACTGTAGCTTTAGGTATGGATATCAATGGAAAGCAGATCAGAAAAACTACTACTTATACACCACCGGAAGGACTGACCGAAAAGAAAGCTGATAAACTGGCAAAGGAAGAATATATCAATTTCAAAAATCGCTGTAAAGGAATGGCTACATTCAATGAAAATATGCGTTTTACTGAACTCGTTGAAGAGTATTTCAAAGTGTATGCGCCAAACAAATTGAAACCAATTACCGCATACAATTACCAAAAAATGATTGATTACAGATTTACGGAATATTTCGGAAATAAAAAACTAAAAGATATCAACACAGCGATGTTAACAGATTTTTTCAATAATCAAACCGATACCGATAAACAAGGAAACATTCACCCACTTGCACCATCTACAGTAAAACGGATTTACAATATTATGCAAAGTCTTTTCCATTTTGCGATGAACCAAGGATACATTAAAGAAACACCTTGTAGTGGTGTGATTCTTCCTAAAAAAGATGTAACACAGGATGAAAAGCGGCGATATCTAACGCAAGATGAATTATCACGTTTTCTTCCTTTATTTGATGGATACTCCTCATTTAATACCATTATAAAACTGTTGCTATATACAGGAATGCGATCCGGTGAAGTGCTCGGCTTGCAATGGTGTGACATTGATTTGAAAAATAATATCATCGCAGTCAACCACACATTATCAGACGTAGGTGGAAAACACTTCCTCACAACACCAAAAACAAAGACCAGCCGTCGCAATATTGCAATCAGTCAGACGGTAGCAAATATGTTAAAAGAACATAGAAAGCATCAAATGGAATTACAAATGCTGCTTGGATCTGAATTTACACATCCTGAAATGGTGTTCACATCTGAACGTGGAAATTATAAAGACCGAAGCTGTCTAAATACTTCTTTTAGACGATTTTTAAAAGGAACAGAATTTGAATTTATGACATTACATTGTTTGCGACACTGCAACGCAACCTTGCTATTAAATGCCGGAATTGATATTAAAATTGTTTCTGATCATCTCGGTCACTCTGATATAGGAACAACAGCAAATATATATGCCGATGTATTAGAATCTAGCAGAAGAAGAACAGCAGAAGTTATTGAAGTAACTCTCTCTAAAGAAGCATAAAAAAGTAAATGGCAGTAGGAGAAATCAACCTGCTGCCATTTACTTTTTTATTCAATTCACAACAAATTCACAACAAATAGTGATTTTCAAGCAAAAAGAAAACCCGGAAAACCTTGATTTTCCGGGCAATTTCCAATATTTTTCCCAAAAAGAAATTATCTTTTAGAGAACTGTGGTGCTCTACGAGCTGCCTTGAGACCGTATTTCTTACGTTCTTTCATACGTGGATCACGTGTCAGGTATCCAGCGCTCTTTAATACTGGTCTGTAATCAGCATCAGCTTCAAGAAGTGCTCTTGAAATTCCGTGACGGATTGCTCCAGCCTGTCCTGTGTATCCACCACCGTGTACGTTTACGATAACATCAAATTTATCTGTTGTTCCTGTAGCAACGAGTGGCTGACGAACAACAACTTTTAATGTTTCCAGTCCAAGATACTCATCGATATCTCTTTTATTGATTGTAATCTTTCCTGTTCCCGGTACAAGATATACTCTTGCAACAGATTTTTTTCTTCTTCCTGTTCCGTAATATTTTGCGTTAGCCAATGTAATGTCCTCCTTTCAACCTTTCCTTAAAATGTCAGTACTTCTGGTTTCTGAGCCTGATTGTTGTGCTCTGCTCCAGCGTATACATGAAGTTTCTTGATCATTGCTCTTCCCAAAGGTCCTTTTGGAAGCATTCCTTTTACAGCAAGTTCAACAACTTTTTCTGGTTTCTTTGCAAGCATCTCAGCCAGTGTTGTCTCTCTCATTCCACCTACATAATCAGAGTGATTGTAGTAGATTTTCTGCTGTAATTTCTTTCCTGTTACTTTCACTTTATCAGCGTTTACAACAATTACGTAATCTCCTGTATCAACGTGTGGTGTGTACTCTGGTTTATTTTTTCCTCTTAACACTTTAGCAATCTCTGAAGACAGACGTCCTAATGTACATCCTTCAGCATCAACCACATACCATTTTCTTTCGATCTTGTCTGGGTTAGCCATATAAGTTTTCATGGGTGTTCCTCCTGTTTACTAATTATCATAGATTATTTACTTTAACTCTTCTATATGAAATCAGCATACTCCGGGGCTTTGGTGTAAGCTGTTTCTCCTTATGTCATACTGCTTTATTATATTCTTTTTGTCCTTGATTGTCAATGTTTTTTTCTCCAAAAACAACAGTAAAAATCTCTCTGCAACTGTACACAGTAACATACTCCGGACATAAAAATAAGACAGCCTTTATGACTGTCTTACAAGCTACGGATAGAGGACTCGAACCTCTACTAACAGAGTCAGAGTCTGCTGTGCTGCCATTACACCAATCCGCATCA